>JGI2924J29684_1078257_pt1 | contig 37413 bp, 40 predicted proteins | sample BenlonsequencITS_FD_29684 | JGI IMG/M metagenome (IMG submission 29684)
CCCTCCCCTCGAACCTCGGCGAGGCCGTCGACGCCCTCGAGGACGACGAGGTCGTCTACGACGCGCTCGGCGATCACGTCGCCGAGAAGTTCGTCGAGGCAAAGAACCAGGAGTTCGAGGAGTACCTGATCGACGTCTCCCAGTGGGAGCTCGATCGCTACCTCGAGAAGTTCTGAATCGGCCACCCGCTCGCAGTCGATCTGCCGACCTTTTTTGTTTCGCGGCCGTACCGTCGTGACGATGCCACCAGCCGACCGGCCGACCCCGCCCGACGAACTCGATCCGGAGCTGCGCGCCGTCCTCGAGGCGCTCGCCGACTGTGACCCCGGGACGATCCGGACGGTCGCCGACCACGCCGACGCGTTGGCGACGTGGGCCGAATCCCGGTCGACTGAGAACGACGGTCGTCCGGACGGCGTCCCGGAGGAGGCGACGGTCTCGACGCTCGAGGTCGACGGCGAGACGTATCGCCACTACCAGTGGCGAGAGGGTGACGCGATCAGATCGAAAACGGTGCGTCCGTGACTACTCCTCGTCGTCGACCCGAATCGTCGCAAGCGTCTCCCGATCGCCCAGCAGCTCGAAGGTGAACGCGGTTCCGTCGCGCTGGACCTGGATGTCGACGTCGGTCACGTCGGCGGTGACCGCTTCGTTTTTCGAAACTTCCGCGGCGCCTTCGGTCGCCGCGGCGTCGAAGTCCTCGTAGCTGACGTGGGTCGACTCCTCGATCATCTCCTCGTCGTCGTAGACGTCGGCGTCGAGCCCGGTCTCGGAGCCTTGGACCTCGAGTCGGTAAGTTTCCAGTGCCATACGCCGTCGTTCCCGCGGCCGGAGCATTGGAATTGGGCCTCCATACGCCGGCCGCCTCGCACTCACGCCGAGGGGCCGCGTCGCTCGCGGTCCTCGGGATCGACGCCGGGTGCAAGCGTGGTCGTCTCGATCCGTGCGACGCCTTTGACCGTCCGCACGCCGTCGATCCCGGGCGCCACGAACCGCGTTGCACAGTCGTCGCTCTCGGAGAGCGGGCGTCCGTCCTTCGTGACCGCGAGCAGGCCCTCGAGGGCGTCCTCGACGGAAACGCAGGCTCGCAGTCCGTCCCGGGAGTCGACGAGCAGGTGGGTCGTCTCCGGAGGCGCCGCCACGATTTCGAGCAGCGATGGGATCGGAACGCCGCTCCAGCGCGCGGTGAACCGATCGCCGGTCGCACAGACGATCTCGATTTCGCGGCTCGCCCGCTCGAGGGCGGCGAAATCGGTTGCCTCGAGGCGTCGATCTCGGCTGCCGACGAGACGGATCGGTCGCTCGAGTACGGATGCGGGCGGAACGCTCATACGCGTCGCTTGGATCGGAGCACTCCTTTCCGTTCCGCCCGTTCCCAGCCACTGGGATCCCGCCGGCGCTACAGCTCTCGGTACGGACCGAGCCGCGTCCCGTCGAGCAGGTACGCCTCGCCCGACGTCAACCCCTCCGGAAGGAACGGCGAGAGAAACGACTGCCCAGGGACGTTTATCCACGTCCCCCCAACGAGGTCGTTGAACGCCGGCAGGACGATCAGCCGGGGCGGATCACCGTCCGCAAGCCAGTCGACGTCGGCGTACTCGGGGCGGTCGCGAAACGGTTCGGGATCGATCCGTCCTCTGAGCCACGCCGGTTCGACGCGGCTGCCGCCGACCTCGTCCTCGAGGCGAACGCAAGGATGTTCGTGACCGAGACAGAGGACGTCACTCTCGAGGACGTCGGGTGCGGGCCAGGTATGGCCGTGGCAGACGCCGATCGAGCCAAGCGTCGTCCCGTCGCCGGGGACGATCGTTGCGTCCGCGAGCCAGTCGGCGATCCCGCCGTCGTGGTTGCCCTTTACGACGGTCGTCTCGAGGGCAGAGGGCAGGGAATCGAACAGTACCTCGAGTTCGCCGCGTTCGGCGCCGCCGGGGTCGCCGATCGAGTGCATCAGATCCCCGAGGACGACCAGCCGGTCGACTCCGGTCCGTTCGAGCACCGCAAGCAGGCGGTCGCGGCGCTCCGGGGCTCGGCTCGGGACGTCGACGCCCCGCTCGTGGCGCAGCCCGGCCTCGTAACCGGCGTGGTAGTCGGCGACCAGCAGTGCACGTTCGTCGCCGACGGTCGCGACGGCTGCCGGTTCGTCAGGGACTGGCTCGACGGCCGGCGTCGGCCGGTTCGGGTCGGCGACCATCGCTCGCTCAGATCGCCTTCAGCGTTCCATCGGCGGGCTCGTAACACTGCCCGCCCATCAGCGCGTCCTCGATCGCGTCCTCGACGGCGTCCTCGTCGGCGCCGGTTTCGGCGGCGACCCGTTCGACGACCGTAGCCCGGTCGGCGCCGTCGCCGTCGTCGAGCTCCGCCATCGTCTCGACGACCGCCGACTCGAGGTCGACCGACGCGGGCTCGTCGTCCGCGTCGCTTTCCTCGGCGTCAGACCCGTCGGCGGCCGAGGGGGCATCGGCCTCCGGCTCGGTGTCCGGTTCGGCCGCCGAGCCGAGGGTCGAGTCCGCATCGAGTTCCTCGTCGACTCCGGCGTCGGCGTCGGTTTCGGGCTCCGGAACGTCGATGTCGTTCTCGCCGGGCTCGTCGACCTCGGTCCCCGTCGCGAACTCCGCACCGAACTCCTCCTCGATCTGCTCGCGCTCGTCGTCGTCCATCTCGTACATCCCGCCGCCGTCGAAGTCGCCGAGCTCCTCGTCGGCGCTCTCGTCGGTTTCGGGCGTCGCCTCGAGCGCGTCGTCGGCCTCGTCGTCGACGTCGAGTGCCGGTTCCTCGGTCTCGGGTGTCGCTTCGGGCTCCACAGCCGGCTCGTCATTACCGGTCTCGACGGTCGTCTCCGGGTCGCTCGGGACCTCCTCGCTCGCCGAGAACTCGTCGGCTGTCGCCGATGTCACCGACTCCGGCTCGTCCTCGCCCGCAGTTACCGCGGCGGGGTCGGGAGTCTCGTCCTCGGAAGCGGTCGCCGTGTCGGATTCGTCGGCGTCGAACGCCGGGTCCTCGCCGGCGGCGTCCGTCGGGACGTCCTCGCTCGCCGAGAACTCGTCGGCCGTCGCCGACGTCACCGGTTCCGGCTCGTCCTCGCCCGCAGTTACCTCGGCGGGGTCGGGAGTCTCGTCTTCTGACGGGGTCGCGGCGTCGGATTCGTCGACCTCGGTCTCGCCCAGCCCGGCCAGCGAGTCGAACGTCGCCCCGTACTCCGGGCTCGACTCGTCGGGCGCGAGCCCGAGTCCGCTCACCTGGTCGCGCTCGCCCGCGACGACCTCGCAGGCCTCGAGCGCGCAGTCCCGCAGGGCGGCGAGGTAGTCCGGCGTCGTCCCGTAGTGGTCCCGCGCGAGCGCGATTCCGTCCGCGAGGCCGGTTTCGACGCCGTTTTCGACGAGCGCACTCGCGAGGACGTCGCCGTCCGCGTCGAGAGCGTCGGCGGCCGCGTAGGTTCCGATCCGCTCGATCGTCCGCTCGGCGGCGCTGACGACCCAGCGGTCGCGCGTGTCGGCGTCGATCGTCGCGATCGACTCGGGACGGATCGAGGTGTAGACCCGATCGCCGTCCTCGGGCTCGAAGGTGCGGGCCTTCCCGGTGACGGCGACGAACTCCGGAACGTCGACGTTCTCGAGGTAAGCCAGTTCGTCGGGCTGGTACTGGCCCGCGTAGACGACGAAGGCGCCGGTCGGATCGACGACCCGGGCCCGGACCATCTCGTCGTTGACCGACGTGACCTCGGTGAGCGTGCCGGCGACGAACACGCGGTTGAGCCGCGCGCCCGTCGGCGTGACCACGTAGTTGGGCGCCCGCTCCTCGTCGCTTTCGGCGTACGAGAGCGAGGCGTCGTCGTACTCGGCCGCGAACAGTCGGTAGGCGATCTCCCGTCCGGGGATCTCCTCGCCGTTCTCGTCGGCGCTCATGCGTCCACCTCCTCGAGGAAGGCCGTCGCACGCGCGGCCGGATCGTCGTCGTTCTCCTCGAAGGCCTCTGCGTCGAGGTTCGCGCCGTACTCGTCGACCGAGAGGTGCCCCCGCACGCGGTACTCCCGGCCCACGATGTTCTCACGGATCTCGTCGGCGACGACCTCCTGGTCCATCGCCTCGCGGGCGGCCTCGAGGGCGTCCTCGAGGTTGCCGCCGTAGACGTCCTCGGTCAGCTCGTCGTCGAGGATCGCCGTGACGGTCCCGGTGCCGTCGTCGATGATCGCCTTCACCCGCAGGTCGTCGATCCCGTCGACGTCGCCGTGGGTCCGGCACTGACCCTTCTGGATCACGCGGTAACACTCCGGACAGCGCTGGATCAGCCCCGAACCGTCCCGGACCGCGATCGCGTTGCCGACGAGTTCGACGTCGTAGATCCCGCCGGTGCGGACGGCCTCCCCGACGTCCATCGTCGTCGCGTCGCTGCCGACGTCGATCTCTCGGTCGATCGGGGTGACCCGCGAGAACTCCGAGACGTTCACCTCGGGAACGCCGCGGAACTCCTGGACGTAGGCGTTCTCGATACGAACCGGGCCGCCGTCCTCGATCTCGGGGGCCGGCTCCCAGTTCGTAAAGGGCAGGCGGCCGCTCTCGTCGCCGAGGACGCCGCTCAAAATCTCCGTCTCGCCGTCGCGGCCGTCGATCGTCCGGCGTTCGCACTCGAGGACGGCGACCTCGATCGTGCGCGCGCGGTCGCCCGTCTCGAGGTCGGCGAGCTGGGCCTCGCCGCCGATCTCGTCGGGCACCGCCAGGGAGTCGTCCTCGAAGGACAGCGCGGTGCTCTCGCCGAGGTTCAGTTCGGGCTCGCCGTCCCACTCGCGGACGCCGGCGTTGCCTGCGGTGATCGTGTCGCCGGGCTCGAGGCCGAACTCCTCCCAGGCGGTGTAGTCGATCCGCCCGGTCTCGTCGGCCAGCTGGCCCTCCACGATGACGTGGTCCGAGCCCTGGTAGCGGATCGACCGCTTCCCGGCCGTGAGGACGGTGGCGGTGACGGTGACCGAGCCGTCCTCGGGAGTGACGTCGGCGACGTTCTTCGCCGAGGGGGTTCCGCCCCCGCCGCTCGAGCCGTCGCCGTACTTCCGGCGCAGGCTCTGTTTGGCTTCGTCGACCGGGACGCTGTACTCCACTAAGTTCTGCAGGTCGGATTTGACCTCCTCTTTGTCGACACCGAGGTCGGAGGCGAGCTCCTCGGCATGATCGTCGAGTTCCATCACCGGCCCTTCGCGCGCGGGCCTGAAAAGCGTTCGCGGAATACGGTGAAAGTGAAACCGAGCGGGGCGGGCCCGAGGACGCGGGCGAACGGTACGTTCATCCCGCCGGTGGATCATGGTCGCGTATGGAACGGATCAAGGCTGCGCTCGGCGGCCTGGCGTTCGTCGCCCTGATCTTCGGCGGCCTCGTCGCCGTGCGGATCGTGACGCGGGCGCTGTACGCCGTCATCTGGTTCGCCGAGACCGTCGCGACGTTCGCATTCGCCCTGCTGATCGGCTATATCGTCTACCGAATCCTGCTCGGGTCGAGCGACGATCCGCGAAGAGGCGTGTGACCGACCGGTCACCAAAGGCGGTTGCCCCGTCGCCTCGGTCCCAGCTGTCGGCGTCGCCCCAGCGGCCGTCCTGTCGCTAACCGTGGATTTCCCCCGGTATCGGCGGATTGGGGCGCTTACGCCCCGAGGTCCCGGAATCGGTCGCCACGGACCGGTCGTTTTCCGATCAGGTTCGCGTAAGTGAAAGATAACTAACGGGCTCGGCCGGCTGCGTTCCATCATGATCGACAGCCTCGTCGTCTTCCTGGTCAGCCTCCTGATCGGCGCGTTCGGTATCTTCGTCGGCGCGAAGGTAGTCGTCGACACCGAGGACTACACCTACGCCCTGATCACCGCCCTCATCGGAGCGATCGTCTGGGCCGTCGTCGGGTTCTTTCTGGGATGGATCCCGCTGCTCGGTCCGATTCTGGTGTTTCTCGCCTACCTCGCAGTGATCAACGCCCGCTACCCGGGCGGCTGGATCGACGCGCTCATCATCGCGATCATCGCCTGGCTGGCCGTGCTCGTCGTCCTTTATGTCCTCGCGTTCGTCGGTCTCACCGGGTTCGAGGCAGCCGGAGTTCCGGGGGCGTAACGCCGAACTATCCACAGACATATCACATTTCACTATAGAAATCGGGACAAGCCAACTGTCGTTAGATAGCCTGATACTGGACTCTAAGTGATATACAGTGGGAGGGGTAACAATACATGATTTATAAAAAATACTTTGTGGAGTGGTGTCGACCGTTCAGCGTAAGACGGTCGTCCGTCGCTCGTCCGGACCGATCTCTCCAGCCACCATGATGCCCACGTACCCCTCTTCCGTCGTGTTCGTCCCGTCGATCACCGAGGACGTCGTCCACGGCGAGGAAACGGTTCCCGGACTCGTCTGGGACCCACACCTCGCAGCCGTCGCCGGACTTGTCGCGCTGGTGATACTCGGCGGCGTCCTCGTCGTCCGGAACCAGCTGGTCGAAACGACGACGATCGGACGCGAGTCGGACCCGCGCCGGGAGGAGGAGTTCATGACCGACCGGGAGCGGGTGTGTGAGCTCATCAAGGAGAACGGCGGTCGGATGAAACAGTCGAAGATCGTCGACTCCGTCGACTGGTCGAAAGCGAAGGTGAGCCGGCTGCTGGCAGAACTCGAGGAGGACGAGCAGGTCACGAAGCTCCGGCTCGGGCGGGAAAATCTGGTCTGTCTGCCGGGTCACGAACCGACGGCCTCGAGGTCACCGGAGCGACCGCAAAACGAGTGATCGGCGGGTGTCGAGTCGGCTACCCCAGTAGCTGGTAGAGGCTGCTCGCGGCGACGACCAGTAACACGAGGACGCTCGTGAGAACGGGATCGAGAACCGGGGCGACTCCGTCGAAGCCGGCAGCGGCGATGAGCAACAGCCCGGCCAGACAGACACCGAGATGGAGCCGAAGCGTCGACGAACGGTCGTTCATCTCCCCGTCGACGTAGCCCAGGACGTCCTCGAAGTTCGGTCCCGGACGGATCGTCTTCGACTCGGAGTCGTACTCGATGACGGCGTCCTCCTGGAGCTGCGGGAGGTGGGTCTGCTGGAGGGAGACGTAGACGCTCTTGTAGAGGTTGTTCGGGACCGACGACGAGTCCGATTCGGTCGACGCGATCTCGGTTGCAACGTCCGAGACGTCGATCTGCCCGGACTCTGCGGCGAGCAGCTGGACGATCGACCGTCTGCGATCGTTCCCCAGGATGTGAAAGACCTCGCTTTCCTCGAGGGTGTCTGTTCGGTTCGTCTGAACGGACATTCTCAAGAATCGTCTGACGCCGTGCGGTTCTCGACCGGTCTACCACCCACTGCCATACGCGTTGCTTTCATCGACCACCGACTTCAACCTGCGGTATTAATTCCCGATCTTCCGTTCCGGAAGGATTGTCTTCCATCCACTGGGACGGGAAACTAACACGGCGAAAACGGATCGGACGGCTAGCGGGGAAGGTGGCCACCGGACTGCATCTCCCGATACGTCGTACAGGCGGGACAGCCGTGGACGACGTCGCCGTTGTCCCCGAAGACGCGGGCGAACTGCTGGGTGACGTGTGTCCCACAGTTTCGACAGCGAGCGCCTGCCGACGACGATTCCATCGGTTTCCAGCCGTGTTGTGTGGATTTCATGGGTAGGGGAAGGGGGGTTGTGGACGGCGCGGAACCGCGCTGTCCAACCTCACTCCATGCAGGGAAGCAGATGTGAATAAAAGACACAGACCGTTCACTCCGTGACCGGGTCGACGGACACGGAAACCCGTCATTTCTGGGCGCATGAGGGCCTCAAACTCCGGTTAGGGGGCGTTCCCGTTCAGCGGTTCGGAACCGATCTCAAGGTGAATTCAGCCGCGTTCTTTCGCGTTCGCCAGCCGCTGCCGCGATGTCTCGATGTCGAAACTGTGCGTTTCTCGACCGAAAGCGGTAGTTTCTGTTGACGGCTATTTTGCAACTGCGTGTAAGGTCCACCGTTATCAAATACCACTATCGCTTACCGATCTACGTGTTGGAACGTGGCACCGCGGTCGTCGACCGTGGTCCGCCGCGGCTCTACGACCGGAGTTCGAACCGGTTACCGGCAGGCGACTCCGGTACAGCTGGGTGATCACAACTATGTCAACGCAAGCGACCGAGACACGAGCGGAATCGGACTCGAACCCGTCAGTGCAGCTCAACGTCCTCGGGGACGACTGTGCACGAACGATCCTCGTTGCGACCAGCGACGGGCCGAAGACGGCCAAGGAGCTGACCGCCCGAACCGACAGCTCCTCGGCGACCGTCTATCGGCGCATCAACAACCTTCTGGAAAGCGAGCTCCTCGAGGAGTGTGTGCGCTTCGAGGAGAACGGGTCGCATACGACGGCCTACAGGGCGACCGTCGAGGGACTGCGTGTCCGAATCGATTCGAGCGGCATCGACGTCTCGCTGTCGAAAGCCGAATAGCGGCGGAGTCGAACAACGGCGTTCGGGGGACGTGCTGGAACGAACGACCGTTCCGTGAGGGATCACTTTACTTCGAAGCTCCGGACCGGAACGAACTACTACTGCGGCTGTATGATACGGATAACAAATATCTACTCAGTGGAACGGTCAGTGTGATTGAGCAATGCACGATCTGACCGGCTTCCAGCGTGACCTCCTGTACGTGATTGCGGGTGCCGATCGCCCGTCCGGACAGACGGTCAAAGACGAGGTCGAACAGTACTACAGCTCCGAGATCAACCACGGACGGCTGTACCCCAACCTCGACACGCTCGTCAACAAGGAACTCGTCGAGAAAGGACAGCTCGACAGGCGAACCAACTACTACGCGATTACCGACGCGGGACGCGAACAGATCAGCGAGCGCCGCGAGTGGGAACAACAGTACGTCGATCTGTAGCCGAACGCTGACGATCCCGTCGGAGTCGGATCCGTGCATTTTCGCTCGCGAGCCAGTAACCCGGCTATAACAAAGCCCGCGAGCGAGGACGGCTGCAACGACTACATGGTCGTCACTCCCGTCTTCGTGCCGTCGACCGATCGCCCAGCCGTGGTGACCGCCGCATGAGCCATCCGACGAGTGAGGGGGTGCGGTTCGGCTTCCTCCGGTGGTATCCGCTCGATCTGGCGGTGGTCTCGGTTGCGGCGGCGCTCTCGTATTACGCCGTCACCGGTTTCGAACCCGGGTCGGTCCCACGGCTGGCTGCGACGCTCCCGCTCGCGCTGTTCCTGCCCGGCTACGCCCTCGTTTCGGTGCTTTTCCCGGCCGGAGAACGAGCCGCCCGGCAGACGGCGCCGACGGCGACCGACCGCCGTCCTCGCGGGATCGACACCGTCGAACGGCTCGCGCTCGCGTTCGCGCTCTCGCTCGCCGTCGGGCCGATCGTCGTGATCGCGCTTCCCCTCCTCGGCCTCGAGCTCGGGGCGGCGTCGGCCGCCGGCGGGCTGGCGGTCGTCGCGGTCGGGCTAGCCCAGCTCGGGGTCGTCCGTCGTCTGCGGACCCCTACAACTGCCCGGTTTACCGTCTCGATCCGGACGATCCGCGAGCGACTGGGCGGAGGCTTGCAGCTGTCGGCGATCGTCCTCGGCGTCGCGATCGCGCTGGCGGTCGGAGCCCTCGCCGTTGGCTTCCTGTTTCCTGCCTCCGCGGGCGGCTACGATCAGCTCTCGCTGTACTCCGAGACCGAGGACGGCGACCTCGTCGCGGGGGAGTTCCCGGACACCGTCGCGCCCGGCGAGTCGGTGCCGGTGACGATCGAGGTCGAGAACGGCGGCGAGGAGACGCGTGAGTACGAGCTGGTCGTCCAGGAGCAACTCGTCGAGGACGGCGAGGTCGTCGACCGCGCGGAGCACGATCGGTTCGGAGCGACGGTCGGAGCGGGGTCGGCCGAGGACGGCAGCTACGAGGTGACGCCCGCGGCCGAGTCCGGCGAGACGGTCCGAATCAGCGTCCTGCTGTTTGAGGCGGGCGAGACGCCGGCCGTGCCGACGAACGAGGACGCCCTCGAGGAGACGTACTTCTGGGTGACCGTCACCGAGGAGCCGGAAGCCGGAGAGTAGACTGAGATACTGATAGCGCGGGCCCACGACTGAAGTCGTGGGAGGAGGTCAGCCCTGGCTGATCGTCACCGAGGTGATCGGGACACACCCTCGCGTCGCCACGGGAACGGGGGTTTCTCTCGGGACGGGATCGAACTACCGTCCGATCGGTCCGAACGGCAGCGTCAGCTCCGGACGCCGGGAGACGTGTTGGACGATCGCTACCGCCAGCACCGCGAGACAGAGCGCGACTGCGACCGCCGGGGCCAGCGCCGTCGTGACGGGGCCGACCGACAGCCAGGCCAGGACGAGGCCCACGACGCCGAGCGCCGTCACCGCGGCGTAGATCCGGTGCCAGGGTCGCTGGGAGCCCGGTCGCCTGTCGAGGTACGGCTCGAAGACGTCGGCGTTGGGGAGGAGCTCGATCGTGTGCGTGTCGGGATTCCAGTCGACGATGCCGTGATCTTCGAGCATCGGCAGGTGGGTCTGATACAGCGAGATGTAGACCCGGCGTCGCTGGGTTCGGGTCACGTCGTCGGTCCCGATCCCGTTCTCCCAGGCGGCGACCTGTTCGACCAGCGGTGCGAGATCGCAGGTGCCGCCCCGCCGTTTCAGATATCTGACGGCGTGGCGCCTGCGGGCGTTGCTGAAGACGTCGAACAGTTCGGCCTGGCCGAACTCGCGATCGGTCATGGTTTCCCTCGCGATTCCGTCTCCCGGTCCCGTCCGCGGGGGCTGATCGGATGACTCACACCACCGAGTGGCACGGAGTGGCCCTTTACTATCACTCGGCTACCCGATCGAAACCGCTATATACCGGTTAGAACCCGTGATTGACGTCAGAAGCGACGTTTCGGGAGCTCTCGAATACGGTCCGACGACGATCGGTCGCGCTGTCGGATCTCGGCCCGTTTCGTCCCCCGGGCGAGGACGTAGTACGGGACTACGGGGCCGTCAAGCCGGGGATAACAAAGCCTCGCTGTCGGGTGTGTCCTGACGAGTACCCGAGTAGCTATGAGAGAACACAGACACGACCGACGACTGCAGGGACGGGCTCGCATCGCCCCCTCGACCGGAGGCTGGTACCCGTGACGCGGTTCGTCTCGGGCGAGGACTGTACGATCGCCGACGACGCGACGATCGACCACGGCGAGTTCGCGGAGCCGACGCGGATCGGCGCCGACGCGACGATCAGGGCCGGCTCGATCGTCTACGGCGACGTCACGATCGGCGACGGGTTCACCACCGGCCACGACGTGTTGATCCGCGAGGGAACCACGATCGGCGACGACGTCCTCGTCGGTACGAAGACCGTCATCGACGGCGAGACGACGATCGGCTCCCACGTCAGTCTCCAGACGAACGTCTACGTGCCGACCGAGACGACGATCGGTGACAACGTCTTCGTCGGCCCCGGGGCCGTCATGACCAACGACGAGTACCCCATCCGGACCGAGACCGATCTCGAGGGGCCGACCCTCGAGGACGGCGCCTCGGTCGGGGCGAACGCGACGATCCTGCCGGGCGTGACCGTCGGCAAGAACGCGTTCGTCGCGGCCGGCGCCGTCGTCGTCGAGGACGTCCCCGCCGACAGCCTCGCGGTGGGCGCACCGGCTGGAACACAACCGCTTCCCGACCCCCTCGAGGGGCCGAACCAGCTCGAATGACCGATACCGAAACTGACGCCGACGCCGACAGCGGTATCGAACGCGTCTCCGAGGACTCGGAGATCGACGAGTCCGTTCCGATCGCCGACCCGTCGCTCGGCGAGGACGTGATCGACCGGGTCCGGGACGTCCTCGAGCGCGGCGCGCTCGCCGACGGGCCCGAGGTCCGTGCCTTTGAGGAGGAGTTCGCCGCCTTCTGTGGCGCCGATCGGGCGGTCGCGACCTCGAACGGGACGACGGCGCTGGCAACCGCCCTCGAGGCGCTGGGTCTCGAGGACGGCGACGCGGTCGTCACCTCGCCGTTTTCCTTCGTCGCGAGCGCGAACGCGATCCGGCTCGCCGGCGGAATCCCGGTGTTCGCGGACATCGATCCCGAGACATACGCACTCGATCCCGACGCAGTCGAGCGGGCGGTCCGCGACCGCGAGGACGTCGTCGGTCTGCTCCCGGTCCACCTCTATGGGCTCCCGGCCCCGATGCCCGCGCTGTGCGAGATCGCCGACGAACACGATCTCTTCGTCCTCGAGGACGCCTGCCAGGCCCACGGCGCGAAGTGTGAGGGGACGCGGGTCGGAACCTTCGGCGACGCCGCCTGCTTCTCGTTTTACCCGACCAAGAACATGACGACGGGTGAGGGCGGCATCGTCACGACCGACCGCGAGGACGTCGCCGAGCGGGCGGCCAGGTACGTCAACCACGGCCGCGGCGAGACCGGTACCGGAGGGTACGACCACCTCGAGCTGGGCCACAACCACCGGATGACCGGGATCGCGGCCGCGATCGGTCGCGTCCAGCTCGAGCGACTGCCGGCGCACAACCGGGCCCGACGGGAGCACGCGGCCGCCTACGACGAGGCGTTCGCCGAGCTTCCCTTCGAGACGCCGACCGAGCCCACCCGGTACCGCCACGTCTACCACCAGTACACGGTGCGGGCGAGCGACCGGGACGCGCTCGCGGCGTCGCTCGCCGATCGAAACGTCGACACCGGGATCTACTACGAGCGACCGATCCACCGCCAGCCGGCCTACGACTCAGTGAGCACGGCCGCGGCGACGTTCCCCGAGGCCGAGCGAGCCGCCAAAGAAGTCCTTTCCCTGCCCGTCCACCCGACGCTCTCGGCGGGCCAGCGACAAACCGTCGTCGAGGCGGTGCGGAACCACTACGATACGCAATGACAGACCAACCACCCCTCAGAATCGGCGTCATCGGCGCCGGCTCGATGGGCGAGAATCATGCGCGGGTGTACAGCGAACTGCGAACCGTCGATCTCGTCGGCGTCGCCGACCGCAACCGCGAGGTCGCCCGGCGGGTCGCCGCCGAGTACGGCACCGACGCCGTCGAGTTCGAGACGCTGCTGGATCGGTGCGACGCCGTCACCGTCGCGGTGCCGACCCACGCCCACGCCGACGTCGTCTCGCGGTGTCTCGAGGCCGACCTCGACGTCCTCGTTGAGAAACCGATCGCGGGCACGGTCGAGGAGGGCCGCGCCCTCGCCGAGCTGGCACGAGAGCGGGACCGCGTCCTCCAGGTCGGCCACATCGAGCGGTTCAACCCCGCGGTGGGGATGCTCGAGGAGCTGGTCGACGACCTCGAGATCATCGGCGTCGAGGCCGAGCGGCTCGGTCCCCCGATCAACCGCGACGCGCCCGGTAACGTCGTCTTCGACCTGATGATCCACGACGTCGATGTCGTCGGCGCCGTCCTCGACCGGGAGCCGACGTCGATATCGGCGATCGGGGCGGCCGACGGCCGGTACGCGACGGCGACGATGGAGTACGACGACGTGGTCGCGACCCTGACCGCGAGCCGAGTCACCCAGAAGAAAGTCAGGAAACTCACCGTCACCGCCAGGGAGTGTCTCGTCGAGGTCGACTACCTCGAGCAGTCCGTGCTGATCTATCGGGACTCCTACCCCGAGTATCTCACCGACGACGGCCAGAACCGCTACCGCCACGAGAGCGTGGTCGAACGTCCTCGGATCGGGACCGGGGAGCCGCTGCGTCACGAACTCGAGTCGTTCGTCGAGGCCGTCCGTACCGGATCCGAGCCCGAGGTGACCGCCGAGGACGGCGTCAGGGCCCTCGAGACGGTGCAGGCGATCGACTCGCGACTCGACCGACGACGACAGCGGGAGGTGAACGCCCGATGAGCGATCGTCCGCCTGCACCGTACGACGACGACCTGACGGACGAGGCGTTCCGCGACCGGCTCGTCGGCGGCGAGATCCCCGTCGCCGTCTACGGGCTCGGCAAGATGGGGCTCCCCCTTGCGGGCGTCTACGCCGAGATGACCGGCAACGTCACCGGCGTCGACGTCGATCCGGCGGTCGTCGAGAGCGTCGAAGACGGGCGGAGCCACGTCGTCGGTGAGCCCGGGCTCGACGTCCTCGTCGCCGACCAGGTCGAGCGCGGACGGCTCGGTGCGACGACCGACGGCGCCGGGGCCGCCGGCGACGCTCGGATCCACGTGATCATCGTGCCGACGCTCGTCACCGAGGACGACGATCCCGACCTCGGGACGGTCGAATCGGTTGTCGAAGACATCGCCGCGGGGCTCGCGCCGGGCGATCTGGTGATCGCCGAGTCGACGCTGCCGCCGGGCTCCTGTCGGGACGTCCTGTTGCCACACCTGTGCCAGGAAAGCGGGCTCGAACGGGGGACGTTCGGGCTCGCGTTCTGTCCGGAGCGCACGAAGTCGGGCAGGGCCTTGCAGGACATCCGCGGGGCGTACCCGAAGGTCGTCGGCGGCGTCGACGCGGCCAGCACCCGCGCGGCCGAGCTGATCTACGGGGAGCTCACGAGCAACGAGGTCCACCCGGTCTCGGACGCGACGACCGCGGAGGCCGTGAAGGTGTTCGAGGGCGTCTACCGCGACGTCAACATCGCGCTGGCCAACGAACTGGGCCGGCTCGCCGACGAGCTGGGGATCTCCGTCCGCGAGGCGATCGACACGGCCAACGGGATCCCGGTCTGTCAGCTCCACGAGCCCGGCCCCGGGGTCGGGGGCCACTGTATCCCCTACTATCCCCACTTCCTGCTCTCGCGGCTCGAGGAGCCGATGCCGGTGATGCGGACGGCCCGGGAGCTCAACGACGCGATGCCGTCGGTCGTCGTCGACAGGCTCGCCGACGAGCTGGCGGCGACGGGAGTCGACCTCGCCGAGGCCTCGGTCGCGGTGCTGGGAATCACGTACCGACCCGGCGTCGAGGAAACCCGCGCGTCGCCAGCGATCGGCGTCATCGAGGCGCTTCGGGAGGCCGGGGCCGACGTCGTCGGCGTCGACCCGCTCGTCGATCCCGCCGAGTACGGGGCTCGCCCGGTCACCATCGAGGACGTCCCCGAGAAGTCGTTCGACGGCGTCGTCGTCGTCACCCCCCACGAGGAGTTCGAGGCGATCCCCTGGGGCGACCTCGAGCCGATGGTCGTCCTCGACGGACGGGACGCCATCGACCTCTCCGGGACGGGCCACCGCCAGTACACCCTCGCGGGAACGCACGCGGGGTCGTCGCCCGTCGTGAACGCGGGCGAACTCGAGGACGCGAGCGACGCGCCCGACCCGGAGCCGACGCGAACGGACGGTGGGGGCGATGTATAAGGGTCAGTCAGTCGCGGTCGTCGTCACCGCCTACGAGGAGGCGGCGTTCGTCGGTCGCGTCCTCGAGACGGTGCCCGACTACGTCGATCGGATCTACGCCGTCGACGACGCCTCGCCCGACGACTCCTGGGCCGTCATTCGGCGCGTCGCCGAGCGGATCAACGAGTCCACCGAGCCGACGCGGACGGTCGCCGATGGCGGCGACGGCCGACGGGTCGTCCCGATCCGCCACGAGGAAAACAGGGGGTACGGCGCCGCCGTCAAGACCGGCTACGAGCGGGCCGTCGACGACGGGATCGACGTCGTCGCCGTGATGAACGGCGACGGGCAGATGGATCCCGCGATCCTCGACCGGATCCTCGACCCCGTCGTCGACGGCGAGGCCGACTACGCGAAGGGGAACCGGCTGCTCACGCCCGAGGACCGCGACTCGATGTCGACGTTCCGGTTCGTCGGCAACGCCATGCTCACGGGGCTCTCGAAGTTCGCCACCGGCTACTGGACGCTGTCGGATCCCCAGAACGGGTACACCGCCATCTCCCGGGAGACGATCGAGCGCCTCGACCTCGAGGCGATCACGGATCAGTACGGCTTTCTCAACCACCTCCTGACCCACCTCAACGTCGCGGAGTGTCGGGTCGCGGACGTCCCCATGACGGCCGTCTACGGCGAGGAGGAGTCGAGCATCCGCTACCCGGCGTTCGTCCAGTTCGTCTCGCTACTCCTGCTCCGGAGTTTCTGCTGGCGGCTCAAGATCCGCTACGTCGTCCGGGGCTTTCACCCGGCCGTCGTCTTCTACGGCGCCGGCGCGACCGGGCTGGCCGGCGGGGTCGCGGGGCTGGTCGGCTCGCTCGCCCGCCACCTCCGGGGTGCCGAGAGCGTTACCGACGCGATCGCGTCCTTCGTCGCCGTGCTGGTCGGCACGACCGCGCTCGGGATCGGTATCTGGCTCGACCGCGAGGAGAACGCCGCGCTCGAGGTGGCCCCGTCCGACCGACTCGACGAGGACGTCACCGACGAAACGTCCTCGGAGCGACTCGGGGAGACGGCACCCCAGTCGGTCGACTAGGGAAGCGAGTGTCCCGTCCTCGGCGCCGGGTCGGGAGATCCGTTCCGCAAGACGAGCGAACGGGCTATCGAGCGCACGAACCACGCGTCCTCGATACACTATATAAAGTACCCCTCAAATAACGGACGTCCACTCACCCGTGTTCGGCTCCTCCGTACAAATACAAGAGGTCAACTGATCATGTCTACTACTACTCGAAACAGACTCGAAAGCCGGTATGCGGGAATCACGCTCGAAGGACAACCCCACGCGCTGTCGGCGTGGTTCATCGTCGCCCTGCGGTTCGTGATGGGCGCAATGATGCTGTTCGCCGGACTTGGCAAGTTCGCGTTCGTCAGCGGCGAGGCGTTCGATGCCAGCGGCTTCCTCGTCCACGGTATCGATCCAGCCAGCCCCGTCAGCGGTTTGTACGCCGCGATGGCGGGCAACGCGATGTTGCTCGAGGTTATCAACGTCGTCGTCCCGGTCACACAGGTGCTGATCGGCGTGGCACTGATCGCCGGCGCGTTCGTCCGGCTGGCCGCCCTCGGCGGCGCCATCCAGATGAGCATGTTCTACCTCGGCGGCTGGGAGGGCCAGTGGCTCGCACTGTTCGACTCGACGCTGATCTACGCCGTCGTCTTCCTGGCCATCGCGGCCTTCGGCGCCGGCCGGATCCTCGGGCTGGACCGCTACATCGCGCAGCTCCAGGTTGGCGGACAGGCGCTCGTCGAGCGCTTCCCGAAGCTTCGATACCTGCTGAGCTAACTCCGGATCTTTTTTGGCTGAAAACTGGGAGAAAACCCACAGCTTCGGTCGTGCCGATTGACCCCGTCGAAACCCTCAGTCGGTGATCGATTTGGGGAGTCGTGCTGAACACACAGCCGAGCGTCACACGAACGATTCTCTACCACTGATCGAGCGCAACCGTTGCCGAAGCAAACACCGAGATCTCCAGCAGCGGTCAAAACCAGGCTGCTGGACGCGGGGAACAACGTTTTCCCTGTCAGCCAACTACGGGCGAATATGGACGTCCGAGAGCCGGAGGCTCTCGTTCCAGCGGCTGTTGATACACTCCCGATCAACTTTGCAATCCTCGATAGTGAGGGGACGATCCTGTATACGAATCACGCATGGCGAGCGTTCGGCAGGGCCAACGATATCGACCTTCGGCCGGATACGATCGGTACCAACTATCTCGAGATCACCGAACAGGCGGAGACGGAAACGGCTCAAACTGCTGCCACCGGGTTGTCCGAAATTTTGACGGGTGAACGGGAACTCTTCGAGTTCGAGTACCCGTGCCACTCTCCCGACCAGCAACGGTGGTTCCTCATGCGGGCAGCACAGTTTACCGACGGTAATCGGAGATACGTTGCTGTCGCCCACTTCGATATCACCGACCGGTACGAGTACCAGCGTCGGCTGGAAGAATCCAACGAGCGCCTCCGACAGTTCGCCCACGCTGCCTCCCACGACCTCCAAGAGCCGTTACGGATGATCACGAACTACCTGCAACTGCTCGAGCGCCGGTATAGCGACGAACTCGACGAAGATGCCGAAGAGTTCATCGAGTTCGCAGTCGACGGTGCCGAGCGGATGGAGGCGATGATCGAGGGGCTTCTCACGTACTCCAGGGTCGAAACGCAGGAAAACTCCTTTGATTCGGTCGATCTCGAGGCAGTACTTGAGGATGTTTTGACCGACCTCGGCATCCGGATCGAGGAAACCGATGCTGAAATCACCGCCGAACCGCTGCCGACTGTCAGCGGTGACGCCAGCCAACTCCGCCAGCTCTTCCAGAACCTGTTGGAGAACGCTCTCCAGTACAGCGGCGAGCAGAAGCCTCGAGTGTCGATCGCTGCGACGCGTGACGAGGACGAGTGGGTGATTTCGGTCAGCGACGAGGGGATCGGTATCGATCACGAAGAGGCAGACCGAGTTTTCGAGGTGTTCCAGCGGCTCCACAGCCACGAGGAGTACGACGGGACGGGGATCGGCCTCGCACTCTGTGAGCGAATCGTGGAACGACACGGTGGCGAGATCTGGGTTGCCGCCGACTCCGACGGCGGATCGACGTTCTCGTTTACGCTTCCGCGAGCTGACACCTGAGCCCGTTTTCGAGGGCTGCGGTCACCCGGTGTATTCGGCACGCAGTTTTGACAACGGTTGGATGAAAACGACGAACGCTCCGTTACCCTGCCTGGAACGCCATCACCGAGAAATTCGGCTACTGAAGAACTAGCTCCACCTCCGTTCGAGACGCTCACTCGATTCACCCGCCGATGACGCTGGGCGTGCAGGCAGCACCACTATTCGCGGGAGGAAACACGGGAAAGCTGTGATCGAGAAACTGCCACGGAGCGAGGGTAACAGCATCGGCTACGAAGCCACCGACGAACTGAGCGAGGACGAGTACGCGGAGATCCTGGCCGACGTCGAAGCGGCGATCGACGAGTACGGTTCGGCGAAACTCCTGCTGGATCTCTCCGGCGTTTCCGACTCGTACGCCGAGTTCGACGCGTACGAGGAGGATTTCGGCTTCTACCTTCGACACGGGGAGGACATGGACTGTTACGCGGTCGTCGGCGACGACAGCGTCCTCGAGTGGGGAACGGAGCTCAGCGATCGAGTGACCGAGACGGATATCGAGTTCTTCGACGCGGAGGATCTCGACGACGCGTGGGAGTACGTCGAAGAACAGTGACTCCTCCCACGACTGACGTCGTGGGCGTTCTGTAGCAGGAGCACGCCGTTGAGAGACCCGTTGTCAGAAACGGAACAGTCAGTCGACACCGTCGGCTCGGCTACGGGTCAGCCGCGTCCGAACCGCTCTTCGGACCGGACAGGGGGAAGTCGACTTCGATCGTGTCGTATTAGACTGGGGACCGTGAATCGCCAGTAACGACGGTTTTGTGCCGACTACAGCGATTGCGAGCGGGGGCGAATCGCCTGCTTGGCCGGCGGACTGAGCCGATCGAGCGAGCCCCGCGCGGTCGCGATGTCGACGAGCAGGTCGGTCAGGTTCACCAGCTCGCCGACGTAGGCCTGCCGGCGCCGCTGCCAGCGAGCCGGGACGCCCTCGTCGCCGAGGACGTCGATCGCCCGATCCCGGAGGTTCTCGTAGGCGTCGAACTGTTCGGCGAGCCCGGCCCGCTCGAGGGCCTGGAACTCGCCGTACTCGTGGTCGTCGGTGCCCCGGTAGCGGAACGCGGGGGTGCCAAGCAGGGCGGCCTCGGTGGCCATCGTTCCCGTGTCGGCGACGAGCAGCGAGGCCTCGGCCATCGCGTCGTGGATCAGTGCGGGGTGGAGGTCGTACGGCCGAGCCGGGGAGTCCCGGAGCTCCATCTCGCCGCGCTCGTCGGAGACGAAAACGGTTGCGTCCTCGCTCAGGCGCTCGATCAGGTCCCGGCGCTGCTCTGGCCGAAAGCCCTCGAGATCGGTATCGTGGAGGGCGTCGAGGGCGTTGAACCGCAGGAGGACGTACGGCTCCTCGGGATCGACCCCGAGGTACTCGCGGATCCGTCCGTCGGGCTCGAAAACGTCGGGGTGGAGGTAGGCACACTCCTTGAACCCCTCGAAGGTGTAGTGGTCCGGCCCCAGGTCTCGCCGGGTCACCGCCGGTGAGAGGATGCAGTCGGCGAACGGACGGGAGACGGTGTGGTTGAAATCGCCCGGCTCGTCGTCCAGCACGAGCACCGTCGGCGCCCGCGTCACCGTCCCCGCGAGGGCGGCGTAGGGCCCCCGTCCGAAGACGACGTCGGGGCGAAACCGGACCGACTCCCGGACGATCGTCCCGAGCTGGCCGCCCAGCTCGCGGGCGAACCGCAGCCGGGAGTAGGCGTCGGTACCGTGATCGCCGTACACCCGATACGGCATGCCGAAAAACTCGAGCAGGTCGGTCGTACAGGCGTACTCGCGGGTCAACACGAGGACGTCGTGGCCGGCGCGTTCAAGCCTGTTGACGGTGTGGCGGTACAGGTGGACGTGGGCGGGGGTGTTAGCGAAGACGAGAATCCGCATCGCCTCCCCGTAGCCGTCGATGACCCTTTGTAATAGTACAGCTACCCGTGGACGAAGCCACGGCAGGCGCCGCGAGCCGAACCGTTGTGGGCCGACGCGTCGCGGTCCGGCCGCGTTTCGCTCGCGTAGGCTCTCCGTACCGACCGCGATCGAGCGGTTTCCGGACCCATAACAAACCGTTGCGGACCGGTTGCCTCCGTCGATGAACGTCCTCGTCGTGACGGCCAACGCCGACGCGCCGTTTCTGACCCAGCAGGTGGACGCACTCGAGGCGCGGGGCGTTGCCGTCCGGATCCTGCCGATCGCGGGCGAGGTCGGCGCCGACGTCGACCGGAGCCCGCTGGATTACGTCCGGACGGTCCCGCGGGTGCTCCGCGAGGCGGGTCCCGAGTACGATCTGGTCCACGCCCACTACGGGCTGACTGCGCCCGCCGCGCTGGCTCAGCTGCGACTGCCCGTCGTCCTCTCGCTGTGGGGCTCCGACGTCTACGGCCCGGCCGCACCCGTGAGCAAGCTCTGTGCCCCGCTATGTGCGGAGACGGTCGTCATGTCGGACGCGATGCGGACCGAACTCGGTCGGGGGACGGTGATCCCCGACGGCGTCGATCTCGAGCGGTTCCGCCCCGAATCACGGGCCCGCGCCCGCGAGGACGTCGGGTGGTCGGCCGACGAGTACCACGTCCTCTTTCCCTATTCGCCCGCACGCACGGTGAAAAACTATCCGCGGGCCGAACGCGTCGTCGCTGCCGCCTCGCGACGCCTGGACAGACCCGTTCGACTGCAGACGGTCTCCGGGGTCGACCACGACGCGGTCTCGACCTATCTCAATGCCGCCGACGCCCTGCTTCTGACCTCCGATAGCGAGGGGTCGCCCAACTCAGTCAAGGAGGCCCTGGCCTGCAACGTGCCCGTCGTCTCGGTCCCGGTCGGGGACGTGCCCGAACGGCTCGGCGGGGTCGACCCCTCGGTCGTCGCGAGGACGGACCGGGCGCTGGTCGCGGGCCTGGTCGACGTCCTCGAGCGCGGCGAGCGCTCGAACGGGCGGGAGGCGGCTCGCGAGGTGAGCATCGAACGAACCGCCGACAGGATGCTCGCGGTCTACGAGCGAGCGACCGGAACGCGGGTCGCCGACCGCGAGCGCGAGCGGGAGGCCGTCGCCTCGCGGTAGCTGGGCGATCGCGGGACTACTCACCGAAGACGGCAGCGACGTCCTCGAGCAACGCTCCGGCCGACTCGTGGCCCTCGTACCGGACGGTTCCAGTTCGCCGATCGAGCTCCAGCCAGCCCCGGGATTGCAGCTTCGGCAGCTGGTGGTGGACGATCGCCGACGACAGCTCCTCGCGGTCGCGCTCGGGAATCCGCCTGTCGAGGTGGACGACCAGTTCCTCGACCGTCGCGGTGGGGCCGCCGGCGTCGTTCTCGAAGTAGTGGACGATCTCTCAGCGAAGACTGTCACGCAGCGTGTCGAGGACCCTGTCCACCGCCGGTGCTTTCTCCGGATAGCAGGAACGAGCGACCATAGGAATGGTACCATCTGACACAGTATAGCAATACCGGGGCGAGCGCTCGTGCCGTGCGAGGACGTCCTATCCGAACTCCGTCCGGTACCAGGCGGCCGTCTCCGGAAGGTGGGCCTCGAGCGGGCGGTAGGTGTAGCCCAGTTCCTCGTGGGCCTTCCGGGAGGTGTAGAACAGCCGCTGGGTCGCGAGCCGAGCCATCCGGCGGTCGAAGGGGAACACGCGCCGACCGGTGGTGGCGTCGACGAGTTCGGCGACGGGACCCGCCGCGTGAATCGCAGTCGGCGGGACGGGCACCCGCGCGGGAGCGCCGTCGAGGGCGTCGCCGATCCGCGAGACGGCCCGGTCGTAGGTGAGGTTCTCGCCGCCGAGGATGTAGTGTTCGCCGCGCTCGCCGCGTTCGGCCGCGGCGACCAGCCCTGCGACGACGTCGTCGACGCCGACGATACTGAGTCCTCCGGGGAGGTAGGCCGGCATCGTCCGTTCGATCCCCATCGCGAGCAGCTGGGCGGTGAAGTTCCGATCACCGGGGCCGAAGATCGATGTCGGGTGCGTCGTCACCGCGTCGCCGGTTCGCTCGGCGTAGCGGTCGACGAGGCTCTCGGCTCGGGCTTTCGAGGCCTGATAGGCGCCGATCGGTTCGGCGACGTTGGTCTCGTCGGCGACGGGGTCGCTCCCGTTCGGACGGCGCGTCCCCGAGGTGCTCGTAAACACCACGCGCCCGGCGTCGGTCGCCGCACAGGCCTCGAGCAGGGTCGCGGTCCCGTCCCGGTTGACCCGGTGGACGGTCTCCGGGTCGGCGTTCCAGAGGCTCGCGCCCGCGAGGTGGAAGACGACGTCGGTGTCGTCGACCAGCGACTCGAGGACGCCCCGATCGAAGAGGTCGCCGACGTACCACTCGACGTCCTCGGGGTCGTCCCGACCGGGGCCCGAGCGGCTGAGCCCGCGGACCTCCCACCCCTCGGACCGGAGATGGTCACAGAGGTGGGTTCCCAGAAACCCCGTTGCGCCGGTGACTGCGGCGGTGTCCCCGGTCATCGCTCGAGCTGGGGCGGGACGGCGTCGCCGCTGGTCGCCGCGTAGAGGCGGTAGGCAGTCGAGACGGCCGGATGGGTGTCCTCGGACGGCGGTAGTCGTCCGCCGGAGAGTCGCTCGCGGACCGCGTCGAGGTCGAGCTCGTCGAGGTTCTCGACGGCGACTGGACGGGTCGACTCGGGAACCAGTTCCGAGAGCGCCTCGTCGTCCCCGATCGCGCGACCGAGCAGGGAGGTGGCGACGGCGTCGACGGCCGGGGCCGACCCCGACAGCACCGCGTCGACCGCGGCGGGATCGTCCCCGTAGGCGACGACCCCGTCGAGGACGGCGAGGACGGGTTCGACCGCGCGGGTCACTGCGATCGCGATCCGTTCGGGTTCGGCGGTCGAGCGGACGAGTCGGGCGAGCGTTCGCGTCGCTCCGGCGACCATACCCTCGGCGGTCGGCCGCAGCGTCGGCACGACGATCGTCGGCGACTCGAGCAGCGGCTCCGGCACCGAGAGCGCGACCGATCGCCCTCCGGCGGATCGGTACTCGTTTCGTTTCGGGACGTCGGCCAGATCGACCAGCGCGGCCCCGACGCGCTCGGCCAGGCGGTCGTACCCCAGATACGACGCCGTCCGCTCGAACGCGATGCGGTCGTCGCTGCGCCCGAGGACGGCGACGTCGGCCCCGAGCTCGCGATCGAGCCACGCGGCGACCGCGCCGACGACCGCGGGATCGGTCACGACGCCCGTCGAGGGGTGGAACGGGTAGTGTGCGTCGGGCGCGATCGCGACCCGATCGGCGTCCTCGAGACGGTCTCGATGGGGAGCGAGGACGGTTCCGACGGCGTCCTCGAGGCGGGCCCGCCGGGTGTCGACGTCGGGCCGCCAGCCGCGGCCGTCGCGATCGACCGCGGCCAGGCGAACGGCGTTCACGGGCGCACCTCCGGCAGCTCGATCTCGGTAGCTGTGGTCTCGGCTGCCAGATCGTACGCTCGCTCGGCGAGCGCGAGCGACCGCCGCCCATCGCGGCCGCTGACGGGCGGCTCCTCACCGTTCCGGATCGCCCCGACGAAGTCCGCCAGCGCGTCGTAGTGGGCCTGCAGGTAGAACGTCGGCCCGAACACGGTTCGGTCGGCGGCGCCGACGCGGCTGGCGACGTTCTCGAGGGCGGCCCGGGCCGCGCTCGCATAGAAGTGCTCCGGGAGGTGCTCCTGGTTGGTGATCGTGCCCGTGATCCCCTCCAGGCGCAGCCGGGTGTTGACCTCGGGGAGCTCTTCCCACTGGTAGGAGCCACAGTGCAGCGTGACCGTCGTTCCCGTCTCGGGCGCGCGCAGCAGGACCGTCGCGGCGTCCTCGACGTCGATGTCGAGGGTGTGGCCCGTCGTCGCCGCGCGCACTTCTAGTTCGCCGAACAGCCACTCGAGGACGTCGAAACAGTGCACGCCGAGCTCGAGCAGGGAGCCGCCCCCGACGGCGTCGGAATCGAGCGGCCAGGAGGGGGGTGCGGCGTCGGCTGGGGGGCGCCCGAGCGGGCCGTCGTTGAGCCGGGTGATCGAGGCGTAGGGAACGTGACCGACGCTGCCGTCCTCGTAGGCCGACTTGACGCCGACCATGTCGGGCTGGTAGCGAAGCGTGTGGTCGACGCCGACGGCGATCCCGGCCTGTGTCGCGGTCTCGAGCATCCGATCGGCTTCCTCCGTCGAACGGGCCAGGGGTTTCTCGACGAAAACGTCGACCCCGTGCTCGGCAGCTCGTTCGACGGCCTCCGCGTGGAGAAAGGGCGGGAGTGCGACGACGGCGACGTCGAGATCCTCGGCCGCGAGCAGCGCCGCGTAGTCGTCGTAGGTGCGCTCGACGCCGGCCCGTTCGGCCCGCTCGCGGTTCTCCGGAACCGCGTCCGCGGCCGCGACGACCGCGACGTCGGGCATCGCGAGCGCGGATTTCAGGTGCACCGTGCCGATGTTACCGACCCCGAGGACGCCGACCGAGAGCGCCCCGGAGTCGCTCGCTCGGCTGCGAAACTGTGAGAGCATTCGCTCGAGAAGGTGGTGTCAGCGGGCTTTGTTATCGTCGCCGTACTCCGATATCTCGGAGAGTAGATCACCCATTCCGGTCGAACACGTGTCTTACTTTCCGTCGCCGAGTTCGGCGACGCGACGGTGACAGGGCGCGATCGTTCGACCGTCGACGCTGTTTGTGTTCCCGCCGATACCCTGAACGGCGACCCGGCGGGCGACGTCGGCCATCGTCTCGACGGTGAGGTCGGTCTCGGCGCGTCGTTTGTCGAGATACGCGAGGACGGCACGCATCCGTTCGTCGTCGCGCTCGTGGGTGAGGTTGTTCGGATGGAGCCACATGTGAAAGGTTCCGTCGCTCGCCGCGGCCTCGTCGATTCCGCGACGGGCCATCGTGACCATTGGATCGCTCCAGACGGATTCGGCGACCGTTCGCGCGGGCCCCTCGAACCCGAACAGGAACAGCGACGCCGGGACGTTCACCAGCCCGTACTCGTCGACTGCGGGCTCGACGAGCAGCGACCGGGACCGGACGGTCGAATCGAAGAGTCCGCGGATCCCGTCGGGAGTCGGCGACCGCCCCCGGTAGGCGGCGACGCCGTACTCCGCGAGGACGTCGCGGTGGCCGATGTCGTTTCGGGGGTAGATAAACGAGTCGACGGTCTGATTCCATTCCCGGGCCAGTTCGACGCTTCGCTCGAGTTCGGCCGCGGCGAACTCGTGGTCGGTCTCGGGACGGCCGAACAGCGCGTGGGAAAACGAGTGGCTGGCGAACTCGTGGTCGACGTCGGACTCGAGGATCGCGCGGACGAGCTCCGGACAGTACCGGAGGTCCTCGCGGTCGCGCCAGGCGCCCCGCTCGCGGTCGAACCAGCCGTCGGGGGCGGGGTGGTCGGCGTGGCGCCCGTCACAAGAGTCGAGCATGAGGTGGCCGACGACCGCCCAGGTCGCCGGCACGTCGTACTCCGCACACAGCTCGAGCATCGTCTCCCAGCCGCGTCGTCCGGCCTCGACCCGGTCGGTCGGTGCGGGATCGAGGTCGTGGAATCCCCATCCCAGCTCGGCGTCGAGCGAGATCACCACGCTTCCCACAGCGTCCACCACCGTTGGGGCATACTCATGTTCGAGCCGATAGCGGCTGTATCGTTTTGTTATGGGCGCCGTTCCGCGCCCGTCGCCGTCCTGACGAGTCAGTAAGCGATCGATACCGGTTGCCGGTAGCAGGGAGACGACGAACCCGACCGTCGGTAGGGACCGACAACGCCTCGCGGGTCGGCGTCGAGCCCGCTGAAGCGGATCTATAACAAAGCGGTCGTCGGCGCACCTCCACCACAGTAGACGTTTCGAACGTCCCGATACCCACCCATGAGCCCATCTTCCACCCCATCGAAGCGAGCGTTCGTCCTCGGACTCGACGGCGTACCGTGGCGGCTGATCGAGCGATGGAGCGACGCCGGCGAGCTCCCGAACTTCGCCCGCATGCGCGAGGAGGGAGCCTCCGGCGTCCTCGAGAGCACCCGTCCGCCGACGACGCCGCTCGCCTGGCCCTCGATCGCCACCGGCGTCTGGCCGGACAAACACGGGCTCTACGGCTTCCAGCGACTCTCGAGCGAGTACTCCCAGCGGATGTATACGAGCCACGACCGGCGCCAGCCGGCCCTCTGGGACCAGCTCTCGCCGGCCCACGTCGGCAACGTTCCGATGACCTACCCGGCGAGCGAGCTCGACGGGACGATGGTGACGGGGATGATGACTCCCTCGACCGAGCGGGAGTTTACCTATCCGCCCGAGCTCCGCGCGAAACTCGAAGAGCGGATCCCGGAGTATCGGATCAGCCTCGACTACCCAGACTACGCCGACCGCCTCGAGGCGTTCCCCGCCGCTGTCGACGACATGCTCTCGAAACGCCGCGAGCTGATGCGCCTCCAGATGGAGGAAGCCAGCGACGACTGGCAGCTGTTTTTCTTCGTCTACACGGCGCCCGACCGGTTCCAGCACCTCGTCTGGGAGATGGACCAGCTGCTCGAACACTACAGGCGGCTCGACGAGATCCTCGGGGAGGTCATCGAGTACGCCGACGATCACGTCGCCGACCTCTATGTTGTCTCCGACCACGGGTTCGGGCCGATCGAGACGCTCGTCTACGTCAACCGGATCCTCGAGCGCGAGGGGTATCTCTTCCGGCAGGAAAACGAGGGCACCCGCGGCGCGCTCGCGAGCCTGGGGATCTCCCGGGACACCATCACGAACACGCTCGAGCGGGTCGGCATCTCCGAGGACGTCCTCGTCTCGACGCTCCCCCGCCGGCTCGTCGACTCGGTCGCCGAGCAGATCCCCGGCGACCACGCCCTCTACGACGTCGACTACGAGCGTACCGTCGCGTTCGTCCACGGGGCGGGCAACTGTTACATCAACGACGCCGAGCGCTTCGAACACGGCGTCGTCGACCCCGGCGACGTCGAGCGGATCAAGGCCGAACTCGTCGACGTCTTCGAGTCCGTCACCGACGACGGCGACCGCGTCCTCGAGGTCTTCGACGGCGACGAGCTGTTTCCGACCGACGAGCGGTCGCCGGACCTGGTCGTCAACGGCACGGACGGCTATGACTCGCGAAACACCATCTCCGACGAGACGTTCGGCGAGACCGGGACCTACGCCGCCAGCCATCGCAGCAAGGGGATCGTGCTCTGTCGGGGCCCCTCGATCGACGCCGGGGCGACGCTGCGGGGTGCCCGCGTCGTCGATATCGCACCGACGCTGCTGCACGGGATCGGCGAGCCGATCCCCGAGAACACCGACGGCCGCGTCCTCTTCGACGCCTTCGACGAGCGGGCGACACCCTCGCGGACGAAAGTCGAGCGAACCGCGGTGTCGGGCGGCGACGGCGGCGAGGTCGAGGAGGACTTCTCCGACGTCGAGGACCGGCTGAAGGGGCTGGGTTACATGGAGTGAGCCGCGCCGTCGAACCCGTCGGGAGCGTCGAGCCTACGGTTTGCAAGCACAGCGACTACCCTCCGTCGGTCCGCATTCTCACGTATGGTCGACGAGGACCTCGAGCTCGAACGCGACATCGGCGAAGCGACGATCGTCTACGACGAACCAGACGAGGGCGTCGCCAGGAAGACGGTGCCCAACGAACACGTCGCGTACTTCCAGGACCACTGGATCATCAAAACCGACGAGGACGAGGAGGGCCACGACATCGTGCGACGGATCCCTGCCAAACGAGTCCACTACGTCGAGCGCTCCGTCGAGGAGTTCGAGGAGGAGGTGAGCACGCTCGTGGATCAGGTTCAGTCGTTCGCCTCCGACCTCCGGACGAAGATCCCGGTCGGCGGCGGCCCCTCGGGCGGTCGCGGCGAGGGCGAGGACGTCGAACCGATCAACGTCGACATCGACGAACCCGACGACGAGACGCCCGGTCGGTAGCTGGAGGCGATCTCGCTACCGCGTCTCGGACGCCGAACCGTCGTGCGCGCTTCGGGGCCGGGACAGGCCATCCGTCACGTGGTGGGGCGTACTGACCGCCAACGATTCTGCCAGCTTCGCCAGCTGGTCTTCGCAGGGCGCGTTTGGATCACGACGGTCATCCGAGGACACATCGCGTCACAGGGTGATCTCGTCGCCACTGCACCGAGTGGCCGTTGATCAGTCTGGCTTTTCGCCGTCATCCATGAGGGAAGAAACGATGAGTCGTTTGGTCCCACGCCGAAGGAGACCACTGGCTGCAGGTTGAGAGATATCCAGAGTAGCGGCGACTTCGCTGAGAGTTGCGTTCCGCGGGTCTTCGAAATAGCCTGCGTCGAGTGCGACGAGGAGTGCCTCTCGTTGGCTATCGGTCAACCCTGCGTCCGTCTTCCCCAAACTAGCGTACTCGTTTACGCGCAGTAACTCGATCTCGATGCCGTTCCGTTCTGCATAGTCCCAGAGAGGAGCCAGATTCGTCCGGTCGGGCAGCCACACTGTTAGCACCCAACCGTTTCCGTCGTTTTTCATATCGAGTATGACACCGTTCGCGGTCGAAATGATCGGTGAGATGACCTTCGCTTCGTCCGTGTACTCGAAGCTATAAATCGCCTTCTCGTCTCTGGTTTCGATGACTCGTTCGAACTCGCCGATGGTGTGATCGTTCCGCAATCCGTCTTCGAACCGGCGGAAATCAGATGACCGTATGCGATAGAAGAACTTCCCCGATGTCGGGTCAGTTCCTGCCTCTAGCACCGACCTGACGGTCGCACTCTGGTCGTGAGTGACTGTCTTTGTGAGCACGATGTCAGGGTGCTCGACTCGGACGACTGCTTTGATATCAGTCACTGTTCTACGGGGTAGGTGTCTGTAATATATGAGCATGTATATCTGGCAAGGTCCTGCGCAACTAGCAGAACCGGTTCGGTGCATACTGAGGATAGTAACGCATTGACGGCACGTGCCGAACCGGCGTCGGCGAAACGCGACAGCCAGCGTCTGCGTTCAGCAGCCGGGAACGCACGAATCATCTAGACCCATATAAATGGATTATTCGATTAAGGGAGAGACCAATTCGGACACGGTCGGTATACAGTATGTATGGCACGGAGAGACCATCCCGGTGACCGAGGCAGCGCCAGTGAACCGAAATTCTACCTCCCCGGCGGGGACACCCCACCGTTCTATGCCGGTCGCTTCGAACGTCTCTGGGCGTCGCTGTTCAACTACGACGTTGAATCACGATAATGGGTTTTCCTGAGATCGATTCGGCTGTGTTCTTTGGTTCGATCACGATGATAACGTGGGGTATCTGGGTAGTCTTGGGGAACGCTGCCTCGGAGTCTATCGACCCGAGGACGGCCGCCGCGATCTCCTATCTCGTTGCGGGACCGCTTGCACTCGGATACATCCTCGTTTCGGACGCATCGCTTGCCATTACTGCGAGGGGCGGCCTGCTCGCCGGCGTGGCCGGATTGTTCACCGGAATCGGCCTGATTTCGATGTACATCGGACTTTCCGGAGGGTCGACGACGGTCGTCTCTACTCTCGGTGCGATGTACTTCGTCGTTGCGGCGCTCATCGGAATGGTTATCCTCGGAGACGAAGTGACGATAACGAGGTTTGCTGGGATCGCGTTCGCAATTCTCGGGGTCGTCCTGGTTTCACAGTAAATCACCCTCCGAGGGTACGTAACGCGAATCCGGAACGGATCTGCCGACCCCGGTTTCAGTTCCTGCAGGTGCGGGTATCAGCTTACGTCGCGTGACCACGAGGGACGGCCATGGGCGAGGACGTCGACGTCGACACTGTCGGGAGCGTCCTCGAGGACGCGGTCGCTCGCTCGATCCTCGTCCAGACCACCAGGGAACCCATGTCTGCCAGCACACTCGCCGAACGATGCGGCGTCTCGGAGGCGACGATCTACCGGCGTCTCGAGACGCTTCGGGCGTCCGATCTGGTCGCGGAGACGACCGTCCCCGATCGCGACGGCCACCACTACAAGGTGTATCGATCGAACCTGCACCGGCTGACGGTCGATCTCACCGAGGACGGGTTCGACCTGACGATCGAGCGCAAGGAGACCGCAGCCGATCGGCTCACCAGGCTGATCGAGGAGCTGTGACGATGGCCGACCGCTCACTCCCCGCAGGGGTTTCGATCGAGGCGGTCGTCCAGGGGGGCCTGTTCGTCATCCTCACCGTCCTCGGGCTCGCGATCATCGCGATCGCCATCCAGGGGTATCGACGGAACCGGAGCCGACCGATGCTGTTTCTGGCGCTTGGCTTTGCCGGAATCATCTTCCCGGAGCTCATCGTGGCGGGGGTCACCCAGTTCGTCACCGAGCTCTCCCAGTTCTGGATGGTGACGTTCTTCCAGGTGACCAACGTGTTCGCCTTCCTCTGTATCCTCTACGCGATCACGATGGAGCCGTGACATCCTCGCCCGCCGTAAACGGCGGGAATCTCTCGCTGCTCAAAGATAGCTCGGAGACGACGCCCGACACTCGCCGCGTGTGGCCTCTTCTCGAACTAGCCGGGCACAGCTTCGGATCCTGAAGCTGTGGCTCCGCGCCTTAGTGTACTGGTGTGGTTTCTCTTTGCATGGCACGCTCGACGATCGACGGCGACTCCCGATCGGGGGTCGCCGACCGACTCCTGTACGGACGAACCGACGCCCGTCTCCGCGCGGTCTGGCGGGTCCTCGCGCCGCTTGCAGTCGGCCTCGGGATCTACGTCCTCGCACACGCGGCGGTGGAACTGTACGGCGGCGACGTCCTCGCTCCGCTTGCCGATGAGTCGGCAGTCCTCGGTGCCGCGGTGATCTTCGCCGCGCTGGCGGTCGCAGTCGCCGCGGCCGGCCTCGCAGCACTTGTCGTCGCCGCGAAACTCGATCGGCGTTCGATCGCCGACTACGGGTTCGACCGCTCCCGACGGTGGCGCCGGGACTTCCTCGCGGGCGCAGCGATCGGTGCCGCCGCGGGGCTCGGCACCGTCGGCTACCTGGCAGCGCGGGGATACGCGACCCTCACCGTCGAGCTCACGGGCGTCGGCGCCGACTCCGCGCTGGTCGGCACCGTTGTTCTCGTGGCGATGCTCGCTTTCCTCCTCGCGAACACCGCCTTCGAGGAGATCGTCTTCCGGGCGATCCTCGTCACGAACGCGGCCGAGGGCTTTCGCTCCCGATCCGTCGGCGCCGCGACAGCCGTCGTCGGCGCAGTCGCGGTCAGCGTCCCGGTGTTCGGCGCGTTGCATCTCCTCGGCGGCGGGATCGGGGCCGTCGTTACGAGCGCGATCGGGGGGATCCTGTTCGCGGCCGCGTACGTTCTCACGGGGCGACTGGCGCTGCCGATCGGCGTCCACTTCGGCGGAATCGTCTTCGTCAGCGCCACCCAGTCGCCGCTGTCGGCCGAGCCGGAGCTCACCCTGCCGTCGCTCGTCGCGATCACGGACGTCCTCGAGCCGTCGCTGCTCGCCGGCGTCGAGCTGTGGCTCGTCAGGCTGGCGATCGGCCTCGCGCTCGTCTGCGTCTGGGTTCGGTTCGCCTACGGGAAGCTCTCGATCACCGAGCGAGTGATCTCCTGAGTCTCGTCACCGATCGGAACGAACCAGCCTGAGCCCCGCCCTGGCCGCCGTCCAGGCGGGATACAGCCTGTTGTAGACGCTGCTGGGCGCGTTCCGGGCACCTGCACGGAGGAGGCGGTGGGACAGCGGCGGTCCCGACTCCGAGACGAGATCGTCGAGGTCGACGTCCTCGAGCCACTCGAAGAACGCCCGTTCGGTCGCCGACTCGGGTTCGACCTCGCGGGCGCGCTCACGGATGTCTTCCCACATGTACCGCTCGTCCTGGCCCAGTACCCACTCGCCGTCCTCGAGAGCGACCCGGAGGCGCTCGTACTCGTGGTCGGCAAAGGAGTAGCCGTGGTCGGTCGGCTCGAGCCCCGCAAGCCGGAGGCCGACTGCGGTCCGGTAACACTTCTCACAGCGTCCGCAGTTACCGTCCATCCGAACGTTGCAGGTCTGGAGCTCGAGATCGGGGGCGTCGCTGCGGACGTAGTCGGCGAGGACGTCGAGTCGCTCCTGTCGGGTGAGCTCGTAGCCGTCGTGGTGACACCGGGTGCCGGCCCAGCGGACGCTGTCGTCGATATCGGGACGGGAGCCCCACTCGAGCTCGATCCCCTCCCAGTGGGTAGCGGCGACGTAGAGGTCTTCCATCCCGCGGGCGGCGGCCAGCGGGGCACAGAGCCCGAGCAGACCGAGCCCGTGGCCGACGGAGCTGTACCAGGCGCCGTCGACGTAGCGCTTGTAGTGGGCAAGCAGCATGGGGTGATCGAGGAACGAAAGCATGTTCGACTCGAGGAAGGCCGTTTCGAGTCCCCGTTCTGCCGCGAACGCCTCGACGCGATCCGTGAGCTGGCGCCACTTCTCGTCGTCGTCGGGGTCGGGCGTGATCGTCCACCCGCGGATGCTGATCAACGTGGGCTCTTCCTCGCGGTGGCGGACGTACGAGCACGTCGAGTCGACGCCCCCCGTGAACAGCAGCCCGCTCTCGCCGTTCGCCGGCGGGTTGGGATCGATCGTTCGGCGGGCGTAGAGGGTCCCACCTTCCAGAAAGTCGTACATCCCGCAGAGAGTCTCCCGAACGTCTTCGAGCGCGCGGGCGAAGGTCGCGTCGACCTCCTCGACGTAGACGTCCGCGCCGCTGGCCCACGCGACGGGACAGACCTGCGCGAGGACGGGGATCGCCAGCACACCTTCGGGGACGTCCTCGATCGGGACGTCGTACTCGGTTCGGAACGGCTCGCCGGTCAGGAACCGCTCGAGGTCAGCGGTGGCACGCGCCTCGCACTCGAGGACGGTGCCGTCGGCGGTCGGCCGGTCGATGATGATGGCGCTCATACACGTGGTCGTCCCGCGATCGACACCGCGAACGTACAAAAACAGTGACCGTCGTTGATCCGCTGCGGTTTCGGAAACCGGTCCGTAGCTCCCCTACCGTCGTCGACAGGGACGGCATACTCGGATCGGAACCGAACGAGTCCCCCGTTCGGGTTCGCGCTGGAGTTCCGTCGAACCGGCGTTTCAACCTGTTTCGCCGGTCAGGACGGAACCGAACCCGAGACGCGGTCGACCCCGAATCGATAGGTTCCCTATAACAAACCCCGCCGTCGACGACGCTCGCGCCAGGATATGTGTACCGAGACACCACCGGGAGGCCGTCGGAGCGCGAACCGATGAGCCGGCGCGTCCTCGACTGGCTGTTCGCCGTCGGCTTTCTCGCGCTCGCGGCCGGAATCGCACTCGCGCGTGCGTCCCCCGCAAGGACGTACGAGGCCTCGGTCTATGCCGGAACGCCGACGCCGGTCTGGATCGGGGTCGCGCTCGCGCTGGCGATCGCGGTCGCGACGGCGCTTACCTGTCGCGGTCGCGAGCAGGCGGTCGGGATCGGTCTCGGAGCGACCGCGGTGACCACGATCGTGAGTCTGCCGGTAGTTCGGGGGTATCACTTCTACGGGATGGGCGACGCGCTCTCGCATCTGGGCTGGACCAGGGACATCGTCGAGGGCGAGATGGCGGCCTACGAGCTGTTTTACCCCGCCGTTCACTCGCTGGGCTCGCTCTTTTACGTTCTCGGGGGGATCCCGATCGAGCGCGGGTTGCTCTTCGCGCTCGTGGTCACGTTCGTCCCGTTCTTGCTTTTCGTCCCGCTCGTCGTGCGTGATCTGAGCGGGAACGGTCTCGCGGTCGGCGTCGCGGCGATCGTCTCCTGGATGGTGTTACCGATCAACAACATCGCGACCCACATGGGCGTCCACACGAACTCGAACGCGCTGTTTCTCGTCCCCGTCGTCGTCTTCGCCGTCGTCGCCTACCTGCGCCGTCGCGCGACGATCGAGCGGCTCCCCTTCGGCCTGTCGCCGTTTAGCGTCCTCGTCTATCTCTCGGCGATCACGCTCCTGCTCGTCCACCCCCAGCAGATGGTCAACGTCGTCGTCCTCGTCGCGGCGATCAGCGCCCTCCAGTGGATCGTGAGTCGACGGAGCGTCGATCACCCGATGCTCGAACAGCCGACGCTGCACACCCAGACGGTCGTCCTCGGGACGATCTTCGGCGCCTGGGCGGTGACCAACCAGCGGTTTCGCGACGCCGCCGAGGGGTTCGTCACCGGGATCTTCGCGGCAGACGTCGGCGCGGGCGAGGAGATCGACCAGCAGGGGGGATCGCTCACCGAGATCGGCGGGAGCCTCGCGGAGCTGTTCGTGACGATGTTTCTCGACGCCGCGGTCGTCGGCCTGCTCGTCGGCTGTTTCCTGCTGTTGGTCCTGCTCGGACGAACGCGACTGGACACGGAGGGGCGCGCGCTCGTCACCTACTTCGTCGCCGCGCTCGTCCCGCTGGGCGGCATGTTCTTGCTGTACTTCCTCGGAACCCCGAACATGGCGTTCCGGCAGATGGGCTTTATTTACGTCGTGTTGACGATCCTCGCCGGCGTCGCGATCGCACACGGGCTCGGCGGGCTCTCGCGGTTCGTTTCACGCCCGGGCGCGACCGGCGTCGCGGCGGTAGTGCTCGGTGCCTGTCTCGTCCTCGGGCTGTTGACCGTCTTTGCCTCGCCGATCATCTACAGCCCCGGACAGCACGTCTCCGAGTCGACGTTCAACGGGTACGAGACCGGGATGGACCACGGCGTCGGGGACAGACCGTACGCGGGTATCGGGTACGATCCGTACCGGTTCGATCACGGAATCAACGGGCTCGAGGGTGAGGAGTCGCTGACGGCGGGAACCGCAGCGAGTGGCGAACTCGACGCCGAGGCGTTCAACGAGGGTGAGTACGGCGGTGCATACAACGACGCCGACCACTACCTCGTCGTTACCGCCTTCGACGAGACCCGCGAGTTCGACGTCTACCAGGGGCTGCGTTACGAGGAAGCCGCCTACCGTGGCCTCGCCTACGACCCGACCGCAGACCGGGTGATCTCGAGCGACGACTTCCGGATGTACGACGTCACGGGTGACGGGGAGGAGTAGCGCGCAGGACGTCCTCGTCGAACGCCGACCGCGCCGATAATCCTCCCTTGCTGGCCGAGTAACGACCGTCGGTGTGACGATCCGTTCCGAACGCCACGATTACTCGATCGAATTAGGTCGGCGCCGTCCCCGGAAACGGCTCCCTTATCGCGACAACTCAATGCTAACCGTCGTCCTCGCGATACAGAGTCCACCAGAATACTTTCGTAAGTTCGTGAACGGTACTCCATACATTCTGACCATATCTGTGCTGTCACCAATATTCTCTGTAGATTTAACCCAAGATAACAAGAAAAGGTTTATGGGTCGTAAGGACAGGTTACGAAACTGTATGGCGCAGAATCCCCGTACGGCCGATGCGAGTAACACGACGAATACCGGCAGTAAGAAGTCGTTAACGCGTCGTAACTACGTGCAGTCGCTCGCAGCGGTCGCCACGGCAGCGGTCTCGGTTGGTGCAACGGGCACCGCCGCTGCCGACGAGGAGTACGAGGTTATCGAAGCCGACGGCCAGACCGTCACGATCAGCGACGGCGAGACCTGGGAGAACAAGCTGATCGACATGACCACCGGCGGTGATATCATCATCAACGCCGAGGGGACCGACTGGACGATCCGCAACGTCGGGTTCCACGGCGAGAACACCTCCGGTGCCGGCTCCGCGACGTTCGGCGTTGCCGACACGGGCGGGGGAACGAGCACCGTCGAGAACGTCTACCTCGGTGACGGCTCGGACGGTCGAAACGGCTCCGGAACCGGGCACGGCCAGACCGCCTTCTGGGTCAACCCCGACCACTCCGGTCACATCGACTTCCAGAACCTCAACATCCAGGGGTTCGCCGACAACGCGATCTATGCCTCCGCGCCCGGAAACGGCGGGGGCGGCACCGTCCACATCGACAGCTGCTTCGCCGCGAACTGTTACGTCTCCCACTTCCGGATCGCCACCGAAGGGAGCCGCGTCACGAACTCGAGCGTGCTGGTCGACCAGGACGGCTTCGAGGGTCGCGGCATCTGGGCGTGGGCGCCCGGGACCGTCGAGGTCGAGGGCTGCCAGATCGAGATGAACGGCGCGAACACGGCGATCGACGCCGGCGCGAACGGGAACGGAACGGACGTCGTCGTGAGCAACACCGACTACGACGAGGGGGCGGGGGTTGCCGAACACGACGGCTCGACGGTCCAGCTCGAGGACGACGTCGGCACCGATCCCGAGGCGTTCGTGCCCGAGGGCGTCCCGAGGAGTGCCGAAGAGGCGGCCGGCGAGTAACGACGGCAATCGATTCGGCTCGACAGCGCGAGTCCACCGCTGACGCAGCCTTCCACCCGCTGACGCAGCCTTCCACCCGCTGACGCAGCCTTCCACCGGCGTACCGACTCGCCGACGTTACCCTCTTTCTTCCGACGGGTCGTCCTCGTTCGACGACTTCGCCGTCGACGACCGCAACGCCGCCGATAACGAGTTCTTATTTCGACTGGTTCCGTGACGACCGAAACGTCTTGCCCCGAGAATCGACGGCTCTCGGAGAGCCGTCGGAATTTCGTGTATATAATATTCCATGGGATAAAATAGAAAATCTACGTAACTAACCAACACCTCCGATTGAGTGTCTGTTAATTTTAGACAAGCTAGAAGAGAAACTTTATACCGGTAGTGTGGAATTACTCGGTTGCAATGGCACGCGAACCTTCGGTACTTGATACGGAGCGGTTCGGCGGTGACGGCGACGAGCCGTCGGAAACGGGCAGTAATACCGGATTACTGGATCGACGGAGCTACATGAAACTGGCCGGAGCGACCGCCGCTGCGGCTGCCTTCACTGGCACTGCGAGCGGTGACGAGGAGTACGAGGTCATCGAGGCCAGCGGCCAGACGATCCAGATCGGCGAGGGCGAGACCTTCGAGAACACGCTGATCGACGTCTCGACCGGGAACGGAATCCTGCTGAACGTCACCGGCTCCGGCGCCACGATCCGAAACGTCGGCTTCTCGGGGCTCTATCAGGG
>JGI2924J29684_1078256_pt1 | contig 37380 bp, 33 predicted proteins | sample BenlonsequencITS_FD_29684 | JGI IMG/M metagenome (IMG submission 29684)
ACGATAAAAACGCTGTACATTTTGATTTTAATATAACAGAATTTCTCAAAGTTTCAATTCCTCATAGGTACGATAAAAACTGTAAACCTATTCGTCAACCAAAGTTAACAATTAAGTGTTTCAATTCCTCATAGGTACGATAAAAACTCTTTCATTGTCGGATATTACGACAGCGAAAAAGAAGGTTTCAATTCCTCATAGGTACGATAAAAACCACGATATCGTAGCCTTGGAATCCCAATTTTGAACAAGTTTCAATTCCTCATAGGTACGATAAAAACGATGCATTTTTATTCGCTAAGAGATTCTCAGTGGATGTGTTTCAATTCCTCATAGGTACGATAAAAACAACAAATTTGCTTGGTGATATGGCAAGCGGTGCCGAGGTTTCAATTCCTCATAGGTACGATAAAAACGTGTCGCAAAGAAACTCGCCAATGGTAACTATATTTTTGTGTTTCAATTCCTCATAGGTACGATAAAAACTTTCTTTAAGCATTGCTCTTTCATTCAAAGGAATACAACGTTTCAATTCCTCATAGGTACGATAAAAACAGGAACTTGAATGGGAGATATGAAGGTGAAAGGATTATGTTTCAATTCCTCATAGGTACGATAAAAACTTTAAGAATGTATTTTATATACTCATCCTCAGCCTGGTTTCAATTCCTCATAGGTACGATAAAAACAACAATGATGACGTACCTGCCATCCTTCAGCTTGGGTTTCAATTCCTCATAGGTACGATAAAAACATAGCAATAGGTGGGCTTCAAAACACCTCGTCAGCAGGTTTCAATTCCTCATAGGTACGATAAAAACTGGAGAAGTAGAATTTGAAAGAGTAGTTACGGTTGAGTAGTTTCAATTCCTCATAGGTACGATAAAAACTAGAAAAGCTACTCGGTAAATCAAAATTTGCAGAATTGTGTTTCAATTCCTCATAGGTACGATAAAAACAGAATGAACAGGATTTTCTAACGATTACGCTTCCAAGGTTTCAATTCCTCATAGGTACGATAAAAACTATACTGGTCCAGTGAATGGTCCAGTGAATTTGAAACGTTTCAATTCCTCATAGGTACGATAAAAACCGGAGAATATGTAGAATTAGGGAGGGGTTAGATGGAAGAGTTTCAATTCCTCATAGGTACGATAAAAACGAAAGAAAAAGCGATACTTTTGATGCACTTGATGAAGGTTTCAATTCCTCATAGGTACGATAAAAACTAACTGATGGAATCTATTACAAAAGAAAAAAGTTCAGTTTCAATTCCTCATAGGTACGATAAAAACATTTGCAACAAGGTGGAAATCACATCATATGGTTCGGCCTGTTTCAATTCCTCATAGGTACGATAAAAACCACGCTACTGCTTGACGTACTCCCACTCTCTCTGCTTGTGGTTTCAATTCCTCATAGGTACGATAAAAACGCAGAAAAAACAAACCAAGGCAATGCACTCACTATGTGTTTCAATTCCTCATAGGTACGATAAAAACGAAAAAAGAGAATTTGATGGAAACGTGTTTTATTTGTTTCAATTCCTCATAGGTACGATAAAAACTGGGCGGAGACCCACAGCTTGCTGGGAGCATCACGAATAGTTTCAATTCCTCATAGGTACGATAAAAACAAGATTTAGGCATTATTGATATATTCGGTAGCCTTGGTTTCAATTCCTCATAGGTACGATAAAAACGATTTAACAATACCAAACAATTTACCAAACTGTTCTTGAGGTTTCAATTCCTCATAGGTACGATAAAAACCTTCAAGAAGCCAGAGAGCGAGCCTTGGCAGAATTGTTTCAATTCCTCATAGGTACGATAAAAACTCTTTGATTACATACGTTTTGTCTGGCGCGACATCAGTTTCAATTCCTCATAGGTACGATAAAAACGGAGGGTGGTGCTCCCCTCAGGGAGCCTTCCACCTATTTCAATTCCTCATAGGTACGATAAAAACGCCGCAAGGGGCGAAAGTAAAACCTCTTACACCTGAATTTCAATTCCTCATAGGTACGATAAAAACGTGATGGTGGATGTTTACCGAAAAAGAGATTGAGGAATTTCAATTCCTCATAGGTACGATAAAAACATTAAGGGCGGAATAAACGGAACAATTGAATTATTTAAATTTCAATTCCTCATAGGTACGATAAAAACTTGGCACTTTAAAAAAATAAACAGTAACATTGAATTATATTTCAATTCCTCATAGGTACGATAAAAACGGCGATTACAAATACCGCCGGTATTGAAAGGAGGTATTGATTTCAATTCCTCATAGGTACGATAAAAACATATTCAACAGGATAAAAGAAGAAATAGAATATTATTAATTTCAATTCCTCATAGGTACGATAAAAACTATTGTCGGGAAAGCAAATTGGACCGCAGGAACCGCGGATTTCAATTCCTCATAGGTACGATAAAAACGCTGCAGAAATATATCAAATCACAAAAGAGCCAATCGAATTTCAATTCCTCATAGGTACGATAAAAACAAAACTGAAATATGCAACAGCCAATGACAATACCTTATTTCAATTCCTCATAGGTACGATAAAAACGCAACTTGCGTCCAGCAGATACCATAGAGTATATTTATTTCAATTCCTCATAGGTACGATAAAAACTCCTTCTCCATCTTTGACAGTGTAATTTTCATTGTCAAATTTCAATTCCTCATAGGTACGATAAAAACATTACTCTTAAATATATATTAACATATTTTTATTACAATTTCAATTCCTCATAGGTACGATAAAAACATGGCTATTTTGAGTGGTTTGACCCCTCTTCTTGGCTATTTCAATTCCTCATAGGTACGATAAAAACTGAAAATCTAGGATATAGTATTGGTCAATGGTTCGGATTTCAATTCCTCATAGGTACGATAAAAACTATATGTTCCTTCTACGGCTAGGTACTATGAATTGGATTTCAATTCCTCATAGGTACGATAAAAACGCGCATCGTTCTTGTATTCAGGCAGTGGTCTTGAATGATATTTCAATTCCTCATAGGTACGATAAAAACTGGTACCCGTGTTTTTGTTGTCTATAATAAGACTTATTTCAATTCCTCATAGGTACGATAAAAACCAACAATATATTTGGCAGCCGATGAACCAGAATAATTCTCATTTCAATTCCTCATAGGTACGATAAAAACGGAACATGCTATACCTGAATTAGACGCATTCAGATACAGATTTCAATTCCTCATAGGTACGATAAAAACGGAATACTTTGCCATTATAGCTTTGTTCTGTGCCAATTTCAATTCCTCATAGGTACGATAAAAACGAGTTCTGATATTGGATTTGGAACACTTGATATAGTATTTCAATTCCTCATAGGTACGATAAAAACCCAAAAGTTCGGCAGCTCTGATTCTCTCTTTTGCGGAATTTCAATTCCTCATAGGTACGATAAAAACTTAGCGAAGCCTTTGGAGAATCGAATGTTGAATCTAATTTCAATTCCTCATAGGTACGATAAAAACTACTGCCAAAATCAGGGCTTGCATATTCTCCAAAGGATTTCAATTCCTCATAGGTACGATAAAAACATAAGAATGACAAACAAAACTAGTTCAGTTGTTGGCCTATTTCAATTCCTCATAGGTACGATAAAAACTTGCCTGAATACAAGAACGATGCGCCGGAAGAACTAAAATTTCAATTCCTCATAGGTACGATAAAAACCAGATGAAAGTAGCATAGCTTCAGTTTTTTGCTTTGATTTCAATTCCTCATAGGTACGATAAAAACAAAAGAAATTGCAGATAGGGATGCACAGCTTGAGGAACATTTCAATTCCTCATAGGTACGATAAAAACCAACTCAAAAAATGCGTCTATTTCCTTTTTCCAACAATCATTTCAATTCCTCATAGGTACGATAAAAACTGACCTATAGAACTTGGTGATACATACAGTTCACCGTATTTCAATTCCTCATAGGTACGATAAAAACTGAACCTTTCACTTTATTTGGCTGTGTTACTTTTGTATTTCAATTCCTCATAGGTACGATAAAAACCAGGTTCAGGTTCCTAATAAGAGGGGCATAACAGCCCCTATTTCAATTCCTCATAGGTACGATAAAAACTTGAGATTCTCGCTCCAACGTTCTTCAAACCGTTTGATTTCAATTCCTCATAGGTACGATAAAAACAATATATTGCAGTCCATTGTCTTGTTGTTTATCTCTATTTCAATTCCTCATAGGTACGATAAAAACTAGAGAAGGATTATCATTATTTTCTTCTTTAGCAACATTTCAATTCCTCATAGGTACGATAAAAACCATACAGCCGTACAGGCGATTTGAGGTTCGTGCTCTTGCATTTCAATTCCTCATAGGTACGATAAAAACGTGTAGACCATACTCGCGAAACTCTAGCGGGTCCATATTAATTTCAATTCCTCATAGGTACGATAAAAACGCACCTTTTATCATATCCAAAATAATTTCCACTATCAAAATTTCAATTCCTCATAGGTACGATAAAAACAAAAGCAAATTTCTCGTCTAAAGCTTCCTTTATATCATATTTCAATTCCTCATAGGTACGATAAAAACGTTTTCAATTGGTTGCGTAAGAAACCCCAAGCTATCCGATTTCAATTCCTCATAGGTACGATAAAAACTGAAAGCGAAGCCCTTCCTAAAGGCTATAAAACTAAATTTCAATTCCTCATAGGTACGATAAAAACGCATATGCCAGTTTATACAATCTGAATGTTTCTCTGGTAATTTCAATTCCTCATAGGTACGATAAAAACAATCTGCGAACAAGTTAGCGGAAATCATCTAACAAGATTTCAATTCCTCATAGGTACGATAAAAACAGACAAGATTGATTTGCGAGAAGGTGGCTGCCGATGGCATTTCAATTCCTCATAGGTACGATAAAAACTCTTCCTTCCGATGTTTACGATTATTGGGTAATTATCAGATTTCAATTCCTCATAGGTACGATAAAAACCGATTGGGAAGATTTTGAAAGTCCGTATGAAGAGATGAAATATTTCAATTCCTCATAGGTACGATAAAAACTTCGGACTCCAAAAATCAACATTTTCGATTGTTAAGTATTTCAATTCCTCATAGGTACGATAAAAACTGCATCTTCTGTTTGGAACAACTTAGGCTTTCCTGCATTTCAATTCCTCATAGGTACGATAAAAACACACCCTGCAATATATCCAATTACTTGGCGCATAGATTTCAATTCCTCATAGGTACGATAAAAACGTGATATATTTCACACAGCGAAAGTTTGGAGTGAAAGATCATTTCAATTCCTCATAGGTACGATAAAAACTGCAACAAGCATTGATACGTCAAAGTCAAAACAAGGATTTCAATTCCTCATAGGTACGATAAAAACTAACGATTCCGGAGAGTTGCATGGACTATCAACAAAATTTCAATTCCTCATAGGTACGATAAAAACAAGAAAATGAACGGTGGTTTGACAGAGATGAAATGTAATTTCAATTCCTCATAGGTACGATAAAAACTATAGGTGGACTTGTCGGTTATGTAAGAGACGGTGGTAATTTCAATTCCTCATAGGTACGATAAAAACGACTGATGAAGAAAAAGCCTTGGAGGTTGCAAGGATATTTCAATTCCTCATAGGTACGATAAAAACAGCATTTATACCGTCTGAGGGTTACTTTGAAGGGTTCCTATTTCAATTCCTCATAGGTACGATAAAAACAACCATGACACACAAAGTGAAATTCACGCACAGCGAATTTCAATTCCTCATAGGTACGATAAAAACACGCCTGAAGAAGGAGCAGGCTGAAATCTACAAATTTCAATTCCTCATAGGTACGATAAAAACTTTGTAATGCCAATAAGATTTTTCTTGTACCGAATGATTTCAATTCCTCATAGGTACGATAAAAACTGATGAAGGACGCTGAAACAGGAATGTTCCAGGCTGATTTCAATTCCTCATAGGTACGATAAAAACTTTGTCGCGAATGCTGATCGTGCAGAATAGGTTCCCGTATTTCAATTCCTCATAGGTACGATAAAAACCCAGCATTCCGCCGACTATGGTGATCACTGGCAATAATTTCAATTCCTCATAGGTACGATAAAAACTGATTCTTCTGGGTGAAGACTACATCGTGATCGAACGATTTCAATTCCTCATAGGTACGATAAAAACCATCTATCCATTGGGATATTACTTCATCAAGTGCATATTTCAATTCCTCATAGGTACGATAAAAACGGACGACAAGGTCCAACTCATAGAAGCGCGATTCGGTAATTTCAATTCCTCATAGGTACGATAAAAACAAAAAGAATATGCTATGCTTCCTGAATCAACGAAGCAATATTTCAATTCCTCATAGGTACGATAAAAACAAAATTTCCCACAATAGCTTTTTGTTAGCCTTATCTTATTTCAATTCCTCATAGGTACGATAAAAACCACACAAAAAACGGTTCCGTCATATTCATCTGTCTGTCATTTCAATTCCTCATAGGTACGATAAAAACCCGACTTAAACAAATTACTGGAATAGCAGAATTATTATTTCAATTCCTCATAGGTACGATAAAAACTCGGTGCTGATGGATTACCGACTATTCGACGTGGACGATTTCAATTCCTCATAGGTACGATAAAAACCAAACCATTCTGCTACGGTCAATTTACTATTTGTTATTTGATTTCAATTCCTCATAGGTACGATAAAAACGTGGGTCTGGCTTATTATCAATTGGCAAGTTGTTTTCAATTTCAATTCCTCATAGGTACGATAAAAACTTTACTTTTTCCTGTAGCTCCTTTGGAGACTTGGCGATTTCAATTCCTCATAGGTACGATAAAAACTTTTAGATAGTATATAGCTTTATTTGACAAAGGAACAATTTCAATTCCTCATAGGTACGATAAAAACCAATGGCCCGGAGCAGTTCGCATGCTTAGTTGACAAATTTCAATTCCTCATAGGTACGATAAAAACATTACCTCCCCTGTTTTTTTACATCTGACTCACCTATATTTCAATTCCTCATAGGTACGATAAAAACGCTAGAGAAGTAAAACCAAAGAAGCTAGGTCAAAATGATTTCAATTCCTCATAGGTACGATAAAAACGCTCTGATGGGTCTCCTCTATACCAAATTCTATTTCTATTTCAATTCCTCATAGGTACGATAAAAACGAATGGCAAAGCAAACTTAAAGAACTTCAAAAAGAAATTTCAATTCCTCATAGGTACGATAAAAACCTTAAAATTCAAAAGTACAAATCTCTACGCAATCCAGATTTCAATTCCTCATAGGTACGATAAAAACGTGGATTCAATCGGTGAACAAATAGCATTGAAAAACAATTTCAATTCCTCATAGGTACGATAAAAACTCGATAGGGTGGGTTCACACCTTCTACTACTTCTTGCCATTTCAATTCCTCATAGGTACGATAAAAACGGTTTTGGGCAGCAGTACCTTCTACAGACTCAAGTAATTTCAATTCCTCATAGGTACGATAAAAACACGAAGCAGGTTTATACAGTTTGATATTGAAATCAAATTTCAATTCCTCATAGGTACGATAAAAACTTCCTAACTGTATCACTGGACGATTACACAAAGGTTTCAATTTCAATTCCTCATAGGTACGATAAAAACTTCGTTTTCAAGCTTGTCCATCTGCGTAATAATTTTGGAATTTCAATTCCTCATAGGTACGATAAAAACGCTGTTCTATTTCTGTTCTTATAGCATCTGCGTGAGCCTTATTTCAATTCCTCATAGGTACGATAAAAACTTTCGTACGACGGAAGAATTTCCAGCGAATTCAGAAAATTTCAATTCCTCATAGGTACGATAAAAACGAAGCAGCAAGAAGGGCTGGTTATAGCGAGAAAACAGCATTTCAATTCCTCATAGGTACGATAAAAACACGTAAGATTCATAGCGGATTACCAGCTCAAATAGTAGAATTTCAATTCCTCATAGGTACGATAAAAACGGACGCTGGCCTGACTACACTTGTGATTTTTATGGATTTCAATTCCTCATAGGTACGATAAAAACAGCTAATTTCTACCGTTTCCGGTACAGGAATTATGCATTTCAATTCCTCATAGGTACGATAAAAACGAAATTGTATATGATTATGTAGCAGAACATTGCAAAAATTTCAATTCCTCATAGGTACGATAAAAACGGTTTGGTGATATTTTAGCCAGTATTGAAAGTTTGGGATTTCAATTCCTCATAGGTACGATAAAAACCTGGTTCTAGTGTTACATTCGTTACGAAGCAAGAGGTATTTCAATTCCTCATAGGTACGATAAAAACAAGAAGGTCAAAAAATATGGGATGAGACAGCAGAAGAATTTCAATTCCTCATAGGTACGATAAAAACCCATTAGATAGAGAATTGAAAAATTGCCTGCAAATGTAGATTTCAATTCCTCATAGGTACGATAAAAACTCTGAAGACAAAATCCGGAGGAGCAAACAACGATCCATTTCAATTCCTCATAGGTACGATAAAAACCCTAAAGAGGTGGGAGTCTTCTTGCTATTTTCTTAGTATTTCAATTCCTCATAGGTACGATAAAAACGCTAATGGGCGAAGGAGAGCGAAGAAAAGAATGGGGCAATTTCAATTCCTCATAGGTACGATAAAAACTTCGTACGACGGACAAATTTCCAGCGAATTCAGAAAATTTCAATTCCTCATAGGTACGATAAAAACTGGCGACGCTTACGAAAGAGCAAAAAGAGAAGCTGAGATATTTCAATTCCTCATAGGTACGATAAAAACTGTATTAGCATAACTCTCTATAAATGCTTCGTAATATTTCAATTCCTCATAGGTACGATAAAAACATCGAAAGCAACTTCTTTTCTTGCTCAGCCAATATATATTTCAATTCCTCATAGGTACGATAAAAACAATAGCACGAAGAGGAACATAAGTTGTGCCGTTATAGTTATTTCAATTCCTCATAGGTACGATAAAAACCAAATATGCTGGGATTCCCAGTGCCAATGAACCGAAATTTCAATTCCTCATAGGTACGATAAAAACGAAGCAATAGACTTGTATGCAAAATATGGGATTGTGCAATTTCAATTCCTCATAGGTACGATAAAAACGCAAACGCAGGGATTCCGCCAAATACCAATGCCCCAAATTTCAATTCCTCATAGGTACGATAAAAACGGGTCCGGCTTATTATCAACCGGTAGATTGTTTTCGATTTCAATTCCTCATAGGTACGATAAAAACCTTATCTTTCACAACTTCCTCCGGCCAAAAGGCTTCCTATTTCAATTCCTCATAGGTACGATAAAAACGACAGCAGTAGAACTTGCAAAAACGAAGCTGCAAAATTTCAATTCCTCATAGGTACGATAAAAACTCAACAGCAAATTCAAGCTTGCACGCTTCAAACTCTTATTTCAATTCCTCATAGGTACGATAAAAACTAGAGTGGTCTAACTTTTTTTCTTTCAGCGGCTTGAAATTTCAATTCCTCATAGGTACGATAAAAACGGAAGACAAACTTGATGCTGCCAGCGCCAATGCATGATGATTTCAATTCCTCATAGGTACGATAAAAACCCATAAAGCCTGCTAAACTTCTGCTTTTTATTTTAACCAATTGCAAAATAAAAATCAATACAAAAAAACAAAAAATCCCTCTAAACAGCTACAAATCAGCGTTTAAAGGGAATTAATAAATTTCGTCGATCCCCCGGGTTTTTTGCACTACTCCACATCGACAAATTCATAGGATAAAATTATTGGGATCAACATTCTTTCCAATAACCTCTCTTTCAGTATACTTCATCGTTCTGAATTTGTAAAATATAACTGAATCCTCTTCGTTGTCTACTTTGCGTCTTACCTCTTCCTTAAGCTTATGATAGTTTGCTTCCGTCAACTCACCCTCAAATACAGAATTTTGAACCCAATGAAGGTACTTTCTTCCCACCTTTAAAACCTTACTGTTTCTTCTCTCTCCTGCATCATAAACCATAATCACAAACATTTAAACATCCTCCTTACCATGAAGCAACGTATGGTTTATATTCCTGCTCTCCCATAAGATGTTTCTCAAGCTTATACAATTCCAACCTGATAAGTCTCCTGTAAGATACTTCTCTCCCCAAGGGCTTATACATTAAAGTTGCATTTAACTTCTCAAGCATTTGCGCTACAAACTGCTTTCGCCCCTTGTCGTTTAAGACAATTCCACCGGCTTTTTCTTCAAAATGCTTTTCTCCCAGCATTTTTTTGCCAATCAACGTAAAAATGACTCTGTCAACAATGATTGGCTTAAAAATTTCAGCAACATCAAGATTTAAAGTGAATCTTCTGTGGTTTGTAGAATGAAGGTATCCTATCCTCGGATCCAAATGAGTTTTATATATCTCGCTTAAAACAGTCGTATAAAGTATGCTGTTTCCAAAGCTGATCAAAGAATTCATTCGATTTTTCGGTGGTTGTTTTGTTCTTTTACCAAACTCAAAATACTCATCATCTACTATAATGTCGAAGGAACCATAGTAAATCTCTCTTATATTTCCCTCAATAGCCATTAATTTGTTGATTTCGTCCATCTCATCTATTTTTTCTGCCAAATCACTAATAGCCGTTATCTGTCTGTCCAAATCTTTTTCCCGGTTATTGTAGTATTTTAAAACCGCAAGCATGTTTTTCACACTGCCATGTATGAACTTTTTAGCAATTGCCATTCTCTTCTCCTCATCAAGATAATGCTCCGCCTGTTTTAATATCATAAAACCGGAATTATAATGCTCTCTGGGATAATAAGTTCCAACATAATATTCATTGTAGTTATAAAAATGAAGAAGTATTTCCTTCTGAGTTGCCAGCTCCAGAAACTTCTTTGTAACGGTAACCTCACCGAAAATATAAATATCGCTGATATCCTCAATCGGAAGATAATTTTTTGAATCTTCGCTCTCGAAAAGTACTGTACTGTCCTTCCTTTTCAACTCTCCGTCACTAAAAATAAAAGCACTTTTTTTCATTCTCTTCCCTCCTCTACGCCCAGCAAAGTTCTGAGTACGCACAATTCCTGCAATATTTGCATTTCTCAGGAATGGGCGGTTTTTCAAGATTTACTATTTTGAAAATATCTTTTATAACTGAGTCCAACTCTTTTTGGGAAGCTTCATCCAGCACCACTTCTTCTCTTTTTCTCTCCTCCGGAAAAAGCAGTATTCCCCGAGCATCAATTCCGGACTTTTTAATCTCGTAAATATAGAATAAAAGCTGCATCCGGGCACTTTTTTTAAACTTGGAAGACTTTTTTACTTCCTGAACAATAATCTTGCCGTCTATACTGTCTGCAACATCAACTTTGAAATTGTCAAAATCAATTTCTTTTTTCTCTCTTGAATACGCATTTTCATGAATAAACCTTCCAATTTCAATGTTTTCATCTTCCTGATCCGCAGTTATCCCATGGGAAATAAGCCATACCTCACGCTTGCAAATGAAGTAATACCATATCAGTGTACCATTAATTCTTACATCCGCTTCATACATGCACATTCCCCCTACACCCTAATATAAATAACAGGTATTCGAATCATCCTCCTCATAATCAATGCCATACTCACTGCTATACTTTATTTTAAATATAGGCAAATTGTATTTATTGCTTATTTCCAGCCTTCTTATATACTTTTTAAACTTGCTTATTGAAACAGGTATTTCATAAAGAGATATCATTTTATAATCCTTGCTTTCAAACAGCTTTTCGACAATCTCCATATACTCATCCGCAGGAATAACTGGAACTTTAACAACATCAAATTTTCGTGTGGAAAGATTCTCGTCTTCTTGGAAAATATTTACATCAAAAAAGTTGTATCTCTGTTCAATGTCCCGTACAATGTCAATTCCCAGTTTATAATCTTCATCATACAGATTAAATCCCTCGTAAACTTCCTCAACCATAGCCATAATTTGCTTCTCAGTTAATCTGCCTGAATTTTTCCTTATTACCTCAACAGTTTTGTCAAGAATATCCTTCTGTTTTCGATAGACGTATTTTACAGCAGTATCCGAAGGATTAAAAACATAAAACCTTCCAAAGTTTATGAGTCCGTGGCGATTACACCTTCCCGCCCTCTGCACCAGGCTGTCTATAGGCGCGCACTCCGAGAACATAACATCAAAACTTACATCCAGAGACACCTCTATAACTTGGGTGGATATCACAAGCCGGTAAGGATTACCCTCTTTCGATGTCAACCGGCCCTCTTTTTCCTGCCGGTCTTTCATTGTAAATTCAGAATGAAGACATAATACATCAAATCCTTTTTTAGAGTAGTATTTATACTCCTTTTTGGCCGTTTCCACATCATTTACAATAAGTGCTACCTTCTTCCCCTCTGATACTTCCTTCAGTACCTTTTCCCTTATACCCTCAAGATCGGTATCCAAGTATGCCCATTCATTGCTTGCCCTTTCCATAAGCTCCTCTGCAACAACCAAACATTTTGAATCGAGAAGGTCTAAAAAATGATTTCTTAAAAACTTCGGCATGGTCGCACTCATCAGCATGACCCTGCCGCCATACTTTTTTATCTTTTTTATAACCCCGGTTATAAGGCCTATGGTATAGCCATCATAAGCATGTATTTCGTCAAAAATCACCGAACTTCCGACCAGTGCATATTCCTTCTGATTCCATAATCCTGTATGAAATTCCGTGGACAAAACCTGGTCCACTGTCGAAACCATAACCGCCGGAATAAAAGCCTTCTGATGTAGAATCTGAGACCAGTCATAATCATTTTCCGTATCATCTTCTTTAGACTTTTTATAAAAATACGTTTCCGCCCCTGAATGGGACAGCCCACAGCTCTCTTTGGGGAAATAATGGGTTGAAAGTCTCTCATAAAGGCTGTTGGAAGTAACCATTGTCGGCATGAGAAAAATAATTTTGGTTGTTTCGGAATTCAAAGCCCACATCAATGCCGCCTCAGTCTTTCCGGACCCCGTGGGTGCAATCGCCACCACATCCCCGACTGCATTGGCACATATTGAGTGAAACTCTCTTCTTACATATTTTTTGTTCTCTTTCTCCAACTTTTCCTTAAGCTTCTTTTCAATATCATTGGCAGATACACCAATAAGGCATACCCTATTGTAGTCAAGATTTGAAGAAGCTATCCAGTCACAGTTATGCAAAAGCCCCTTTGATACAGAATAAACCACTTTTAGTTTTTCCCTGTCTTTCTCATACAACATCAAAGCCAACTTTAACAAAGCATTCAGATAATTGTTGGCACTCTTCCCTTGCGGTCCGCTTCTTCCGTCAACTTTTATCCCAAACTCAGAAGCAATTTCCATCGCATGTTTTACGGCATCTTCTGAAATCTCAGGCCACCTGTCCTGCCAAACCCTCTCTCTTTCAAAACTTTTCAAATCCGAAGAAAGCATTTTGTGATGTCCAAGCACCGCCAATATATGATATGGGAAGTAGGCTTCTTTACTCTTCTCATTTGACATAAGAAAAAGGCACGAAAGAACTTCGTGCCTAAAATGCTTTATACCTGAAAGCTTTTTTTTCTCGATTTTTCTTTTCATATATTCTTGAAAATACGGATTAAGCTTCCCAAAATCATGAAAAACTACGGCTGTTTTCATTTTTTCAATAAAATCCTCAACATCAAATCCGTAACTCGAGAGAATTCGTTTAAAGGCCGGATACTTTGACCTAATTTCAAACTCCAGTATTTCAGCGCACCTTTTTACATGATACTCGTATGTTCCTTCATAATTGTCAACAGGCTTTGCAAAATACATTTCTCGCCACCTCACATATACTTATCCCTCGTGCTTCATAACGGCGGCAAATTTATTGCCAAATACAAGAACCTCGGCTTCTGTCTCCAGTATATGGTTATCCCCCATAAAGGTTATGTCCAAATATTTCACAGCTTTTCTTACTCCATTGGCATCGAATTCAAAATCACAAGGCAGTTTCTTGACTATAGGAGGCTTTAGCGTAAGACTTATCTTTGCCTTTTTCACCTTTTCCCAGTCAACTTTGAGCTTCCTCGAATAATCACCCGGCAGCCATGTATTTGTAAGGATTTTCTTTTTCTCGCAACTTATTTCCTCAAAAATTTCTATAGAACATATCTTGGCAATTTCATCGCTGTTTCCCAAAGTTATTGCATAAACAGGATTTTCGAATGCATCTGCAAGCCTTGTTATAACTTCCCGTTTTTCGCATGCAAAGAATATCTCCACTTTTAAATCCGCCAAAAAATTTCTTATAATAATAGCATTGGTAATTTCCCCGGATTTAATCTTTGTATAGTTCCATAAATCCTTTCCTCTTCCTTCGCTGCTTCCGTTGCATCCAACCATAACGGCATTTTCTTTCATAAAAGCCAGTGCATCCTCAAAAGAAAGACCCAAAGCCGCTCCTGCGATTCCCGTTATAGTACTTGGCGGCGGAAGAGACATCGTCTCATGGTAAAGCTGGGCCCCGGGATCCCTGAAAGAAGCAGTCTTTGCATAAAGTGTAACTATTAAACCATACATGGCAATACCTCGATTCTTTTAGTCTTTATAATACTCTTCAACCCAGGAGTGGATTTTTTCAAAGCATTGCCCCAAAGGAAGTGCCGTTTCGCTGTCTTGTGCAAAGAATCCTTTTCTTTCTCCTATCGCATAATCAATTATCTGTTTATGAAAATCATCGACGGTGTTTTTTACAAGGCTCATGTCGACGCTGCCACTGGAGCCAATTTTGATGCATTCAAGAAATATAGGGTTTTTAACTTTCAAAACCGCAGCCGCCACAAACTTGGGTGACACATCGCTTAGGAAACGGCTTTGGCGTCCTACCGTCCACAAATTCTGTATCGCATCAACAAGCGCATTTACACGCTTTTTCTTTTCATCCTGTGAGAGACTCAAGTCATACTCGTCTCCGGGACTCTTCTCCCCAACCCTGTCCAGCTCAATCAACACGGTACCCACATAATATCCGGAATGAATCTCGGTTTCAAATATGTTCGGTGTCCCTCCGGCTTTCACCGACATATAATTGGTTCCAAAATCCATGCCTCCTCCATACGGCTCCAGCGCTACAAGGGGTGATACCCTCACAGGGCTTGTCCTTTTTACAGTCTTGCTGGAATCTGCATTCATAAAACCAAAAAGGTCGTCATCAATATATTTTGAAGGTTCGCACAAAGTGGACGCAGCTCCCTTCTTTTGCTTTGCCACCGTGGTTTCAGAAAGCTCCCATCCCATTGACGCCAGCTGTTCCCTCAAAGCCCGCCTTACAGCCTGGGATGAGCAATAGGGATATTCCTTTCCGTCATTCATCTGTATTTTCTTTATGCTTACAATGTTGTCCGCTTCCTTGTCGGCTCCGTTGAGTGAAGAATATGAAGCCTTTGTAAGATATGTAACAGTAATAGCCTTGGCATCTTTCATAATTATTAATCCTCCTTGTCCTTGTTATTTTTCGCATTGTAAACATTCAAAGCACCTAGAACACAATAAGCCCTGAAATCTTCGAAATCAACCTCTTCCAAAATTCCGTCAAGAATGTTCTTTGAGACCGCAATCCCGTATCTGAACTGCAGATTGTTAAGCTGGTTTATGAAGTCAGTTTTTGTCCTTGATTTTCTCAATTGATACAAATCTCCTTTAATTTTCTTCAGTGCCTGCTTTTCGTTTTCATTTTCCGCCCTGGCCGTCTCAACTGCCTGAATCACAATCTGTTTTCCCAGATTGACGGCTGTTTCAATTTGCTCCTTGTTCATTTCATCACCCCTTATTATTTGTTCATATTCTATTGTGAATTTTAAAATATTGCCCATGGAAATCCTTTGATCTCTCATGACCATCCTGAAAGCAAACTGTTCAATATGCCTTAAGATGCTGTTTTTTCTTAAAACGTTCCTGAGTATTTTCTCCCTGAAATCATACTTTTCTTCGTACAGACTGCTAAACAGCTTGCGCGTATTAACTCCGGATTTCTTCATATGGTGTATCAGCCTGTAAAAATATCCAAGCTCGTCATATAAAACAAGATTTTTTGTCAAAAACGTCTGTCCGCTGTCTGTTGCATACAACACGTATATTTGAACAGGCATTTTGCTGAGTTTCTCGATAAATTCAAAGAAGAAATTGTCAGCACTTACATCATCAAAAGTTTCTTCTCCTTCACTGCTCTCTTTCAAAAGCAGGCTGTATTTTTCCTCCATAAAAGCCCAAAGCAACTCATAGGGTGCACTACATTTTTTTATAAGACTGTCTTCTTCCAGTCCTATATTGGCATAAAAATATTTGTCGTCCAGCATTCGAAGTTCGGACAACGAGCCAAACTCCTTCTGCATCTCAATAAGCTTGTCAATATCGGGCGACGTTACCTGAATAACAAAAATTGAATCATTAGTTCTTTTATATGAAGCCGACTCAATTGCAAATTTCGATATAAATTCGCATTCCCAGCAAAGTTTTGCCGGATTTTTCCCCTGGGAGTTGAATGACTTCGTTGCATTGGAACTGGCAAAAAGCAAGAACGACGGAAGACCTACTTCTATCATGTAAAGAGAATGTTTTCCGCAAACACAGCATACTTCAGTTTTCCCTTTTTTCTTTTCTTCCGGCAGTATGGTTAGCTTCTGATGACAAACAGGCTGGCTTAGAAGAAGTAATTTTTTTGAACCCCATAATTTAGCCCTGGTTTTTTCCAAAAATTCATCAACCCTTGACTTTAGAGGCTCCGTAATGTCGCCGTATGGTATTCCTTCCCCCTGCCAACTCCTTGCACCTATAAACAAGCTTACAACAGGAGTCGGATTTCTTTTAGGCATCAGCATTATTTCGTCCTTCTCTTTATCATAGACCACAAGTTCAGGATTCTCTTTCTGCTTTATTGTGGAGACATTCCAATACCTCTCAGCCAGAATCTCATAGCAGGTTTCAAAATAAGCCCGAAGAGTATCCGTATCTTTGCCTTCAAATGTCAAAGCCTGATTTTCGCTGTCCACTTTCACCTCAACATCAAACTCCAACAGCCTATCATCCCGGCTTTTTGAAATTGAATAAAGCCCTGCAATACCGGCGTCAAACCACCAGTGCCTTCTTAACGCTATACTGTATTCCACAGCACCACCCCCTATATTAACTTAAAACACCCAAACCCTTGGGAGTTCTTACCTCCAATCCCCGCATCGTAAGCAAGCTTTATGACTTCCTGATCTCCTTTCAAAACAAAATCTCCCATCCACCCCTCTATAATAAAACCATCATAACTGCTTATAACTTTTGCATATTTATCCGAGACAAGCTCTATGTCAAAGTCTACATTGTCTTTGGAATCATCCTTGTAAAATGCCTTGTATTTCTTTATTAAATTTTCTTTTATAATCCTCTTGAAATCGTGATTATACGGAGAAAAGTAGACGGTTCGTTTGTCATCCAGAGTGGAGTAAGCTGTGACAGGAGAAAGCATCCTTATTTTCTGAATACTCTTCGGTTCTTCCATAATAATATCCATTTTGCTTACATAAGCTTTATGACCCGCAATTTCGACATCTCTTCGTAGAAGGGATAAAGACAAGTCAATAAAGAAATCTTCATAGCAGGATGAAACAACCAGTTCGACAGGAGATTGATATATAATTTTTTTCTTTTTTGAGTCAATTGAAAATTTACCTTGTAGCCTTGAAAATGTAAACATTTTATACTTACGTTTTTCATAAGAAAATCCTCTGTCATGTATAAATCGTGCCAGGTCTTTATCCATGATATTTCTGTATATAAAACCCTGGAGAATTTTATTATAGTTGAACGGCAATTCAAGGCTTTCATCAAATTCAATACCAACTTTAAACCTCATTTTTTGTTCCCCTTGAAATAAATGATAAAATTATCAACATAAATATTATTATTATTCTATATAATAACATAAAAAATAATATACTTCAATAATGATAAAAAATAAGTAAAGCAAGAATAAATAGACATAACTCTCTTATATCAAAGCTACAATGCAATTATAATGCAATTTGGAATATATTCTGATATAATATTTTCATCAAAAAACTATACAAACACATTAAAGGAATTTCTAAAAACATTCAAAGGTGAGTTTCATGTTAAAGCAAAAGATATTAAACAGGGAGTCGGGTATTATTACTTACGGAATAACCCCTCCTAAGAAAAACAATACGGAGGAAAAAATAAAAGAAATATCCCAGAAACACATTGAACGCATAAGCGGTCTGGATATTGACGGCTTGGTCATATATGACCTTCAGGATGAAAAAGAGCGTGTTTCCGAAGAAAGGCCGTTTCCCTTTATAGAAACCATTGACCCGCAAATTTACAGTGAAAATTATCTTAAAGATTTAAAAATACCTAAAATCATTTACAGATGTGTCGGCAAGTATACTCCGGACGAGTTTCGCCGGTTGACACGTCCGGTTTCCGGGCAGGATGCCTTTTCTGTCTTTGTGGGGGCGGCTTCAAGAAATCAAAGTGTGCTGCTGAAATTGTCCGATGCCTACAAGATAAGGCAAGATGTAAATCCGGATCTTCTTTTGGGTGGTGTTGCCATACCTGAAAGGCATATGAAAAATACCGATGAACATCTTAGAATAATCGATAAAATTAATAAAGGATGCAAATATTTCATTACTCAAGCCGTATATAATGTTGAGGCTGCAAAGGACTTTCTGTCCGATTATTACTATTACTCAAAAAATAACAACCTTAAAATGGTTCCTATTATATTTACCCTTACCCCCTGCGGCTCGACGAAAACACTGGAATTTATGAAGTGGCTGGGGATCAGTATACCAAGGTGGCTGGAAAATGACCTGATGAACTGTGAGGATATACTGAACAAATCCGTTTCCCTTTCAAAGTCCATATTTAATGAACTGATGGAATTTTGCCTTGAAAAAGGCATTCCCATAGGCTGCAACATCGAAAGCGTGTCGGTTCGCAAAGTTGAAATAGAAGCTTCAATTGCTTTGGCAAAGGATATAAAATACATAATGAAGGGAATATAGATTTCTCCATATTCCCTTCACGTCCTTTCTTATCTTACAGCCAAAAAGTAGAGAACAACAATTAATCCCAATATAATTCTGTAGTAACCGAATGCTTTAAAATCATTTCTCTTGATATATCCCATAAGAAACTTGATAGCAAAAATCGAAACAGCAAAGGCAACAATCATGCCTGTAAGAAGTATAATCAGCTCTGTTTGCGAAAAAGCGAATCCAAACTTCACCAACTTCAGAAGGCTTGCTCCAAACATAACGGGTATTGCCAGGTAGAAGGAAAATTCCGCAGCAATTTCCCTTGAACATCCAATCATTATTGCTCCAAGAATTGTGGCACCGGAGCGGGATGTTCCAGGAATAAGGGCAAGAACCTGAAATGCTCCGATTAAAAGGACAGCTTTGTAACCAAGCTCTTCAAAAGTGCTGATTGCAGGAATTTTCGATTTGTTGCGGTTTTCCATAATGATAAACAGAACACCATAAACAATTAACGTAATGGCAACCGTTATGTAGTTGTAAAACAATTCATCAATCTTATCATCAAAAGGTACACCTATCAATGCTGCCGGCAAAGTGGCCGCCAGCACCTTAATCCACAGGGAAAAAGTATCTTTCTTTATTTGTATTCTGTCTTCGAAAGAAAAAGGGAAAAGCTTGTTCCAATATAAAACAACCACTGCCATTATGGCTCCAAGCTGTATGACAACCCTGAACATTTCCATAAATTCATCGGACAAGTTCATATTTATAAACTCTTCCACCAGAATCATATGCCCGGTACTGCTTATGGGCAGCCATTCCGTAATTCCCTCGACAATGCCTAAAAATATGGCCTTAATTAATTCCAACACCGCCACATCTCCCTTGCAAATGTATTTTTAAATCAATTTCGTACCACATGTCTGTTTTATAAGTATATCATATAAACCAAGTTTATGACTATAATTCCGCATACAGTTCTACAAATACAGACCCTAAAACCATATCATGAACATGCTCTCATCTTCTCAACCTCTTGGTTTCTTGCCTTAACATACTTCCATTTTCCCGAAGCATACCTAAAATACACAATAGCAGCCCTTGTATATTGGTCCAGCACGAGAGCAACCCATGCTCCTATAAGCCCCCAGCGGAAAACACTTACAAAAATATAAGCAACTACCACACGAAAACCCCAAATGCCGGCAATAGATGAATATAGTGGAAACATAGTATCTCCCGCTCCCCTGAGCACACCGGCAAGGGAAAGCTGCGTCGATTGTCCGGGCTGGGCCAAAGCCATTATTTTAAGCACAATACTGGCCATTGCGGCAACTTTAAGGTCTTCTGTATACAGACAGGCCAGGGGATATGAGAACAAGATAAACATCAATCCCATAAAGCAGGCAACTGCAATAGCCATATGATGTATGATATCGGCATACCTTTTAGCCCGTTCCTCGTCATTTGCTCCAAGACTTTGTCCCACCAGAGTTGTGCCGGCAACACCAAAAGCCATGCTGGGTGAAAAAGTAAGTCCGCAAATACTGAGCCCTATCTGATGAGCGGCAAATGTTACGGTACCCAGGCTTGAAACCGTACGGGCAAACATCATAAGTCCGCCCTGAACCACAAATTGTTCCATTGCCGACGGCAAACCTATTGAAAAAATTTCTCTGGCAATATCAAAATTTATCCGGTAGCTGCCCTTAAGCCTAATTGAGATAGCAGACCATTTTAAGAAAAATACTACACACAAACCAACCACACACGCTAAAAATCTCGATACGGACGTGGAAATTGCAGCTCCTGCCACGCCAAGTTTGGGCAAACCGAGCTTTCCGAATATAAGCAAATAGTTTCCCAGTACATTGAAAAGATTACTACCTACATTGTATATCATGGGAATCGTTGTTTCCCCCGCTCCCCTCAGAGCAGCCGTAACCCCCATGTTAACTGCCTGGAAAACCAGTCCGGCAGATACTATTTGAAAGTATACGGTGGCATCCTTCACAGTATCCGCTTCGGCTCCCATAAAGACTACAATGTCATGAGCCATAAAAACTCCTATCGTGCTTATGATAATTCCCATGATAAAGTTCAGAATAATGGACTGCCGTGCAACCTCATTAGCTTTTTTAGTGTTGCCGGCGCCAATATTCCATGCCACAATCGTGGTTGTACCCACATTGACAGCCGAAAATATCGCCAGTAAAACCATAAAAGGCTGGGTGGTAAGTCCAACCGCAGTTATTGCTGCTGAGTTGAGCCGCCCCACCATAATCATGTCAATCATGCTAAATAGGGTTGACATAACCAGTTCTATAAACGCCGGCCACGAGAGAGATATCACTTCCCATATCATTTGTTTTGAATATTTTTGAGACCATTTCCGTTTACGCAAAAATTGCAACAACAGAATTCCCTTCCTTCTTTTATGTAACGTTTATTATTATACTCCTCATAATAATAAACTTCAAATAATATATTTTCCCTATAAAATAGTTCAGCTAAATTACCGAAAAATAAAACGATACACAATATTATACTCTTTAACTGTTCTTTCTGCGCGTCAGGAAAGTACTGTAAGCAAAGTCTTTACAATAGAATCGTGACAGAACTTTTAAGGCAAAATTCTCGGTCAAATTATCACACAGAAAGCGGGGAATTAAAAATGATGTGGAAAGAAAAATACAAAATCGGCGTAGATTTAATTGACCAGCAGCATGAGGAGCTTTTCAGACGTGTCTCGGAATTTACCAGGATTATCCGAAGTGAAGAAAATTGGGATGCCAGAATTGACAAAGTAAAAGAAACAATGGCTTTTATGAAAGACTATGTAGTTGATCATTTCAACGAAGAAGAAGCCTATCAAGCCAAGATAAATTATCCCGAGCTCGAAGCCCATAAAAAAGCTCATGCAAGTTTCAAAGAAGGCATTGAGAACTATGTCAAAATTTTTGAGGAAGAAGGCTTTAATGAAGACAGGATACAGGAATTCGGCGGTAAACTCATGACGTGGCTCATTATGCATGTTGCGGGTATGGATCAGAAGATAGGTGAATACGTGAAAAGCAAAGGAGGACAAATTCAATGAAAGCAGAATATATAAACTCCTTTTACAAGGCGGCAAAAGATGTGTTCCAGTTGATGGTTGACATTGAACCTCAAAGAGGAGAACTGAAATTGGTGGAAAATTTGTGCAACAATAAAGATGCCAACATTGAGCTTGGAGTAGTTGGAGATTTGAAAGGAAAAATCCTTTTCAGCTTCCCAAAAGATATGACTCTGGAAATGGTCAAAATTTTGTCCGGTATGGAAATGGACAAGATTGACAACTTTGCATCTTCAGCCTTGGGAGAAATGGCGAATATCATCGGAGGAAATGCATTAACACTTTTGTCACAGTACAATTACACCTGCGATATTGTCCCCCCGCAAATTTACATAGGCGAATACAAACCAAATTCCATTGGCAACGACAAAGCTTTACAATTGCCTTTATTAACTCCTATCGGTGAATTTGACATTACCATTCTTTTAAAGGAAAATAAATAAAAAGGGAAATTTACCTGTTTGCACCCCCCTTTTGGTTCAGGGGGTGCAATTATTTATTCATCTCATTGCTGTTGTGACAGGGGTTATTTAAAATAAAGTTTTATAAAGCTCCGTTCGTCTGTCCAAACGCAGCGGAAAGCTGTCTCTAATTTTCTTTACATCCTGCTCAATGTCTGCATATATAACTCCTTCTTTGTCTTCAATTATTTCAATTATTTCTCCATTGGGATTTATTACACAGCTGTCCCCCGAATACTCAAGTCCGCCCATATTACCCACACAATTTACGCCCAAAATGTAAACCTGGTTTTCAATTGCCCGTGCCTGAAGCAAACACTTCCAATGTTCTCTTCGTTTTTTAGGCCAGTTTGCAGCAACAACCACAATTTCGGTTTCATCTCCAAGGGCCTGAAAGACAGCTGGAAAGCGTAAATCATAGCAAATAAAAGTAGCAATCTCCCTCCCTTGCAACTTACAAGTCGATAACTTGTTCCCTTTCACAAAATACTTTTCCTCACCTGCCATGCTAAATGGGTGAATTTTTACATAATCTGAAATTTCATCACCTTTTTCGTTAATTATTGTATAATGGTTTTCCGCTTTTTCCCCCGCAGCCTTTACCCAGCCGAAGCCAATACTAATTTGATGGCTTTTGCAAATCATCTTTACCCTGTCTTTGCTTTCATCATTGTATTCTTTAGTAAGCTTTGTGTTCATTGAAAAACCCGTAAAGCTCATTTCCGGCAATAAAAGCAGGTCCGCGCCATGCTTTTTTACCTCTTCTGATACACCCTCCAGCTTTTTATAGTTTTTCTCCTTGTCTTCCCATGCTATCTCCATTTGGTATAATGCAGCTCTCATAAATTCTCCCTTCCTGCCGCACCATAACGGCCTTTTTGTCTTGTAATCTGATTCTACAACAAGAAGTTACGTTTCAAGTTCTATAATAATTGATATAATGATAATACCCAAAAAAGAAAAGCATGAAAAGCCACTTCATTCTTTGGCTGTCTGTCGCAAAGTCTCAAATTTGCTTGTATCAAGGGTTACAGCGAATTTGTTTTTCTGTTTTATTCGCTGGCATCCTATTAAAACAATAGTCAAACTTCAATCATATTTTATGTTTAACCTTATTTATGGTATAATTACAGAAAAAACAAAAACAGGAGGAAGAAGAAAATGAAAAAATTTATCGCAGGCTTTTTGACATGTCTTGTGCTCATGTCAGGCTTCTATGTTCTGGCCGAATCTCAGCAGTGGACCGCCCTGCGCGCAACCTTCGATGTGTACGTAAACGGCAAAAAATTCGAAAGCGACAAACCTATAGTTGCCATCGAGGGCAGTACATATTTGCCGCTAAAGGCCATCGGTGATGTGCTTGGTGTTCCGGTTCAATGGAACGAAAAATTGAGAAGGGTTGAGGTAGGTTCTATTTCCAATACCAAAAATGAATATTCGTTCAACAACCCGGCTCCTCTCAATACTATTCAGACAATTACAAAAGAAAGCTTCCTTCAAAAATATACCGCCGAAGTAGTAGTGAAAGAAATAGTTCGCGGAGAGACCGCAAATAAAATGGTAGCAGATGCCAATATTTTTAATGATCCCCCTAAAGAAGGTTATGAATATCTTCTTGCAAAAGTTTACGTTAAATTAATCAGTATAGATGAAGGTGCGCTAACACTGAGTCCTTTGCAATTTTCTTTGATATCCAGTGATGGCAAGGAATACGATATGCCTTTTGTAGTTCTTCCCGAACCTGAAATAACTACAACTTTATATCCCGGAGCTTCACACGAAGGATGGGTGGTATTCGAAGTAAAAAAAGACGATTTAAAGCCTAAAATTGTGTTCGAAAAACAATATGACGGCACAGGCGGAGCATGGTTTAAAGGCTGGGTTGATTGATAATACATTCGAATTTCCATTTTGCGTAGAAGTAGAATTCGAAGTTTCAGAATCAGGAATTTAACCCGGGGTCTGCTTTTTTATATTTTCCTCTACACTCAATTACTCAACCTTGCCCGACTATATTTCATATATTGTGTATTTATATTCGCTAAAAACATTTAACGGAAGTAAATGGGCAAATAGAGTAGAAAATAAGTTAACTTTCGATGATGTCCATACGTGTTTGAACAACATGAAAAACGTACTAAATTTAGCTGCATGCAGGGATAATGAGTTTAGTATAGTACATTACCCGAAAAAATAGGAAAACACCACCTACGGCTCATTCGAACTTTCAGTTGTTCAATTCTATTTTATAATTAATAATGAACAATGGTAAAAATTAAATGGTTTATAATTTTTTTATAATTTTGTATTGTTTACTCAAAATCAAGGCCAGTAAAAAAGAGGAGTAATCAAATACGGCAACAATACAAAAATACGAAACCTAAAAAGGTGAGCGTTGGCGCGTCAGATCAAGAGATGAAACCGGAAATCAAAAAAGCGAAATCTTTGACCGTGGCAAAGACAACAATACTTTATGGAAAAATTTCGGAATGAATATTGCCGTTCGGACTTTGTTGTCACGTAAGCAACTTAAAAATTGGATAAATATGTGGCAAACATATGAAGCGATTTTATTTTTTTCTCTTGTGACATATTTGTGTTATTAAAAGGTATTGTGGCATAAAAACAGGTTACAGTTAAAATCCTGTAACCCTTGATATTGGCGGAGAGAGAGGGATTCGAACCCTCGGTACCCCTTTTGGGAGTACACACGATTTCCAGTCGTGCGCCTTAGACCAGCTCAGCCATCTCTCCATCTTTTACGTCTGTTCAATTTTTTCAAAATAAGTACTTAACGCTTAAATAGTATACCATGGATTTATCGCAAAAGCAAGAGGTAAAATTGCACAATTCCAAAATCCCAAAAACTTTCAACAAACATAATGACCACCCGCTATAAGCAGGTGGCCACCCTCAACTTACCGTTGTTTCACTACTGTACCTTATTGTGCATTCCCCATACCTAAACTATTAAAAGGAGATTTGAGTACGTCACTCAAGTCCGCTATAGGTATCTCAAACTCAAGGGGTGCATCATCCGTGTACACCAGTGATTGGAAGAATATTACCAGCTTGTCATCTTTAAAGTAATAGTCTTGATCCTCATCTATGCCGGCAAATTCTTTGTTGGTTTCAACATCCAATTCATTGAATTTTACCTGCAATATCGCATTCAGTTTGTCTTTGTATGTCTTTATCGTAAACAGATCCGCTATTGGAATGTCTTCTCCGGTTCTAAGGTCAAAGTTAAAGGTGTCAATAGTAATATCTGTGTAATCTTCTGCTTTTAAGTAAGACTTAATATAGAATTTTATGCTAAGTACTTCTTTTGATCTGAACGGAACTTCATACCATACTGTCATGGTTTCTTCCACTGCAAGGTCTTCGGTAGCGGCAATTAAGTTCCTGTAATCCTCAATCCTCGCTTTCAAAGTGTTGTTGACTTTTTCCTCAATTCTCTTGTCAATTAAGTCCTTTATTACAGGATAAGTAAATTCTGTACGTGTATCTCCATAAGTTTTTTCCTCAGATACACTTTCGATCACATACTTGTCCGTCAATTCAGTAGCCTGAATCTTGTCTTTTTTGTCACCTGAGCACCCCACAAAAAGAAAACAAAACAAAAGAGAAAACAAAAGCATTAAAACTGATAATCTCCTCACTAAATCCCCCTCCACTAATATAAAATAAAAATTAATAAACATCATTTAATAATAATATAACATATTATTATCTAAACATAAATACAAAGTTTTCGACTCTCACAAAATACATCATGGCATCTCTTTATTTTTCAGCATCTTTCAAAGCTTTCTGTGCCAAATCAAAAAACTTCTTTACCTTGATTGTTGCTCCGGATATCGCATCGGTATGGCCGTCATTATCCTTATACTTTATATCTGTCGGGTCCTGCTTTTCCACAAGGTATGCTTCAACCTTTTCAGCCTGTTCATGCCATTCTGCCTGAGCTCCGCCATATTCCACCATTTTATAACCGCCATTTCTCGATAATGTATCTTTGTCGTCGCCGCCATCTTTGTTAATTGCATTCCAGTCTACTGAGACGATTTTCCCGTTTTTTACCTCAATTGTTACAGTATCCTTCCATCCTGATTCATCAAAATCATCTGCTTCGGCATAATATGTGCCATCCTTGTACTGCTTTGTACCGCTACCTGGAGTGTTTTGCTGTGTCTGATTGCATCCTGCAAACACTCCTGCTATAATTACTGCTAAACCCATTGCTAGAATTTTGCGTCTTAACATACAAATCCTCCTTTTTGTTTTTAATTACTATAGCAAATAGTAATAAAATATATGATATAAGAAATTTTGTACTCTCCTTATTATTATCAGCAATATTTATCGTCATTATTTAATATCAATTTAACAATTCCATATATATATTAATACCACCTTGAAGCCACTATACCAACATATTCTTTAACAGAAAAATAAAATTTTTGCAAAGCTTCCGCCGACGGAACAAAATCCATAAAAGTAATTTTTCTTATGCTGTTTGTTTGATAGTCGGTAGGATATGGAATAACGTTCACTTCATTTTTTTCAAACTGTTTTACCGCTCTTTTCATGTGAAATGCTGATGTGACCAGAATAGGCTTGTTAAAACCATGTTTGTCCAACAATTCCTTTGTATAAAACGCATTTTGAGTGGTATTTAAACTTCTGTTCTCAACAATTATTTTTTCCTCGGGTACACCTAAGCTTAACAAAATATTCATGGCAATCTCACCCTCAGAGGTTGTGTGGCCGGGAATCTGCCCTCCTGAAATAATTATGGGAACATCCAGTTTATAGTAAAGCTGTACACAGGTCAGCAGCCGATTTGCCGCTATACTTGAAAGATGGCCCTTTCCGTTTACATTTGGAGTATCCGCAAAGGCTCCACCGCCGAGCATAATGATAACATCTCCGTTCAACTCCGAAGGAGGTTGGTATTTTTTCTCAAGGGACCAGATTAGGCTATCGCACACCATAGGCGTGGAAATCAGGTAAAGTATTGCGGTTATGATAACGAAAAGCTTCGTACATTTGGGATCTTTCTTTTTATACTGCCAAAATGAAGCTGCCGCCAGCAGTAAAATTATACATCCCGGAGGAAGTAAAAATGTCTGATAAAAAAATTTGACCAAATACAGCATCACACTCAACCTCTTTCAGCACCGGCTATATTTATTTGTGATACGTTTCACCGTTTATCACCGAATACATGACTCTTAAATATTAATTGATAGATACTTGCTACATTATGCTTATATTTTGACTCTGATTTTATCTGTAATATCCGCCAACAAATCTAAACTGTCTTTTATGTTATTTAAAAATTCTGTTGAAGTAGTGTAATTTCCAACTGACATTGTTATAATTTCTGAACCTTCATGATTTATTGTTCTTGTAAAGCCTGAATCTATTTGATTAGGCCTGTAATTATGAACAATATTATTTCGGAATTTATTTATCTTCTTATAAACAGGATTTTTTGGCAAAGAGTTCAAATATTTATAAAGTGCTTTATCTTTCTTCTCAAGTTTCTTTAAAACATTACCTCTAAATTCTGAGGAAGGTTTTATACCAAGCCTGTATTTTATATTAATAATATGATAAATAGTATCAATTAATCCTTCAAATCTTGTGTAATAACTGTCAACGTAAAAACTAAACCAATATAAGATTCCATAATGTTTCTTTTCAAAATGAGGGAAATATTGCACCGACTTACCATTCTCTCCAGGTGATTTGTACCATTCTTCATCAGGGATACCTGAATCATAATAATATTTTAGCAACGTATAGTTTACAATTAAATCAAATGCCCTGTTATTAAATTCTTTTAACCAGTATTGCATTTGAATATTGTAGTACCCATCTTCAAAATCTGAGAGTGAAAATTCAATTTTATTTCCATTGTTATCCAAATAAATTCTGTTTATGATGTCTGCTTTATCTCCACAAATCTTCATCCATTCTTCTTTGGTAGGATATTTAGCATAATCATAAACATCAATCATAAAAAACCTTCCTTTCAAAGTTTTTAATTTATTAATTCGACCTTATTATAACAAGAATTTATAAGAATTAACAGGCTATTCTAATTATATTTGTGGCAAGATGCATTATGGATAGATAATACTAGGCAATCATAAATTGGCTCATAAAAGATAATTTACATTAAAATCCATTCGAAAAACTAAAACGATTTACATTCATATTGAACTACTATTTTATTTATCATTTTGGCACTTATATTGTGCGAATTAGTTTTTGGCACCTATGCTGTGCGATTAATGCTTTTAGCGCTTATTTTGTGTTATTCTATTGATGCATTGTTAATGATACGGCAACTTTCTCCGCTAATTGTTCTGACGATAGTTACTTCACCATTATCATTCTTAAATCAAATATGTTTTATCATTTACTTTTTAAAAAACACATACATTAGAATATTCCTTTAAAACATCTTTTACCTATTTGCCTTTTATAATGTAACTCTTTTCAAATATTAAATAGATAAGAGTGTTTAGACTTTTTTATGATTTTTCCTGTATAATATAAGCGGAGGCTTGATATATATGGATATTTTTACACCTGAAAAAAGAAGAGAAGTTATGCAAGCCATAAGGGGAAAAGATACAACCATAGAAATGATGCTTCGAAAAAAACTTTGGGAAAAAGGATATAGATATAGAAAAAACTACAATAAAATCGTTGGAAAGCCCGACATTGTATTTCCGAAATACAAAATTGCCATTTTTTGTGATTCCACCTTCTGGCATGGCTACAACTGGGAAGAGAAAAAGAAACGAATTGGCACAAACAGGGAATACTGGATAAGAAAAATAGAGGGCAACATTGAGAGGGATAAAAGAATTAATCAAGAATTAATTGCAGGCGGCTGGATAGTTCTAAGATTTTGGGAAACAGATATAAAAAAGAATCTTGATGATTGTATAGCAAAAATAGAAGAAGCCATTCAACAAAGAAAATCACAAATTAATGATGGGTAAGAGTACTTTATACTTTTAAAAACATTTTATAGATTTTTTTATAAAATTTTTAAAAAGTGTAAGGTTGTCTTACCCATTTTAAAAAAATAATAAAAAAAGCAAGGGTTATTAAGCAATTAACCCCTACTTACTTTTTGCAAGTTCTTGTAAAGCCTCTTTATTTTGTTTAATCACTTCGTCCATGAGTTTTTCGAGTTCTTTTTGTTCTTTTTCTTGCTTATTGTCTTTCAATATCATCACTTCCTTCCACAATAGATATTAAAAAGATTTTGCCAGAAATAAAAACCGTTTCTTAAAGGATTATTTTAAAATAAAGTATTTCTAAATCATTTCTATATATCGTAGATATGCAAATAGTCCGTTTCTGATTAATTTATCTTTTTCACTTTCTATTTAGGAAAGCATTTCTAAAATCACGTTTGGGGCATTTTTAAGAAAAAGAATAGTTTCTATTTTCTTTATTATCTTAACTTTATATTCTGAAGGTATTTCTTCTATGCTTTGATAGTGATATCTGCAATATTTTATTATGGCTTTTACCTCATCTACGAAATCATATTTCTCGAAATAATGTTTAATTTTTGTGTCCTTATCGGAGAATAATGCCATCTGTAAAGAAAGCATGTTGTTTAGGCTATTTCCATACTCGTTTTTACGCTTAGCATAATAATAGTTTATGTATTCACGAATATCAACTAATACTTGAAAATTCTCAAGAAGTTTGCTTATTTGCCCACTTTTTATTACATGGTCTAAATAGTATTGGTAAATTGTATCTTTATTAAATTTTTTATAAAGCATAGTGATATAATACTTAAACATTTCTAAATGACTATTAAGAAAAAGCAAAAAATCTAAAAGTGAAGATGAAATTAAGTTCTCTTCTTGTTCCGTCAGTGTTTTAAAATTGTTAACTAACTTTAGTTTATATTTATTTTGTGAAGAGTTTTCATTTATATTAATTTTTGTTTTCATAAAGCATCATCTCCTTTTAAAGGTTTTTTGGGTAGGGGTATGGGTTGTGATACACTATCTATATAAAGTACCATTTGAGGTGACACTTACATTATAAAAAAATAATCATTTCTGATTAATATATTTAGAAACTGTCTGTCGTGCTAAACCCAGTTTTCTTGCTATTTCGGTATTATTTAAACCTTGTTCCTTAAGTTCTAATATTTTTGCTATTGTTTCTTGTTTTTGTTGTTCTCTTTTAGTAAATCCATCCTCGTTTCTTCTCTTTTCTCTTCTCTTTTTATTCCTTTGCTCTTGCACTATCTTTTTGGATTTTATCGTTTTTAGTTTTCGTTGTTCTTCTTCTGTGATACCCAATATTTCAATTAGATTCTCATTTGTATAGTTGTAACCTTTTCTACACCATTTACCATTTACCAGAACTTTTTCACCTGAAACCCATTCCTGATATGCTTTGTATGCTGTTCTAACTATTGCATTTACTTGAGATTGTCGCTCTGGTTCATTAAACGAATTGTTTAATAAATGTGTATCCTGAAGTGCTTGTTCTAAATTGCCTTGATTTGTTTGTAGGGTGTGATAAGCGAATAAAAGCAACATATAATTTCTAGTTCCTGCACAATCGCCTTTTCTCATTTCTACTAAACGCATTATGTCTCTCATTCGTTCTAAATTAAGTTTTTTAAGTGATTTGCCATATTTTTTACCGTTTTCTTTTAGTGTTTGAACCCTTTCAACTGTATATTCAGCCTTTAGAAGTGTCCTGGGTTTTTTTTTAATATATTCATCTGGAAGCCATAAATCTATAAATTCATCAATATCGTCTATTGTGTTTCCGTAATTTTTTAAAATTGTTACTTCCTTTTGCTTGTTATTCTTTATGTTATATGTTCCGTCTATTCGAAGCACTCTGCTTGCATCCATTGCATTTGCATCAGCCCCATAATCCTTCAGAACATCATATATAAATCTCATGCAAGTTTTCCATTTTTCTTTTAATTCGAAATTAATTTTATTATCTTCTCTGGCTTTAATATTGTTACTGAACTTAAGGATATAATATAAACCGTTCCCTGACGAAATCAGCCAAGTTGGGTAGGGGATTTTTATACCAAGAATGTCTTCCTCTAACAACCATATCACTTGTTCATGCGTTAACCCTATCTTATAAGTATCTATATCGCTAAAAAATCCTTTTAGTTCATATACACAATTACTATTTCTGCATTTTGTATAAAAAGTGTTTACAGAGAAAAAAGCATTTTCTGTTTCACATTCGTAATCATCTATCTTATAAAATTTTTGTCCCATTTTTCCATCTTTATTTAAATGGCAACTTGCAATATATCCCTCGCTGTCTTTGTGAAGTTCTTTTATAACATTCCCTATCGTGTTGCTTTGGTGAATTGTTAATTTATATCCTAATGGATTTTCAAGAAAAGCATCAAAATCGTCTAAAGGTGTGCTTATAGTGTTGGTAAATTGGTTTGTGGCTAACATCGTATCATCTCCCTTCCTTTTGTGAAAAAGGGGGAGGACGTGATATTAGCCGTATTTTTTTATTCAATTGTCCGCAATTCGTTATTTACGTTATGTATGAATTTTTCCGAAGTTGTCTCCCACTATACGATGTGCATTATAAAAAGATTCTTTCTAATGTCAAATTTTTTCTATAAAAAATAAAAAATTTTTAAACCGGTCACCTCAAATGGACGAAACTATAAAACTAATCCAAAAATTAAAGAAAAATAATCAATAATTATAGCCTTTTATCATTTTGTATATTATAATTTATGTATAGTGTCTTTGAGAGAGGGCTAAGGGCTATCCACAGTCCACGCCCAAGCAAAAAGCACCGGTTTTTCTGGTGCTTTTTGCTTTACAATTAATTAAGTAACAATGAAACAATAGTATCTATCTCTCTTAAGCCTCTTTTGTAAATTTATAGCATGCAGTGTTAATCTCTGCCCTTTTTCTGTTGTCTCAGTTGTCTATTCAATAAGTGTATAACTTATACTAAGCCATTCTTTTAAAATCAAGCCTGTTATAAAAATTGCAAAAAATAACGCTTTTTTAAATCGTTTATGTCAGGTAATTTAAACAACTATTGAATAATTTCCGTTGCAATCACGCCTATAAATATGGTTGCTGATTTTATTTATATCTGTGTCTATCGTCATTAAATTTTGTAATATGTTTTTATAAATAGAAAAGGTGGATTCTCTATATCTTGCACAAAACAGGGCGGACGCGGAGGGCATACAAAAAACAATATCATCACCAACTTTTTGTTTAATTTGTTTTTGTATATGTTTGCTAAGAAATAGGGTAGCCGCGAAGTCAGTTGTAAATCTCAAACTATATATTTCAAGAGAGTTATCAAGCCTTGAGAGAATGTTTGCCATCTTATTTAAATTAATCATGCTTTTTTCTTCCAATTCATTTAAATTAATATTTGCGTTTTTTAAATCTTCTTTTAAAACAAAGCGGAATACTTCCCCTAAGTCGCTTACATACATTATTTTTAAATCACAAAATAAATCTTTTTCGACAAAATTTTTGCTTATGTTATTATCATTTGTTTTTTGCTTTATTAATGGAAAGACATTCGATAAATCAAGTTTAAACTTGTAAGTATCCAGAATATTGTTTATTATTTTAAGATAGTTTTTTAAATTTTTAGTATACCCGTATAATAGATACTCTTGATACATCGGCTTTATCGGCACAGATACATTAGTGACACCTTTTGCAATATATATTCTGTCTTCGTTATCAATACGCACTTCGTCAAACAGTGATTTTAAATCTTTTATTATTTTATTTGTAAATTCCTCATATTTCATAATACCAACTCCTTTCTTAAAACAATATAACGTCAAAAAACAAAAATGTCTGGTCCTCAAAACAATAAGGTAGTAAAACATGTAAGTAAAGAATAAGAAGTGCAAGAGAGTTTTATAAATAAATATTGTAAAGCGTTTAATTTCTGGAAAAAACAAAGCAATCAAAGTGGGATAAGCATAGTTGACGAAGAGAAAAGATTTCTAAAGAAATAGATGCCAGTAGCATCCAGAGGATTATGTAGGGGTGGGTGAATACGATATACATGTAATAAAAGATTATTCCTTTAAACTATTAGTAAGGTAAGAATGTTGGAATTTATCTGTATGTATTAAACATAAAAACAGGAACCGTTTGGTTCCTGTTTCTGTTTTAGGAGGTATTTTTCATTTATTTTGCTTTTATTAATCGATAATCTTTCCAAATTATAAAAAAGACATACATAGTAAATATTGAAAACGGAATATACCAAATGTTTAATATTTGTTGTCCTACGCTTGGAATCTTAGAAAAAGTAGCCAGCAATATTGCAAATATACTGTATCCAACAAAAGCCGGGAATACATTCATAAGAAGAACTTTTTTCATAGCACTTCACTCCTATGGAACTTGTTATTTCTTGTCTTTAGTATAGCGCGCAACTTTGAAAAAGGCCAGAACTTTTTTAAAATGTAATCAAATTGCAGCAAAATAAAAAACTGTTGTATAGGTTACAACAGTTTTTATTAAATATTTCATTTATGTATCCCAAGGTTCAAAATGTGAGTACAGTAAGGGAGGGACTCCAACTAACTGTACATCAAATTTAAGGCTTGGTTCCACTTCTGTGCGTGCATTATGTATTCGTAGGCTTATTGTCCAGCCATTATCCAATGCCACTAATACTGTATTCCGTGAACCAGGCTTAAAACCTATATTATAAAACCTTGTTGGCATTGGTAATTGTTGGACATTAATTAATGGGCGCTCTCTACCAGCATTTCTATTTAAAGTTCCATACATATTAAACGCCTGTACCTGAGTAACTCTCCTGTTATCAATTGTGATAATTTTATAAAAATCATTGCGCCCCAATAAATAATGAAGTAGCCTCTCAGGAATAACACCTTGATTATTTTGATTTAATCTTTCTAATTCCCGGATAAAAGCCTCTAAAAGTGGGACATAAAATCTTTCTTCTTTATTCGATATATTTCTCCAAAGTTCGCCTTGTTCTCGTAATTCTTCTAATTCATCAAAAAGCGGATTTATTTCAATAAAATAACTTTCTGAACATGGTATTCCAAACCATAACTCACCAAAATCAATCGTTCTTGATAGCCTACTATGTTTTACCGCTGCGTGGTTATGTTTACATGATAATCCAATTTCCCATTCATTTTGTCTACGGATACAAAGAATATCCCTCACATCTCCCTGTTGCCCTCTTGCATCCTCTTGTATTGAAAGATAAAGCGGAACATTTGTTAATGGAGTTGTAAGTTGGGGTTCCAGACGCAAAATTACACGTATTGCTGCGTCTGCTCCCAAATCCATCTTGTTTTGCATATCAGGTGTAGCATTTTCATATTTTTGTCTTGCAATTTCTAAAGCACTGTTTTGTTCTATTACTACATCTTGACTATCCGCTAATTCATTATAAATAGATTGTAAACAAGCGTATTCAAACGCTTTGCCTAACTCTGTTTGAATACTCACATCATTCACCAACTTTTTGTTCTAATTCTTTAACATTTGCATTTAACTTCTCTTCAAGTATTTCATATAATTTCTTACCTATTACTTCTGCAAGTTTTACCGGGACAGCATTTCCTATCTGTCGATACTTAGAAGTTAGATTTCCTACGAATTCCATATCACGAGGGAAAGTTTGTATAACTGCTGCTTCTTGCCAACTAAATCTTCTTGTTTTCCCTTCACCAAATATCCACTTATCTTCAGCAATCTTAATCATGTCTGGAGAAGATGGGTGCAACGGAACTTGCTTCGCCATTGCTGGAATTGTATAACTTACTTCGTCCCAACCTCTTTTTCGGTTTCTCGACATATACCTACTTGAATAAGAAGCATGGCATATATCACTCTGTTTTGGTTCAGGCATATCCCCGATAGCCTCTCTCAAGGTAACTTTATATGGGAACGGCTCAGGAAATTTAAAATCTTTTACTTCTAAATCTTTTCTAAATCCGTATAGAATAACACGCCATCTGTCTTGCGGAACTCCATAGTCAGCGGCATTAACAAGATTAGGATATACATCATATCCTTTGCTCGCAAAATCCTCTATTATGGCTTCAATAATTTCGCCATCGCCAAGAGTAAGGATGCCTTTTACATTTTCTGCAATAAAAGCATAAGGTTGCTTTAATTCAACTAATTTAACAAAGTAACGATACAATTTATTTCTTTCATCATTAATTTTTCGTGGTCCTGCCAACGAAAAGCCTTGACATGGAAAACCACCCGTTATCACGTCTGTATCTGGAACATCAGAGTAATCAATTTTTGCAATATCTCCTTGCACAACATCTGCCTGACTCCATAGACGGTATGTAGCACAAGCATCTTTATCAATATCATTAGCCCAAACGGTTTTGAAACCTGCTAATTCTAATCCCATGTCTAGACCGCCAGCACCAGCAAATAGTGACGCAACAGTGTATTTTCTGATGTTTCTTATTTTATTTAAGTCAATTATTTTCATTTGAGAACACTCCTTACCCTTTACCACTGTTTAATAGTATTATATAATAATTAGATAAGTATGTTAAGGGGTAATTTCTATATCCCTTCAAATAGCAAAAAGCATGTAAAAATCATATATATTTTTTGCTTTTTATTCTTTTCCCTTTCTCTTTTTATTTTTTCTTTGCCCTCTTTTCTCTTTTTTACAGATTGGGCATTTCCCAAAACCCTTGCTTCGTAATTGCACACTTGCAAGATACCTATGTTCAGAATTATCTGGGCATATCCACCAGACTTTTTTATGCGACTGATGACAAGTATTCCAAGGAGTTACATCTCCATTACGATTATAATCCCAAAATGGCAATAAGTGTGGCAACCTTGTAGCAACACAATTTACAGCACTTGCCTTTGGGTTTTTAGAAGCGCAATAAGGACAACCTTGATTATTTAAAGTTCTATTAAAAATGGCCGCTTCCCAAGGCTGTCCACAATTAGGGCATTTCCACCAGACTTTCTTACCGCTTCCATAACTTAAACTATTTATATCAATTGTATTTTTCTCTGCATCAAATTCTTCTGTAATTTCAGGAAATCTATTAATTAATTTATTTTGTTCTGTTAGCCTTTTCATACAAATCACCTCTTTTTCTTGGTTTTGAGGCATTTTATAGAAAGATACTTTTTAATATCAAGTATTTTTTTTCAATGAAATTTTAAATAAAAAAATCCTTGGGATTATGACTCCCAAAGATTCTTTTTAAATTGTCTGTTTGTTTTCCTCTTCTTGTTCTCTTGCAAATTTATAGAAAGTATTTCGCTTTAATCCTAATAACTGCATGGCTTTTGTCGCTGTAATTTCACCGTTTTTCCATTTGGTGTAAACCTCATGAAAATTTTTGGGTTTTGGGACGGGAGGACGTCCAAACCTTATCCCCCTCCGCATGGCTGCGTCAATTCCTTCACGTTGTCTTTCTTTTATCTTTTTCCTTTCTTCTTCTGCAAGCCAACTCAGTATCTGCAAAACTAAACTAGTAACCAATTCTCCAAAACCATCGAGTTGGGCATATCTTCTTGTATCCAACAATGGCATATCAAGGATTACAATATTAATTTTATCTGTTGTGCTACCTGATAGTTTACAGGCTCAAGGAATATTATGGCAACTCAAACACCTATAGTATTCCTACTGAGTTTG
>JGI2924J29684_1078255_pt1 | contig 37359 bp, 36 predicted proteins | sample BenlonsequencITS_FD_29684 | JGI IMG/M metagenome (IMG submission 29684)
GAGTACCACTCCTACGAACTCGGCTGGTGGGAGGATCTCGTCGAGGAAGACGTCATCGAGGACGGCTACATCGAGGTTCCCGAAGAGCCGGGACTGGGGGTGACGCTGGATATGGACGTCGTCGAGGAGCAGATGGTCGAGGGTGAGGAACTCTTCGACGAAGCGTAGTGTCGGCACGCAGCGGCGCTGTCCCTCGAAGGAAGACCGATCGCCAGCACGCTCGAGTCCCGACAGAACGGACGCCGTGGACTGTCCTCTCACATCGAGAACGACTGTTCGGGCGGCTGTGCCTCGATAATTTCGAGTGGTTGGCGCTCGCCCATGCGGTCGAACGCAGCGAACGAATCCTCTTTGTCGGACCAGGGTGGGACGGCGACGAAGACCACTTCTGCGAGATCGTCACGCTTTGTCACCTCGAGTTCTCGGATCGGATGCGAGACGAACTGACCCTGTGCCTGTCGAGCGGGCGTCGAGAGGTCGACGCCGAAGACGGCGTTGACCGCGTTGCCGGGATCGGGGAGGAGAAAGTCCGTAAAGACCGGCGTCTGTGGTGGGAGCACATCGGCATCGTGACCCTCGAGTTTGCGTGCGGGAGTCACCGAGACGCCCGTCCCGACGCGGTCTGGGTCGGCGTCGCTAGCGAGGTCGATGAGGACGTCGACGAGCGCACGCGTGATGTAGACCACGGTCGTCCTAGGTGCTGGCAGTAGTTAGATGTGTCCCCCACAGACCATCGACAGCCGTTTCGTGTGGCTTACTGTCGGTTAGTGTCGGTGCAACCGCGAGCCGACGTGGTTGTGCCGGGAAATCGGGACAGCACCGTATCAGACGGGAAGCAGCGCGCGAACAGTCTTAGCGTACAGGAACGGCGCTCGCCGCCGCGATCCCTCGAGTGCGTTCTCGAGTGCTGCGGTCCCGCCCTGGAGAACGCCGGCTCCGTGTCCGACGAGGATGCGGTCGGGATCGAGGCCGCCCAGTTCCTCTCGGGGCGGGACTGCCCGTCGCATCGGGTGGACGCCGAGGCGTTCGTCTCCGACACGGAAGTAGTCGGCCGCGCCGACCGACTCTGGAACCACCAGCGTCCCGCCGTCGCGGTCGTACAGTGCGGCTTCCTGCCAGAACCTGTTGTCGACGACCGTGTGTGCCTCGAGACCGGTGTCGGCGAGTTCGTCGTCGAACCGGACGATCGGCGTCTCGGCCGCGAGGTCTTCGGCGACGCTCTCGAAAAACGCCGGGAGGTAAACGGGAACGTCGTGACGGTTGGCGATGGCGTCGGCGTCTCGCTTGTGCCGGTCGAGGAGAACGACGACGCCGGCAACCTCGCCGAACCCTCCCAGGAGGTCGTCGAGTCCGGCTGCGTCGATGGGGTCGATCACCCAGATGTCGCCGTCGATGTCGAGAGCGTGGCTCGCGCGTTGCATCCGCTCGTCGGGGTGGGCGATCCAGCCGACGCCCCCGTCGAACCGATCGATCTCGTGGAAGTCGGTCGCACGTTCGTCGATCCGGAAACTCATAGGGACGCGTACGCCCCTCGTAACTATAAACACGGGAGAACCGGTCGATTTCGCGTCGGCGACGGGTCTTTCACCACGGTCCGTGTAGCCGGGGACATGCTCTCGAGGGTAGCCTGGCTCGCACTCGAGGTCAAACACCTCGAGTCAGCACGAGCCTTCTACGGGGAGACGCTCGGAATGGCGACTCGACCGGAGCGCGAGGAGCGGTCGGAACTCGTCTTCGCCGCCGGCGAAACCGACCTCGTCCTCCGGCGACCGACCGCCGTCCCCCGCGGCGGCCTCCACACTCACTTCGCGTTCTCGATTCCGGCTGACGAGTACGGCGACTGGTGGAGTCGACTCGAGGAAGAGTACGACCTGGAGGAAGCGAAGTTCGGTTCCTCGAAGTCGCTGTACCTGTACGATCCCGACGGTAACTGCGTAGAACTCGGCCAGCAAGACGTCGGGGGGCCGGGCATCGACGGCATCTTCGAGGTCGTTCTCGAGGTCGAAGATGTGGCGCGGGCCGAGTCGTTCTACGCCGACCTGGGGTTCGAGACGATCGACACCGGCGACGATCGGACCCGCGTACGGATGCACGGCCCGATGGCGCTCGAGTTGTGGGAGCCACACCTCGGGATCGCAGACGCCCGCGGCGGGGTCCACGTCGACCTGGGGTTCGAAGCCAGCGAGCCGACGGCAGCGCTCGAGGCAGTTTCCGACCGAGTCCAGCAGATCGACCAGATCGATGACGAGCAGGTCGTCGTCCGGGACCCTGACGGTCACGTGCTGACGGTCACGAGAAAGCCGTAGTGTTCGAAGTGGAAGCCGTCTGTCGGTTCGCTACTCGAGTGCAGGTTCACGATTGCTGTGAACTGCCTCGGGGTCGAGTGGTTCGAGACGCCGAGGCGTCTCGTCGTCAAACGAGACCAGAGTCTCGCGGACATCGCGGAGCGTTGCTCTGTCTGGTGGGGCCAGTAACCGGTTCGACACGGCGCTCACATCGTACAGCGACTTCTCGAGGCACTCGACGACTCCGAGGAGACTGCCGCGAGATGTCGCTCAGAGTCGATCCGTATCGACGTCGACGCCAGGCGGCGTCACGATCAGAAACCCCCGAAAGTGAACCAGGTTGCCACCGGCTTCCTTGACGTCGCGGGCGAAGCCGGCGGCCAGTTCGTTGACGTCGCCTTCGACGGTGAGCACGAGCACGTTCCCCCTCGAGACGGCCTCGAGCCACTCGTCGGCTGGCGTCGTGCCGTCGAGGATCCCGAGGACGATGCTGCCGTCGAGGTCGAGTTCGTCGTCGATGTGTTCCTCGACCGTCCGCAGATCGAGGTCGAAGTCGCTCATGTAGGGCCTCTCGAAGCCCGACGAGAAAAACGTTCCTCTCTCCCGAACGCTCGCTTCTCGTGCTCGTCGGAGAGTGGAGCCCGACAGCGCCGTGCTCAGACGATTGCTGTTCGGATTTTCCCGTACAACCCTGTCCGAAGCGGTTGCACCGACACTGACAGGAACCGTGTCAATCTGCCGAAAACGTCTTTTGGAACCCGTAACACTCCGTCCGGTGTGTTTTCTCGTCGACGAGCAACGTCACCGCCACGTCCTCCGTGACGGACGTTCGCGTCGTCCGCGACAACAGTCACCGTCGGTCGTCTCCACGGGCGGCTGGAGGGTCGTTGGGCCGCGAACTCCTCCGAGCCAGATGGCAACGCGTCGAGTTGCTCGAGTCGCCCGCCGAGTGTGTGAACGTGCCCGAGTTCTTCCTAGTTGTCCGTCTCGAGACTCTCCGTTCTTTCTTCGGCGTGGACGCCGTCGAGGATGATAGCGTGTGTCGTGTCGTTCGTGACGGTCTCGAGGTTGGCGAAAGATGCGTCGGTCAGTCCGTCGGTGATTTCGTCTGTCGTCATCGCAAGCAACGCGCCCACGCCGGGGTGACGTACTCACACGGCGACGATGATCGATACCGAACGACTACCGGGAGACGTGGCTACTTCTCGCTGTCCGCCGTACAGGCCAGAGACGGGACACACTCTTTTCGCTCCCACTCCAATCCCTGCGCATGCGTGACCTCGACGAAACGGATCTCGAGATCCTCGAACTGCTTACCGAAGACGCCCGACGCCCCTACAGCGAGATCGGCGACCACGTCGACCTGACGCCGCCTGCGGTCTCCGATCGCATCTCCAGACTCGAAGAGCAAGGTATCATCCGAGGGTTCACGATCGACGTCGACCGCGAGAAACTACGAGACGAGACGGCTGCGTTGGTCGAACTCGAACCGCCGCCGGCCGCCGTCGACGACGTCTACAGGGCCGCGGCGGAACTCGGAGGCGTCGAGGGGATCTACGAGGGGGGAGACGGTCGGGTACTGGTACAGGCGACGCTGCCGGGGTCCGACGTTCGGTCGTGGCTCGAGACGGAACTCGATCTCGAGGTCCTCGAAGGATACGACGTCACGCTGCTCTCTCGGTCGGACCGCGTGGTCGGGGTCTCGGCGGACGGGTTCGCACTCGAGTGTGTCGTCTGCGGGACGGAAGTCGTCGGCGACGGGGTCACTGCGACGGTCGACGGTGAGGTGAAGACGTTTTGTTGTCCGTCCTGTGAAGACCGGTACGTCAGCCGCTACGAATCCCATCAGGACGCACTCGAGTGACGAGTCATCGAACATCGACGCCGGGAGGAGAGAGATTTTGAACGGATGTGCAGATTACAGGTTGTTACTGCCGTCGTGGTGCCCATCTGTCAACTCGAGATCGCGCGCCAGCGCGAGAGCACCCCCGAACGCGGTATCACTGGCTAATACACTTGGTTGTGGGCTGTCGGCTGGCAACTGCAGCCATATGATATAATTTCGTATTACCTATATAAGGACGTTGGGGTCGTGTGGTTTTTTGTTTCGACGCGACGAGCGGCACGGACGTTCACTGCCACGGCCCGGTTGCAGCACCAGATTTATATACGACCTCCCGCCTGGGATTCGAGTACAATGTCTGTACAAGACGAGCAGTCCTCTGACACCAGTCAGGGGGGTCGAGTTCTTCCAGGGCACGTTAGATTCTACTGACGAAATAACGTCAGCACGTGTTTTCGACACGACCCTGCGAGATGGTGAACAGTCACCCGGTACTTCGTTCTCGTACGACGACAAGCGACAGATCGCCTCGATTCTGGACGAGATGGGGACCCACGTCATCGAAGCGGGGTTCCCCGTCAACTCCGACGCTGAGTTCGAGGCCGTCCGTGATATCGCTTCCTCGACGTCGACGACCACCTGCGGGTTAGCCCGCGTCGTCGACACTGACATCGAAGCGGCGCTTTCTTCCGGCGTCGGGATGGTCCACACCTTCGTGTCCACCAGCGATGTCCAGATCGAGGACTCGATGCACGCCACGCGAGCAGAAGTCCGTGAGCGCGCAGTCGAATCGGTCGAACGCGTCGTCGAGACGGGAACGACCTGTATGTTCTCGCCGATGGACGCGACGCGAACAGACGAGGAGTTCCTCGTCGACGTGATCGAAGCCGTCACGGAAGCGGGTGTCGACTGGATCAACGTTCCCGACACCTGTGGCGTCGCCACGCCCGGTCGGTTCCGGGCCATGATCGAGAAGGTCACGGCCCACACTGACGCGCGGATCGACGTCCACACCCACGACGACTTCGGGCTGGCAACTGCCAACGCCTTGGCCGGCATCGAGGCCGGCGCGGACCAGGCCCAGGTCTCGGTCAACTCTATCGGGGAACGTGCCGGCAACGCCGCCTACGAGGAGTTCGTGATGGCAGTCGAGTCGCTGTACCAGACCGATACGGGAATCGACACGACCCGCATCACCGAGCTCTCGGCGGTCGTCGAGGAGAAAAGCGGGATGGACACGCCGAGCAACAAACCCGTCGTCGGTGACAACGCTTTCTCCCACGAGAGCGGCATCCACGCCGCCGGCGTCATCGAAAACTCCGACACCTTTGAACCCGGCGTGATGACTCCCGAGATGGTCGGTGCCGAACGCCGACTCGTCATGGGGAAACACACCGGCACCCACTCGGTCCGAGAACGCCTGCACGAACGTGGGTTCGACCCCACCGACGAGCAGGTACGCGCGGTCACCCGCCGCGTCAAAGACTACGGAGCCGAGAAACGGCACGTCACGGTCAACGACCTCGAGCGGTTCGCACAAGAGACCGACATCGACCGGCAACAGGAGCGAGAGGGGGTGCGACTCTGAGAGATGACGGTCGTCTCTCCGTTCGCCACTGCTCGAGAGCATCGGCTGTTGCACTCGGTGGCTTCGAAAACTCGCCTCACTCACAACAGTTATGTCGGCCGGGGTCCGTACGTGGACAATAATGACGCTCCGCGCTCGTCTGTCCGCTCGATCCGAGGGCGACAGCAGCGCGTTCGCCGCGATCCGTATTGTAGGGGCGTACTAGCCCCTCACCTATTACTCCGTCACGACCTCGGCTTCGTATCGGTTTCAGAGCGACCAGCAATCCAGCAGATGACATCACACTATCCAGGGTCCACCACCGGACCAACGAACACGGATCGCCGCGAGAACGCGGGAGATACTCGATGAGCGAACGCGCAGCGAAAATTACGCCACCCGACGAACAGCACGACGAACAACCGAATCCCGATACGGCGGCTGCCGCGGACGACGACCAGTCGACGCCAGTAACGACGGGTGCAGAAGCCGTCGTTCGTGCACTCGAGAACGCGGGCGTCGAGTATGCCTTCGGCGTGCAGGGCGGGGCGATCATGCCTGTCTACGATGCGCTGTACGATTCGGATATCCGTCACGTGACGATGGCCCACGAGCAGGGCGCGGCCCACGCGGCCGACGCCTACGGCATCGTCTCGGGCGACCCCGGCGTCTGTCTGGCCACGTCCGGTCCGGGTGCGACGAACCTCGTGACCGGGCTCGCCGACGCCGACATGGACTCTGATCCGCTGGTCGCCCTGACGGGCCAGGTGCCGACGGCGTTCGTCGGTAACGACGCGTTTCAGGAGACGGATACGACTGGCGTGACGACGCCGATCACGAAAGACAACACGTTCGCGTCCGACCCCGGGACGGTCGGCGACGACGTCGGCGAGGCGTTTGCCCTCGCGGGCGAGGGTCGACCCGGTCCGACGCTGGTCGACCTGCCGAAAGATGTCACGAAAGCCGAGACGAAGACCGCGCCCGGCGAACCCGAGACGCCCGAGACCGACGAGTACCAGGATCGGGCAGATCCGGAGATCGTCGAGGCTGCGGCCGAATGGATCGAGAACGCCAGTCGACCGGTCATGCTTCTGGGCGGCGGCGTCATCAAGGCCGAGGCCAGCGAGACCTGCCGTGAGTTTGCGGTCGAACGCGAGATCCCGGTGGTCACGACGATGCCCGCCCTCGGGTCGTTCCCCGAAGACCACGGACTCTCACTGGAGATGGCGGGGATGCACGGCACCGGCTACGCGAACCTGGCCATCTCGAACTGTGACACGCTGATCGCGGTCGGCACCCGGTTCGACGACCGACTCACCGGCGGGATCGAGACGTTCGCGCCCGACGCGGAGGTCGTCCACGTCGACATCGACCCCGCAGAGATTTCGAAGAACATCTACGCGGACTACCCGCTGATCGGCGACGCCGACACCGTCGTCTCGCAACTCGCGGATGCCGTCGACTCCTCGCCCGAAGCGACGAAGTGGCGCGCCCAGTGCCAGCAGTGGAAGTCCGACTACTCGATGGCTTACAATGCACCCGACGACGAGCCGGTCCAGCCGGAGTTCGTCGTCGAAGCACTCGACGAGGCCACGAGCGACCGAGCGATCGTCACCACCGGTGTCGGGCAACACCAGATGTGGGCCTGCCAGTACTGGACGTTCACCGAGCCCCGGACGTGGGTCTCGAGTCACGGACTCGGAACGATGGGCTACGGCCTGCCGGCGGCGATCGGCGCGCGACTCGCGGCCGACGACGACCAGGAAGTGGTCTGTGTCGACGGCGACGGCTCGTTCCTGATGACGATGCAGGGGCTGTCCGTGGCCGTCCGCGAGAACTTAGACATCACGGTCGCCGTGCTCAACAACGAGTACATCGGCATGGTCCGGCAGTGGCAGGACGCCTTCTTCGAGGGCCGACACGCCGCCTCGGACTACGACTGGATGCCGGAGTTCGACAAACTCGCCGAGGCCTTCGGCGCAGAAGGGTACCGCATCGACGACTACGACGAGGTCGCCGACACCATCGCCGACGCCGTTGCCTACGACGGCCCCTCGGTGATCGACGTCCACATCGACCCCGAGGCGAACGTCTACCCGATGGTGCCAAGCGGCGGCGACAACGCTCAGTTCGCACTGACGGAGGAGCAGCTATGACCGTCGGACGACTGCCGTCGCCCGACTGCATGCGGACCTGCGAGACGGCGTCGCCGTCTCGACGTTCGTTTCACTTCGGTCAGCGAACCACGGGGTGGTCCGCATGACCCACGGACTCGACGGACCGGCACCCGAGAAGCGACGGCTGCCAAACGGCCGACGGAACGAACAGGGCATTCGCGTCGACCCCGAGGTCGAGGTGACCCACGAGCCCCGGCGGACCGTCATCTCGGCGCTGGTCCAACACGAACCCGGCGTGCTCGCCGAAGTCTCGGGACTGTTCTCGAGACGGCAGTTCAACATCGAGAGCCTGACGGTCGGCCCGACGAAGAACGAAGACCGCGCTCGGATCACTCTCGTCGTCGAGGAGCCCGATCCTGGGATCGATCAGGTCAAAAAACAGCTGCGGAAGCTGGTACCGGTCGTCTCCGTCCGAGAACTCGAGCCCGACGCGATGTCTCGCGAACTCGCCTTGATCAAGGTCGACGCTCACGACCCTGCTGCAGTCAACGCCGTTGGCGACATGTACGACGCAAAGACCGTCGACTCGAGTCCGGAGACGGCCACCTTCGAGGTCACTGGCGCACGCCAGAAGATCGAGGCTGCGATCGAGACGTTCGGCCAGTTCGGCATTCGGGAGATCGACCGGACCGGTACGACGGCGCTGGCCCGTGGGACCGACGAAACCGCTGGCCCGACGCCCGCAGAGGAACGCGTATCGACCGCCGACGAGGCGAACCAGCAGTACACCACCGCAGACGATGACTGACGAATTCACCACCGACATCTACGACGACGACGACGCAGACGTATCGACGCTCGACGACGAGACCGTGGCCGTCCTTGGCTACGGCAGCCAGGGCCACGCTCATGCGCTGAACCTGAACGAGAGTGGCGTGGACGTAGTCGTCGGCCTGCGCGAGACCTCTTCCTCGCGTTCGGCCGCCGAAGCCGACGGACTCGCGGTGACGACGCCCGCAGACGCCGTCGCACAGGCGACCTACGTCTCCGTGCTCGTGCCCGACACCGTCCAGCCGGCCGTCTACGAGAACGCGATCGAACCGAACCTCGAGGTCGGCGACACCCTGCAGTTCGCCCACGGACTGAACATCCACTACGACCAGATCGAACCCCCGGAAGACGTCGACGTGACGATGGTCGCACCGAAGAGTCCGGGCCACCTCGTGCGGCGCAACTACGAGAACGACGAGGGAACGCCCGGCTTGCTGGCGATTTACCGGGACACGACCGGCGACGCCCACGAACGAGCGCTCGCGTACGCGAAGGCGATCGGCTGCACTCGAGCGGGCGTCATCGAGACGACGTTCAGAGAAGAGGTCGAGTCCGACCTCTTTGGCGAACAGGCAGTACTCTGTGGCGGCGTCACCGCGTTGGTCAAGCACGGCTACGAGACGCTCGTCGACGCGGGCTATTCGCCCGAGATCGCCTACTTTGAGTGTCTGAACGAACTCAAACTCATCGTCGATCTGATGTACGAAGGCGGGAACATGGGGATGTGGAACTCCGTCTCGGATACGGCCGAGTACGGCGGCCTCACTCGCGGTGAACGCATCGTCGACGAGAGTGTCCGCGAGAACATGGAGGAAGTCCTCGAGGAAGTCCAGAACGGGGAGTTCACCCGCGAGTGGATTCTCGAGAACCAGGCCGGTCGCCCGAAATACGGGCAGCTCCGGGAGGCCGAGAAGAACCACGAGATCGAGGCGGTCGGGGAGCGACTCCGCGATCTGTTCGCGTGGGCCGAGGAAGCGGAACCGGAAGACGCCGAGGTGCCGGCGGACGACTAACGCACCACCAGAATACACTACCACAGACCAATGAGCGAAACCGAGACCAACACAGATGCGATGGGCGAAGTCAGTCACACCAATCCCTACACCGGCCGAACGGTCGGGCAGTTGTTCAGCCGCGGGCCGACGGCCGTGACCGACGGGGGCGAGCCAGCTGACGCCGAGACGAACGAACGATCGCACGGAACGATGAAAGACGTCGCGCACACACCGCCACACGACGCCGACGACGCGAACAGCGTCTTCGAACGCGGCAGCGAACACGCAGACGTCGGAGAGGAATGAGCGAGGGAACGCTGTACGACAAGGTGTGGGACCGCCACAGGGTGACGACGCTGCCGACCGGCCAGGACCAGCTGTTCGTCGGCCTCCACCTCATCCACGAGGTGACCAGTCCCCAGGCCTTCGGCATGCTCCGGGAACGGGACCTCGAGGTCGCCTACCCCGACCTCACCCACGCGACGGTCGACCACATCGTCCCGACGGCCGATCAGTCCCGACCATACGAGGAAGACGCCGCCGAGGAGATGATGGCCGAACTCGAGGAGAACGTCCGCGAAGCGGGAATCGAGTTCTCGGACCCCGACAGCGGCGACCAGGGGATCGTCCACGTCATCGGCCCGGAGCAGGGGCTGACCCAGCCCGGAAAGACCATCGTCTGTGGTGACTCACACACCAGCACGCACGGTGCTTTCGGCGCGCTCGCCTTCGGCATCGGCACCAGCCAGATCCGCGACGTGCTCGCGACGGGCACCGTCGCCATGGAGAAGCAAAAGGTCCGAAAGATCCAGGTCGACGGCGAACTCGGCGAGGGCGTCGAGGCGAAAGACGTCGTCCTCGAGATCATCCGCCGTCTCGGTACGGAGGGTGGCGTCGGCTACGTCTACGAGTACGCCGGCGAGGCCATCGAGAACCTGGGCATGGAGGGCCGGATGTCGATCTGTAACATGTCCATCGAGGGCGGTGCCCGCGCGGGCTACGTCAACCCCGACGAGACCACCTACGAGTGGCTGAAGGAGACGGACTACTTCCAGGAGAACCCGGAGAAGTTCGACGAACTCGAGCCCTACTGGGAGTCGATCCGGTCGGACGAGGACGCGGAATACGACGACGTCGTCCACATCGACGCGAACGAACTCGAGCCGGTCGTCACCTGGGGTACCACTCCCGGCCAGGGAATCGGCATCATGGACCCGATTCCGGCACCGGCGGACCTGCCCGCGGACAAGCAGGACACGGCCCGACGCGCCCAGGAGCACATGCGCGTCGAGCCCGGCGAGACGATGGACGGGTACGAGGTTGACGTCGCCTTCCTCGGCTCCTGTACGAACGCCCGGCTGCCCGACCTTCGGCGGGCTGCCCGGATCGTCGAGGGGCGCGAGGTCCACGACGACGTCCGCGCGATGGTGGTTCCCGGCAGTCAGCGCGTCCAGGAGGCCGCCGAGGAGGAAGGGCTGAAGGACGTCTTCGAGGAGGCCGGCTTCGAGTGGCGCAACGCCGGCTGTTCGATGTGTCTCGGCATGAACGAGGACCAGCTCGAGGGCGACGAGGCCTGCGCATCGTCGTCGAACCGGAACTTCGTCGGGCGCCAGGGATCGAAGGACGGCCGCACAGTCCTGATGAACCCGCGGATGGTCGCCGCGGCGGCGCTCGAGGGTGAAGTGACCGACGTTCGCGACCTGCCGGAAGTGGAGGTGACCGCCTAATGGCCGACACAGACGAAGTCGAGATCCCCGAAGTCGACTACGTCTCCGGATCGGGTATCCCGATCCGCGGGAACGACATCGACACCGACCAGATCATCCCCGCGCGGTTCATGAAGGTCGTCACCTTCGACGGCCTGGGCGAGTTCGCGTTCTTCGATCTGCGGTTTACCGAGGACGACGAACTCAAGGACCACCCGATGAACGAGGAGCGGTTCCAGGATTCGTCGGTCATGGTCGTCAACAACAACTTCGGCTGTGGCTCCTCGCGCGAGCACGCCCCGCAGGCGCTGATGCGCTGGGGGATCGACGCGATCGTCGGGGAGAGCTTTGCCGAGATCTTCGCGGGCAACTGCCTCGCGCTCGGCATCCCGACCGTGACGGCCGACGCCGAGACGATCGAGGAACTGCAGGACTGGGTCGACGAGCATCCCGACGGCGAACTCGAGATCGATATCGAGGCCGAAACGGTCACGTACGGTGGTGAAACGATCGACGTCACCGTCGACGACGCCCAGCGCAAGGCGCTCGTCGAGGGCGTCTGGGACACGACGGCGCTGATGAAGTCCAACGCCGGCGAAGTCGCGAAGTTGGCCGGGGATCTGCCGTACGTCGAGGACGCGGCGATTCCCGAATCGGAGTAGCGAGTCGGGGTCGCTCGAGTGGAATTTTTGGGGTAAGGACGTGTGTGCGGAGGAATCTTGTACAAGGGTGGAGACTGGGGGCCTTGTACAAGAGTGGTGGCTGGAGGCACCGTTCGTCGTCGGGACGGTGTGCTGAACCAACTCGTCAGTATCCTAACGTTCTTTACGAATGATTCCGTATCGAACAGATGCGCACGAAAGTGCGCCGAGCCGGAGCCTTGCCACCAAGCACGTACTCCGGCTCACACACGGCCCCCGCATAGCGGGAGCAATCCATCATTGGCGTTGGCGAAATAAAGAAGTGCCGACGTTCCGCCGAGCCAGTCGCAACTGCGACCGACTCTCTCGCTGGGTTGCGTTTCTCGTCGCTGGGGTCGAAACCAACGCAAAACATGGTCTCGAGAACTCCCATCCACTGCGACTGTGGTACCGACGTCAGCGTCGCGATGGCCGTCGATCCGGGTCGGTGTCCGGACTGCGAGACGGCGTCCGCGACGACGATTACCGAACCCCCTACCGATCACGATGCACCCCGCACTCACGACAGTACTCGCACGTATCGCGGCCCGTGAGGACCGCGAACGGACGGCGTTGCCACCGCTGTACGAGGCCGTCGATCCCGAGGCGGTTGCCTCGTTGCTCGAGTCTTCGACGCCCGTCGTCGTTCAGTTCGAGTACGACGGCTACTCGGTCGTGATCGGACCTAGCCCTCACGAGGTGACAGTGATCGACGAGGAGCGGTAACGGCTCGTCGATCGCTTTTCTCGAGTCGACAGTCACGCTTAACCGGACCGACTGTCTCGAGTCGAGTAATGTCTCGCCCGTCGACTGGTTCGCCGAGCGTGTGGCGACCGGTGGGGACGGTACTGGTTCTCGTACTCCTCGTGGTGCTCGCCTCGAGCGGTGCGGTAGCAGTCGGAACGGCGGACGGCGGGTCGTCCGCGTCGGCTCTGGTTTCGCCGGAGTCGGCTCATCCGACCGAGGAACCGAGGTCGGCGATCGATCCCGCACTCGAGAACGCCACCGGCGAAGTTCGCGTCGTCGTCCAGTTCGAGGACCTCGAGTCCGACACGATCCCCGCCAGCGAGGACGCGATCGAGCATCGACAGAGCCACGCGAACGAGAGCCAGGAGTCCCTCGAGCGCTACGCAGACGAGACGGCAGGGGTCACGTTCGAGCGTGGGTTCTGGATCACAAACGCCGCAGTCGTGACGGTGGACAGCGACAGTGCGGACGTCAGGGAACTGGCGAGGGTCGACGCCGTGACTGGCGTGCACGCCGACAACGCAGTCGTCGCCTCGAGTGGGGCGGCCGACGGTGCGACGGCGGCGGCGAGCGACGAGTCCGGCGTCGAGTACGCCGACGGCCTCGAGACGATCAACGTTCCGCAGGCGTGGGAGGAGTTCGACACGCGGGGCGAGGGTGCGACCGTCGTCGTCCTCGACTCGGGCGTCGACGCGGATCACCCGGACCTCGAGGTCGACGGCTGGAAGGACTTCTCGGACGCGGCCGCCGCCGATCCGATCGACTACGACGGCCACGGCACCCACGTCTCGGGGATCGTCGCGGGTGGCGACGAGAGCGGAACCCAGATCGGGGTGGCTCCCGAGGCCGAACTCGTCCACGGGGCGATCGTCACCGACTGCGAGAACGAGTGTCGTGGCCGGGAGTCGACCGTCCTCGAGGGGGTCGAGTGGGCGATCGAGCAAGACGCCGACGTCGTGAGTATGAGTTTCGGCTGGAAGGGGTACCGCCCGAGCATGATTCGGGCGGTCGAAAACGCCAACGACGCGGGTGCGGTCGTCGTCGCCGGCAGCGGAAACGAGGGAGAGGGGACGTCGATTTCGCCGGGGAACGTCTACGACGCTGTCGCCGTCGGTGCGAGTACCGGTTCCGACTCGATCGTCGACTTCTCCTCGGGCGAGGAGATCGCTACCGACGACGCGTGGGACCGACACGCGCCCGACGATTGGCCCGCCTCGTACGTCGTTCCCGACGTCGTCGCGCCAGGTGTCGGCGTGAAAGGGCCGGTCCCCGGCGGCGACTACGCTTCTCGGAGTGGGACGAGCAAAGCTACGCCACACGTCGCGGGAACGGTCGCACTGATGCAATCCGCGACCGAGGACGACCTGACTCCCGACGAAATCCAGCGCGCGCTCCGGGAGACCGCCTGGAAACCAGACGACGAACCCGACGACCCCGACACCCGGTACGGTCACGGGATCATCGACACGCGCGAAGCCATCGATGCGGTCGGCGATCACTCGAGCGTCGAGGGGACCGTTACGGACGCCGTGACGGACGAACCGCTCGCGGAGGCGACCGTCGAGATCGTCGCCGAGGATGGAACGGTTGCCGAGATCGAGACCGACGAGGACGGAACGTTCGACCGCTTCGGACTCGAGGGCGACGAGGAGTACACCGTCGTCGTGGCGAAGGAAGGATACGAGACGACCGCAGAGACGGCGTTCGTCCCTGCCGACGAACGAGTCACGATCGACGTCGTCGCGGCCGGTGACGGCGAACTCGAGGTCACGGTCAGGGATGCTCACTTCGACGCTGGCATCGAGGACGCGTCGGCCGCTCTGAACGGCAGTCGCGGCGTTTACCCCGGAAATCACCTCGAAAACGGGACGTACGTCGTATCCGACGTACCGACGGACGAGTACTACACCCTCGAGACGAACGCGGACGGCTACGGCGACGAAACGCGACGGATAGCAGTCGAGGACGACGCAGCGACGAGGACGGTTGCGATGACAGGCGACGCAACGCTCGCGGTCACAGTCGAGAGCGAGGAAGCAGATGATCCGATCGAGAACGCCTCGGTCGTACTCGAGCGCGGCGACGGGGAATCCTATGAAACGGCCAACTTGACGGACGAAACCGGACAGCTAACGATAACGCTTCCTGGGACGGGCGAGTCCTACACGGTCGAAGCCACGGCACCGGAGTTCGTGACGACCGCCGTCGAGAGCGATCCGGTGGAGAGCGAGGCGACGGAGGCGGTGACGGTCGTTCTCTCCGAGCCGTTGCTGCCAGTTCCCGGCTTCGGGCCGGCGGTTGCGGTCGTGGCGCTGCTGGCGTTCGCGCTGCTGGCGACGCGAATCGACCGTCGAGCGTGACGCCGCCGCGAGGGCGAGCCAATCGGAGAACTGACGGTACCGATACCCTCTTTTCGGCCCCGGATCGAAGAGTGCGTATGACTCACGAGATCGCCGTCATTCCCGGCGACGGCATCGGACAGGAGGTCACGCCCGCAGCGGTCGAAGTGCTCGAGGCGCTCGAGATCGAGTTCGAATTCCGCGAGGGTGAGGCGGGCGACGCGGTGAAAGAGGAAACTGGCGAGGCGCTGCCCCAGGAGACCTACGACCTCGCGGCGTCGGCCGACGCGACGCTGTTCGGTGCCGCCGGCGAGACGGCCGCCGACGTGATCCTCCCGCTTCGAGAGGCCGTCGACTCGTTCGTCAACGTTCGACCGGCGAAAGCGTATCCCGGGGTCGACGCCGTTCGGCCCGAGACGGACCTGGTCTTCCTGCGCGAGAACACCGAGGGCGTCTACTCGGGCCACGAGGACCGCCTGACCGACGACGTCGCGACGCTGACTCGCGTCGTCACGGAGTCGGCCTCTCGGCAACTCGCGGAGTTCGCCTGCGAGTACGTCGCAGACAACGACTACGACGGCTTCACGACCGTCCACAAAGCCAACGTCATGCGGGCGACGGACGGCCTCTTCCGGGACACGGTCGCGGAAGTCGCCGACGAGAACGACATCGAGACCGACGAGGTACTGATGGACGCGTTCGCGACGCACGTCTGTCTCGAGCCCGACCAGTTCGACGTGGTCGTTTGTCCGAACCTCGCGGGCGACGTGCTCTCGGATCTCGCAGCGGGGCTCGTGGGAGGACTCGGACTCTTGCCCTCCGCCAACGTCGGCCCCGACCGCGCACTGTTCGAACCCGTCCACGGAACTGCTCCCGACATCGCCGGCAAGAGTGTCGCCAACCCGGCAGCGACGATTCTCTCGGCGGCCATGCTCGTCGAGTACCTCGGCTACGACGAGGAGGGTGCTGCCATCCGCGAGGCCGTCGAGACGACACTCGAGGAGGGGCCGCGCACGTCCGACCTCGGCGGCGACGCGTCGACCGGCGGCGTCACCGAAGCGATCGTCGACCGCCTGTAGCGAGACCAGTCTCTCGCAAATTCGAGCCACGGCCGAACGTTATCACGAGAAGCGTGGTATCCCAGCTATGGCTCGAGACGAGACCCTGGCTGGCGTCGAGTCGCGTACGATCGAGACCGGTCGCCTCGAGACGCACCTCCTCGAGTCGGGCGACCCCGCCGATGGCGGTTCGGTCGTCTTCCTCCACGGCAACGTCTCTTCCGCTCGGTTCTTCGAAGACGTGATGGCCGACCCGCCGTCCAGCAGGTACGCGATCGCACCCGACCTCCGAGGGTGTGGCGACAGTGAGACGAAACCGCTCGACGCGACAACGGCCTCGACGACTTCGCGGCCGATCTCGAGGTGCTGGTCGACGAACTCGGCCTCGAGACGCCCGTAACGCTGGTCGGCTGGTCGAACGGCGGCGGGGTCGCGATGCAGTATACGCTCGAGGGTCCCGAGCGCGTCTCCACGCTCGTACTCGTCAACCCGCTCTCGCCGTACGGGTTCGGTGAGACGAAAGACTTCCAGGGGACGCCGTGTTTCGACGATTACGCCGGTTTCGGTGGCGGTATCGGCAACAACGCGTTCGTGGCCGGGCTTGCCGACCGTGACTGGGGCGAGGTGGGACAGGCCAGTCCACAGAAGATCCTGCGGACCGACTACGTCGACCCGGCCCACGAGTTCGACGAGGTGCGCGAGGAGTCGTACCTGGCGGGGATGCTCGATACGGCCACTGGCGACGAGAACGACCCCGGACGGAGCAAGTGCCGGGCTGGCCCGGCGACGACGTCTTTTCGCCACAGTCGATGGTCGACAAGACCCGTGCCGTCCTCGAGGCCTACGAAGACGCCGGCGGCGAATTCGAGGAGGTCGTCTTCAGCAAGGTCGAACACACGCCTCACCTCGAGATTCCGGGCGAATTTCCGGGGCGACTCGGGGGTGGCCTCGAGTGAGCGGCCGGGACACCCGTCCGAACTATCGAACATTCTACACGGCGATTTGAACAACCGGGATAAATACGCTGTGAGAGATCCGGTTCCGAAACCGGCCCTTTCAGACGACATCGAGCGCGTCCCGATCCGCACCCGCGAGTTCGACGAGCGCGTCGGCCTCGAGGAGGTGACACTCACCGGGGACGACGAGCAGGTGTAGCGGATCGCCGAAGTCGCGGTCGGCGAGTTCGGTCATCGTGTCGGCCTCCACCAGCGGGTCGGGGCTGCCCGCACGGGCGACGACGACGCCGACGAGGTCTGGATACTCCTCGGCGAGCAGTTTCGCACCGAGGTCGGCAGTCATGTACTCGTCCTCTTCGGTTCGGTCGTGGTCCACTTTGATGTCGAGGTAGACGACAGTGTGCAGGCCGTCCTCGCGATTCGCGTCGATCGTCTCGGTCACGCTCGTGGGAAGGCCGTCGGCACCGTGGGCGTAGGGGAAGGGAAGAGTCGTGGCCTTGCCAAAACGGTAGTTCTGCAGGCCGGTCAGCGAACTCGTCGCCGTCTGAGCGGTGACTCCGTGGATCACGCGGGTCTCGATGCCGCGTTCGTGGGCCCGCAGACGCAGATCGACGTGGGTCGTCGAGATCATGGTGTCCCCAGCCGTGAGGAAAGCAACCGTCTCCTCTTTGGCCGCCTCGAGTATCTCGTCGGGTTCCTGTTCGACGCCCGTGCGGTCGCGGACTTCGATCTCGATTCCGTGGTGGACCTCGAGGTCTTCGACCGTCGTGCCGATTAGCTTGCTAGTGTAGAACTCGGCGTAGACGCGGTCGGCGTTTCGGAGGGCCTGCTGGCCCTCGACGGTGATCGATCGCTCGTCGTAGAGCCCGAGACCGACGAAGGTGAGCATACTGACCGTACTCGGAGACAGCGGGTCAAGCTTTCGAGTCGCCGGTGGTCGTGCGGTCGGGCGCTCCCTCGAGACGTCTACCTGTCCGAAGCTGTGGACGGCTCGAGCGGGACATCGACGGCTGACCGTGACCACGACGGGCTTGCCTCTCGAATTACTCGGCTGACAGCACGGCCAACTACAGAGTAGCGGACACGAGTATCGCAAGCACCAGTCGTGATTCGTAACCTGTGTCGGAGTTAGACAGACCTAATCCCAAATTTCATCAAGGCAAACTTATTGTATACCACCGAAAAATACCCGTCGATGGATCTCAGTCCCATCGCGGAGGACTACCTCACGGTCATCTACCGCCTCGAGAGCGAGCACGGACGGCCGGTTCGAACCGCCGAAATCGGTGACGAAATTGGCGTGACAGCCCCGTCGGTAACGAGCATGCTCGACAACCTAAACGAGGAAGGGTTGGTCGACTACACGCCCTACGAGGGGGTCGAACTGACCGAAGAGGGGGAACTGGTCGTTCGTCGGCTGATCAGGAATCATCGACTGCTCGAGACGTTTCTGACCGACCACCTCGGCTACGACTGGACCGAGGTCCACGAGGAGGCCGACCGCCTCGAACACCACGTCAGCGACGAACTGGCCCGCCGGCTTTCGGCGTTTCTGGGTGATCCGGCGACCGATTCCCACGGAGATCCGATCCCGAACGCGGATTTGACGATGCCCGAGGAAACGCCGTACACGCCGCTTTCCGAGTGTGAGGCCGGTGAGACTGTCGTCGTCGAGCAGGTACCACATCGGGACCCAGACGTTCGGGAGTTTCTCTCGGATGCTGGCGTTGGGCCCGGGACAAGGATAACGATCGACGACGTGCCACCGGTTGATCTGCTCATCGTCGAACTCGAGTCCGAGGGTCACACGGTGACGTTACCGATACGCGTTGCACGCCGTATCGGAACTCGGTCTGTGGATGATAGAGTTTATTAGACTACTCTAAGATTCTCATTCTAACGAGCAAACTTCAAATATCGTGCCTCTAAATGAGGGTGTGATGACGGGTACTTGGCTCGGTAGACGCGACTCGTCCACGAGCACGGCCGTATCGACGGTATCATCGACGAAGGAACTGCAGTCCCGAACGTTTGGGGGTGAAAACTGATGATCGGTCGGGAGTCGGTCCCACGATGGATGCTGGCGGCTGGGCCGGTCGTCGTGCTTGCCATCGTTGCAGGGCTGTTGTACTTCACCTCTCCGTTCGGGAATTTCGAGGGACTGGCCGAGGCATCGACGACTGACGTGATGTGGATGATGACCGTTATCGGAGTCCTCGCCGGAGTGATGCCGGTGACGATCGGGATGTTGTGGTTCCCGTTTATCAAGTCGCTCGATAGCCTGTGGGTGCACGCGATGCTTGCGCTGTCGGCGGGCATCCTCGCCTTTATCGGCGTCGAGATGATCGAGGAGATGGTCGAGAACGGCGAGGCGATGGCAGCAGCCGGTGCCAGCACGGCGGAGCTCGCCGCCACCGGCGTCGCTGGAGTCGCTACTGTCGCCGGGACGTTCTACCTGATGAAGATCTTCAGCCGGTGGCGCTTGGACGCCGCGTTGGGCGAAACGAACGTCGGTCTCAAGGTGGGGTACATGATCGCGATCGGCCTCGGCCTACACAGTGTCGGTGAAGGGCTGGCGATCGGGACCTCGTTTGCCACCGAGGCGTACTCGGCCGTGACCATCCTCGTGATCGGCTTCGTCCTCCACAACATCACAGAGGGGCTGTCGATCGTGGCTGCTCTCGCTCGTGACGTCGACCGACCACCGCTGTATCACTTCGCCGCCGTCGGCCTCCTCGCTGGCGGCCCGTTAGTGTTTGGCAGTTGGCTCGGCGTCTTTGCGTTCTCGCCGCTGATCGCGATCGTTTTCCTCGGAATCGGCGTCGGCGCGATCGTCGAAGTTATCTGGGAGGTCACGGAACTCGTCCGTTTCGATGCCCAGACAGTCGTCGGGTGGACGACCATCGTCCCCTTCGTCGCTGGCGTCGTGTTGATGTACCTCCTCGAGGAGGTACTCGTCGAGGGAATACTGCTCGCCTGACGCCCGAGAACGCGTTGCTATAACTGACTCACCATCGGCCAGCGTTCTCTCCCCGCTGATCGGTACCGTGTCGTTTCGGGGAGTCTCTCGTTCGGACAATCACCGTAGCGACGACCCATACGTCGTGTCGGTACTCGAGTATCGCCAGACAGCTCGTGGATTAGATCTATCTAATCTATTATTTAGGTTCGGAAAACTCAAGTATGGTTACGTCGAACGAGTAGTTGATGAAATCTGACGAAAGCGGTTCACGTGTCGTATCACGACGGAGCTTTACCGCGCTCACCGGAGGGGCCCTTACTGCGGGGGTAGCTGGCTGTCTCGGTGACGATCCACAGGAGGATGAGGACGGGAACGGTGATGCGGAGTACACAATCTTCGCGTCGATGCCTGCCGTCTGGGACTTCGTCCGCCAGGTTGCCGGCGAGCACATGGAGGCAATCGACCTCGTCCCTGTCGGTGAACACGGCCACGACTGGACCCCAGAACCGGGGATGGTAGAGGAACTCGACATCGCAGCCGGCTTCGTCTACCTCCGTGACTTCGCGGCCTGGCAGGACGACGCCGCAGACCAACTCGCGGAACGCGACGATGTCGTCGTGATCGAGGCGACCGAAGGGATCGAGTTCTTCGATAGTCCGGCGGAGGACGACGACGAACACTTCTGGATGGACCCGATCGCGTGCCAGGAAGGTGTTCTGAACGTCGCCGATGGCCTCGCCGAGATCGACCCCAACAACGCCGACGACTACGAGGCAAACGCCGAAGCGTTCAACGACGAACTGGAGCAACTCAACGACGATATCCACGACATCGTCGACCGAGCGGAACTCGAGGACATCGTCCTCGCCACCCACGACTCCTTCCAGTGGTGGAACCGCCGCTACGGAATCAACATTCACTCGCCGATCGGCACCTCGCCCGACGACGCCGCCTCGGCAGCCGACGTCGAGGAAGTCGAAGAGTTGGTCGAGGATCTCGGGATCGAACACGTCTGTTACGACGTCGGTGAGCCAGCCCCGCTCGCAGAGTCACTCGCCACCGAGGTTGGCGCGGAGATTCTGCCACTCTCGCCGATCGAAACCCAGATCGACGGGAGTCCGGAGGTCGACCCAACCGTCGAGATGGAACCCGACTGGGGGTACGTCGAGCACTTCCGAGAGATCAATCTGCCGACGCTCGAGACGGCGCTCGAGGCAGAATAGAACTAGCCTAGTCGACGCGTCTAGTTAGTCACCTCAAACATACTCACACCAACCAATCAGCATATCATGACTCGTGCAATCGACGTCGAAGACGTTACGTTCGCATACGACGGCCAACCGGTGTTACGGGACGTTACCATGTCGGTCGACGAAGGTGACTTCGTCGGACTGATCGGACCGAACGGCTCGGGAAAGACGACGCTGTTGAAGATCATGCTCGGTCTGCAGACGCCCGATTCTGGCCGCGTCGAACTGTTCGGGACGCCAGCAGCGGAGTTCTCCGAAGGGACCCGCCTCGGGTACGTCTCACAGCAATCGACCGAGGCCGAGACGATGATGCCGGTCACCGTCCGGGAAGTCGTAACGATGGGGCGGTATCCACACGCCGGCAGTCGACGACTGACCGACGAGGACCGAGAGATCGTCGACGACGCACTCGAGCAAGTCGAGATCACCGACCTCGCTAGCCGACGGGTCAACCGCCTGTCAGGTGGGCAGCGACAGCGAGCGTACATCGCTCGAGCACTGGCCTCCGAAGCCGACCTGCTGGCACTCGACGAACCGACCGTCGGCGTCGACGCCGATTCGGTCGACGCCTTCTACGCTCTCTTGGACGACCTCAACGATCGAGGAATCACGATCGTCCTGATCGAACACGACATCAGTGCCGTCGCCGAGCACGCGAGCACGATGGCCTGTCTCGACTGTGAGCTGTACGAGCACTGCGCGACAGACCGATTCCTCGAGAGCGATGCCCTCGAGCAGGCGTTCAGTTCGGCCCGCGTCGTCAGCTCTGCCGGGCTCGCTGCGGGTGATTGATCGTGGCGACCGAACACGTCGGCTCGAGCTATGGTTTCCGAGAGGAGTACACGGTCGTGGGGGCTCTCGCCGCCGTGATGGTTGCCTCCGGACTGTTCATCCTGGGGTGGCTCCCGGCCCTCGCTCCCGGTGCGTGGCCAACGCTGTTCGAGCTCTCGCTTGGCGGCTGGTCGCTCGAGGTTCCGGTGCCAAGAGAGTGGTCGTTCGTGACTGTCGGTTTTCCGGAACTGTACGAAGCGTTCTGGGGGGCGACGTGTGGCGCAGTCGGGTCGTGGCTCGTCTGTAGTGGCTTCCTCCAGCGGGGATTCACCGCCGGGGTTCTCATCGGGATCACCGCACCGATCGTCGGCACTTATCTCGTCAACCGGCAGATGGCGCTGATCGGTGAGGCACTTGCACACACGGCGTTCGGCGGCGTGGCGATCGGGCTGTTCGTCGGTGCGGCCGTGCCACGGTTCGATTATCCGCTCTTGTTCGCTCTTGTCACTGCAGCTATCGCCGCCCTGGGAATGCAGTACATCGCCGTTACAACCGACGGCTACGCCGACATTCCGATTGCGATCATGCTCACTGGTGGTTTCGCGGTCGGGATCGCCGTGATCTCCTATGGCGTCGTCTTCAGCGCGACCGTCGAGAGCTACCTGTTCGGGGACATCCTCTTCGTTCCCTTCGAGAACGTCCAGCTCATGGTCGCGCTCACGATGACCGTCGCGGCGATGGTCGCACTGACCCACAAACAGCTCCTGTTTATTACGTTCGACCGGGAAGCTGCGCGGCTCGCCCGAATCAACGTCTGGTTCTACGACACGCTGTTGATCGTACTGACGGCACTCGTCGTCGTCGCGGCGATGCAGGTCCTCGGGGCGATTCTGGTCGCCGGAATGCTCGTCATCCCCGTCGCCGCGGCGATGCAGTTGACGACCGGCTTCAATCGCGGGCTCGTCCTCTCCGTGGTGCTCGGACAGATCGCGGTCTTCGGTGGGATCTTCCTCTCGTATTACTGGAACGTTGCGACTGGTGCGATGATCATCATCGTCGCGATCGTCCTCTACATCTGGTCGGTACTCGGAAAGCCGATCTGGTAGCTTTCACTCTCGAGACGGCTCATCGCCACCGACTACAGTTCACGACACTCCTCAATGAATGGACACGATCGCACTGACCGACCGCTGACGGCGACGCGCCGCGGCTCCGGCCACATCGAGACGAACTCGCACCTCCCGGCAGCTATCGACTGCCTCGAGACCGAACAGACCCACGTCGAAGACAAACTAGTACCGTCCCAACCGTCGACTGACGGGCCGAATCGGGCCACACCGCCAGATTCGGCCCATCAGTTCAGGCCTGGCCCGCCACTAGCCGCGATAGGGCAGTTCGAAGATGCCATCGAGGAGATCGAGCCTGTTCGGGAACCGGCCGCGAGAGCACACGCGACCGACGGCGGTGTGACGACCATTTCTCACCGACGGTCCGAGCTGAACGACCGCTGTCGCCGGGTTCGGGCGCTGTTTGCCGACACGGTCCGGTCCTACAGTATCGAGGACGTCGACGGCTCCGAGCCGCTGCTGGAGACGATCCGGGCAGAACTCGGCGACGAGATAGCGATCGCACTCGCTCCGTCGACCGCCAGTCGATTCACTCCGCCAGTAAAGCAAGCGATACGCTCGGCGACGCGGCAGCGACGCGAGGAACTCGAGACCATGGCCCGGATACTGACCCAGGAACGCGAGTCCCTCGAGTCGGCAGCGGGCGAACTCGAGCAGGTTGTGGCGGCGATTTCGTCGATGGGAACGGCATCGCTGCTGGAGTTGGGGTTTGACGGACTCGCCAAGCGACACGAGGGGATAGAAACACAGCGTGAGCGGTGTCGTCGGCTCTGTCGGGAGCGCCAGACGCAAATACGCCAGCGAGTCGGTCGACTGTCCAGGGACGAATTCGCCGAATTCCTGTACAGCGATCTTTCCGTTTCCTATCCGGTGTTGGCGACGGCCACTGCACTCCATCGGTGCTGTCTCGACGTCCAGCGGCTCGTTCACGATCACCTGGCCCGACGCGCCTGAGTCCGCCGCTGTGGACTCCCCACCTCCTCTCGAGATCGGGCGCGTCGGCCGGGTCGAAGCGTCGGTGTCGGTGACCAGCTTCGATAGCACGGATTTGGCTCAGTATTTTGAGATGCGCGGAATCTTTTAGTCTGACCTAAAAAATTTATTCTTATTGACAATATTTATTTTGCGGAGGGGCATAGGTGTGGGCATGCAACAGCCCTCGAGTCCCGAGGAGGTCGATGACGCACTCGGGACCAGAATGGATCGATCGGCGTCTCACGACGCGTCGGTAGACGGTGACGAGGCGGCTCCGGACCGGTCGACGCTCCGTCGGGAGGGGGCGTTCGTCGTTCTCACCTTCGTCGGGATGATCGGTGGACTTCTCGCTAGCTGGTTCGGTGGGCCGTCGTGGCTCGTCTGGACCTGTTATATCGGAGCCTACGTCTTCGGTGGCTGGTACGGACTCAAAGAGAGCATCGAGGCCCTTCAGGAGCCAGCCGTCGAAATCGACCTGCTGATGATCATCGCGGCACTCGGTGCGCTGACTATCGGTGCACCCTTCGAGGGAGCGATGCTTCTCTTTCTGTTCTCGCTGTCGAACGTGTTACAGCACTACGCCATCGGCCGCTCGAGGGACGCGATCCGCTCGCTGATGCAGATGCGTCCCGAGTCCGCTCAGCTTCTCCGTGACGGAGAGGAAGTGACGGTCCCCATCGACGACGTCGAGATCGGCGAGGTGTTCGTCGTCCGCCCCGGCGATCGAATCCCGCTGGACGGCGTCGTCGACTCCGGCGAGACCACGGTCGATCAGTCCTCGTTGACCGGCGAGTCCGTCCCCGTCCCGAAAGCACCCGGCGACGAGGTGTTTGGCGGGACCATCAACGAGACCGGAAGCCTCGAGGTGCGAGTGACTCGTGAGGCCGAGGAATCTGCCATCTCGAAGCTCATCCACATGGTCGAGGAGGCCCGAAGCGAGAAGGCCCCGACCCAGCGGCTCATCGATCGGTTGGAACAGCCGTACGTCTTGAGCGTCTTCGCTTTTACCGCAGTCGCGATCGCACTTCCGCTGGCGCTCGGTCACGAGTTCGACTCCACGTTCTACCGCGCGATGACGCTCATGGTCGCCGCCTCACCCTGTGCTGTTATCCTCTCGACGCCAGCCGCAGTGCTCTCGGCGATCACTGCCGGCGCACGTCAGGGCGTTCTGTTCAAGGGTGGCGAACACGTCGAGCGGACCGCGACCGTCGACGCCGTCGCCTTCGACAAGACCGGCACGCTCACCGAAGGCAACACCCGACTGACCGACGTGACGACCCGTGACGGGGCGAGCCTCGAAGGTGACGACCGACTGCTCGCACTCGCCGCAGCAGTCCAGTCCCGCTCGGAGCACCACTTGGCGGAGGCGACCGTCGAGGCTGCCGAAGAGCGGGGACTCGAGACGGCCACTGCGAGTGGCTTCGAAGCCGTCGTCGGCAAAGGAGTCCACGCGACAGTCGACGAGCGGACGATCCACATCGGTAACGCCCGCTACTTCGAGACGGTGACCGACGGAGAGACGATCGCGGGACTCGAAGACGGTCTCGCGGCCGTCCGCTCGCTCGAGAACGACGGGAAGACGAGCGTGCTCGTCGCCCGCGAGGATGGGGGCGACCTCGAGGTGCTGGGCTGGCTCGCCTTTACCGATACGGTCCGTGAGACCGCCGCCGAGACGATCGAACGTCTGCGCGAGCTTGGCGTCGAACAGATCGTCATGCTGACCGGCGACAACGAGCGCGTGGCCCGATCGATCGCAGCGGAACTCGGGATCGACGAAGTGTACGCGGAGTTGCTGCCCGAGCAGAAAGTCGACCGGATCGAACGCCTCCAAAAGCGCCACGAGGCAGTGGCGATGGTCGGTGATGGCGTCAACGACGCCCCGGCGCTCGCCACGGCAGACGTAAGCGTCGGGATGGGCGGCGCGGGGACCGACGTCGCCCTCGAGACCTCCGAGGTCGTGTTGATGTCCGACGACCTCGAGAAGTTGCCGTACGCACTCGCACTCGGCCGGGAGACGCGTAAGACCCTGTTCGTGAACCTCGCCATCGCGTTCGGGGCGATCGTGATCATGATCGTGGCGATCCTCACCGCGGGAATTCCGCTTCCGCTCGCGGTGATCGGCCACGAAGGATCGACCGTGCTGGTCTGCCTGATCGGTCTGCGACTGATCGGCTTTCAAGGAGCGTGATCCAGTCCGCGCCACTCACAAAGATCGAACGGAAAAGACGTATCGCTCCTAGAAAACGACGGGACAGTAGACGACCACTCATACGGATTACTGTAACGATTTACCGGCGCAACCGCCGCCCGGGTCGCGGTTGTGCCGGAACTGACGTACAGCAGTTCGTATCAGGAGGACAGCCGGATATCGGACACGCGAATTAGATTAGGCTAATCTTTGAATTTGCTTACACTAATTTTAAGTAGCTGTTCGAAGTACTGCCAATGCGTTCCGCACGAACGGAACGCAGGTCGCCGGGTGAGCTCCTGTGGCGACCGTAAGTGGACGTGGTCAGTCCACTACCACACACTGTTAGACGACGATTCGAAGCAACAAGCCCCTGGGAGAGACGTCCCCACAAACGACCGAACGCGAACACGCTACGATCAAAACGAGATATGTGACGTCGACGACGGACCATCATCGCCGTCGTCGATCCCACCCTCGTGGAGAAACTGCACGTCGTCGTCGGTCAAGTAGACATCGCCGTCCTCGAGTTCGACTTCGACTCCCGGCAGCGTCGTGTCGGCGGCAGGGCCGTTGTCACACTTGCCCGAACAGGCGTCGAACATCGAGCCGTGTCGCGGACAGACGATTTCGGCGTTTCGAATCGGCGCGCCACGACCGGTGTCGAACGGCTGGGCCTCGTGCGTACAGCGGTTGCTCCAGGCCTCGACACCCCCATCGCAAGGGACGACGATCACCTCTTTGCGTTCGCCGTTACGATTCCTGACCGTAAACAGCCACGACCCCTCTTCGTTGACCGTCTCGAGAGCGGTGAGTCGCATTCTGACGCCCATACCGACGAGTACTGTTCGTGATACGAAAACGTTCGGGACGGCGGCGATTGGAAACGCCAGCGTTACAGCGACTCCGAAGCGAGTAGACGTATGGAAGTGCCGTGCGTTTGCGTCCCCCGCGAGGAGGGTGAAGCGGCGCGACGACGACTGGCCGAAGACGACCTGATCGACGACGACTACGAAATCGCCGTCGAAGAAGGGGCGCTTTACGTTCCAGTCGCCGATCCCGCCGCCGTCCCCGACGACCTCGAGATCGTCTCCCGATCGCCCTCGGAACGCGAGACCCAGACGACACCCGCAGACGGACTCGAGTTCGCCCCCTCCTACGAACGACTGGGAAAAGCTGCGCTGCTCGACGAGGACGATCTGGATCGCGCCCGCGAAATCGCAGACGCCATCCTCGAGTCAGATCTGCCCGTCGAGACGGTCCTGAACAAGGCCTCGAAAGTCAAAGGCGAGACCAGGGTCCGAGACTGGGAGTTACTTGCCGGCGACGATACGGAGGTCCGCCACCGCGAGTACGGCTGCGAATACGTCCTCGACCTCGCGGAGGTGTACTTCTCGCCGCGGCTCGCGACAGAGCGCAACCGGGTCGTCCAACAGGTAAGCGATGGCGAGCGAGCGTTCGACATGTTCGCCGGCGTCGGCCCCTTCGTCATCCCCGTCGCGAAACGCGGCGCGGCGGTCGTCGGCGTCGACCTCAATCCCGACGCGATCGAGTACCTCCGAGAGAACGCCTGTCGCAACGACGTCGAAGACCACGTGACCGCGATCAACGACGACGTCCGGGAAGTCGCCAGCGAGTACGATGACTGGGCCGATCGGATCGTCATGAACCTCCCACACAGCGCCGACGACTTTCTCGAGTCGGCCGTTCGAATCGCGGCCGACGACTGCGTGCTCCACTACTACGACATCCAGCACGAAGACGACCCCTTCGGCCCCGGCGAGCGAGCGATCCGCGACGCTGCCGAGCCGGAGTACGACGTGACCGTCGAAACCCGCCACACCGTGCGTTCGTACGCCCCTCACGAGCTGAACGTCTGTCTGGACGTGCGACTCGAGCGGTAGCCCGGCCACGCAACACCGTCGCACGACGGCCACGATTCGCAATCCTTATGCATCACATCGCTCCTACGAATGAGTGCACGGTGCCGGTGTAGCTCAGACTGGCAGAGCGAATCCTTCGTAAGGATTAGGTCGAGGGTTCAAATCCCTCCACCGGCTTATTTTGCTGCGAGTAACGCCGAGAGACGCAAATACGTTCTGGAGGACTCGAACGAGACACAACGCGTAGCGAGTGGCGGCGGCGTTCGACTCCTGCAATCGACCTGCTTCTGTGACGAACACTGCCTAGGACAAAACAGTGGTTTCAGGTCTGTGACTAACTGACGGGATTCGACGTGTGACGACAGGACGACCAGTCAGGAATCGGGCCGGTCGGCGAGACGGTCCCAGACAACGATTGCTGACGGGAGGACGACGATCGCCGAAAGCCAGGCATAAAAGACGCCGAGTGCGAGTAACAACCCAAACTCGATGAGGACTGGGATCAGCGCCACGTACAAAATACCCAGTCCCGAAACGGTGGTAATCATACTTCCCGTGAGTGCTCCACCGGTTCCCCGTACGGTCGTCACGAGTGCCCGAAAGACGTCGTCGTTCGTCTCGTACTCGTCGACGAATCGGTGCATAAAGTGAACCGTGTAATCGACGCCGAGTCCGATCGCTACTGCCAGAATCGGCGCGGTAATCGGACTCAGTGCGATGTCGAGGTAGCGCATCGTCGCTACCAACAGCGCAACCGAGCCAAGCACCGGAACGAGGTTCAACAGTCCGTACACCGCTCGCTCCTCGAGCGAGCGAAACGCGATAACGAGGACGATTCCGGTAAGGAGACTCGCAAGAACGAGGTTCACGATCGCCGCTTCGGTCGTTTCCTCTGCGACATCTTCGAAGATCACGAGTTGTCCGGTGGCAACGGCGTCGAGTTGCATGCCGTCGGCAATCCGGCGCGTTTCCGTGGCAACCGCGTCTTGGTCGGCGTCGGCGGTTAGCTGGATATCGATTCGCGTTGCTGTGTAATCGGTCGTCAACTGATCGCGTGCGTCGTCACCTGCAGCCGAAGCGAACAACTCGTCGTAGACTGTGGCAAGTTCCCGGTTCGGGATCTCGTCGCCAGTCGCATCGTATCGTGTGACAGTGTCGGCGAACTCGGGGTCAGACTCGGCGTGTGACTCGATGACGCCGAGAATCGAGTTTGCTTCCGCCTGTCTGTTTTCGCTCTGGTAAACCGCAGGGGGATCGTGAAGCGCTCGATCGATTTCCGAGAGGCCATCGCCCTCTCGCAAGTCCGGATCGTCGACGTATATCGTCACTGACTCCTCGAACGGAATCTCGAAGTCCTCTTCGATGTATTCCAGGTACTCGATGAACACGTATTCGTCGACGCCGAGTGGAGCAGGTAGTTCCTGGTACTGTTCGACCCGTTCCTGTTCGGGGAAGAACACTTCTTCGTCGAAGTCGGCGTCTACTCCAGTCCCGTAGACGGCGACACTCCCGCCGAAGACGAGCATCACGACCAGGAACATGGCGGGCGCGACGCGTGAAATGGACACTCCCACTGACAGCCCACGGGCGACCAGTGACCCTTCACTGAGGATGGGTTTTGTCCCGAAGGCTGGGATTCGCCGATCTGCTCGAGCCCGGTCCAGGCCAACCTTCCCGGCAGGGAGAAACAGGCTAAAAATCAAGAACGTGAAAATAACACCGGCAGAAGCGACGATGCCGAAGTTCTGCGTCTGGTCGCTGACGATATTCGCACCGAAGCTAAACGTCGTCGTCAGCGCGACGATGACGAACGCGATCAGCAACTGCCGAGTGGATACCACCATCGCCTCGTCGATATCGGCCCCCGCCGTCCGTTCCTCACGGTACCTGTTGATACTGTGAATGCCAAAGTCGATGCCGACCGCTAATATCAGCGCGAAGACAGTGATGATCGACTCGGAGAAGGGGATGCCGGCAAGCCCCATAAACCCGAAGGTCCAGACGAACGTCAGCAACAGTGAGACGAGGCCCAGTGCCAGGTCGAACGGGTCCCGGTATGCAACGATCAAAAAGAAGAGAATTAAGACGATCGATGCCGGAAAGACGACTGCCGCGGAGTCACCGAGTAGTTGTTCGTTTTCTTGTTCGACGATTGCCTCTCCGAAAAGCAAGATGTTGTCGTCGCTATCGAAGCCGTCGACGCTGTTTGCGACCGCTTCGGTACGGTCTAGTAGGTCGATCTCGACATCGGTATCTGCGTTTGGCGGCAGGTCGTAGGTTATCCCAACCTGTGTGACCGCAGCCCTAGCAGATTGGCGTGTGAAGTCTGTGCTGACCGGGAGCTCCGCTTCGGCATCCGCGTCGGCAATAGCTCCCCTGAGCTGTCGCGGTGATGCCTCTTCGACCGCCTGAGACATTTCTTCTGGTGTCTCCGCCGCTGGATCGAGCTGCTTTGCGACGAACGTAGCGGAACTCGTCGTCGACTCGACGCGGAGCTCTTCTCGCGTTTCGATCCGGTCTTGGAACGTTAGAATTCGCAGGAGGTTTTGTTTTGCGAGGACGTTTCTGTCGGTATCGACGACGAGTTGTGCAGTCACCGCCCCAGTATCGCGGTCCCCACGCTCGAAGTCCTCCTGGATCTCTTCGAACGCCTGTTCGGACTCAGTTCCTTCGGTAAACTGGTCGTCACCGGCCTCGATGCCCGCATCTGCGACGATTCCAGTAACGAAGAACCCAGTCAGAACAAAAAAGACAGCGACAACCGTCCACGGCCTGTTGGTCACGACGTCTGTTGTCTTTTCGGCAACTCGACCGACAGACCCGGAACTGGCCGTCCGGTCTCCCTGCTTCGGTCCCCCGCCGGATCGGTCCGTCATAACTCTCGGAGTCTGTCTCTTCTACTCTGGTTCGACCGCCGACAGGAGCCTGGCGACGTGAGAGCGGACCCGGAGCGTAAAGTGTGACTCGAGTGGACCAGCACACAAACTGGGCGCACCTGCTTTCTCCGTCTGCACAACGGCGTGTGCTGACCGGTCACTACTCGGTACGCGTTGGGACCGCGGGAATAAGAAGACTACGCTCCGTTGAACCACTCGGCTATCCAGGGTTGGTTCGTAGCATAGTACGAAACCGACACTCGAGTCAATCACGGGAGCGAGTCGTCGCACGAGACGACGAACACAAATAGATTGAAGTTACTGCAATTTTCTATTAACTCGCGATGGAAGACGACACTGCTCGAGAGAGCCCAGAATCGATCGACTCGTGCCCGACTCCGGGAGAAGAGGGTGGGACGAGAATGCCGTCGGTCCCCGAGCGGTGTCGTGCTTCGTCCGGCCAGGTGTACTTGATCGGTGCGGGACCGGGTGACCCCGATCTGCTCACCGTCCGGGCGCGCTGGTTGATCGAAACGGCGGACGTCGTTCTTCACGACGCACTCGTTCGAAAGGTAATGCTCGAGAGTCTTCCCGACTCCGCCGAGATCGTCGATGTCGGGAAACGCGTCGAGTACAAGACGCCGCAGTCGGAGATCAACGACCTGCTGGTCGAACGCGCCCGTGCCGGCGACGCCGTCGTTCGGCTGAAAGGCGGTGACTCGTTCGTCTTCGGCCGTGGCGGCGAGGAAGCCCAGTATCTCACCGCTCACGACGTTCCATTCCAGATCGTTCCCGGTGTCTCGAGCGTGCTCGCGGCCCCTGGCGTCGCCGGTATTCCACTGACTCACCGCGACGTGTCCTCGCGGTTTACGGTCATTACCGGCCACGAAACCCCCGAGAAAGACGAGAGCGCACTCGAGTGGGACGCGATCGCCGCCGCAGTCGAGAGCGGCGGCACGCTCGTCGTCCTCATGGGCGTTCGGACTCTCGAGCGAAACGTCGAGGCGTTGTGCGCACACGGAGTCGACGCCGACAAACCGGTCGCGCTCGTACAGAAAGCGACCTGGACGGACCAGCAGGTCGTTCGCGGGACACTCGAGACGATCGTCGATCGAGCCGAGACCGAGTCGGTGTCGCCGCCAGCCACGGCGATCGTCGGCGACGTCGCCGCGATCAGGGACGAAATCGAGGCCGAACTCGTCGCGTTCGATCCTGCCTGAGACACGATGTTGCCGCTCTTTCACGACTTCGAGGGGCGATCGGTCGTCGTCGTCGGTGGCGGCTCCGTCGCCTTGCGAAAGACACGATACTTTGCGCCGGAGGCTGACGTGACGGTCGTCGCCCCCGAGTTCGTCGACGGGTTCGAGAATCTCGAGTGTACGCTCCAGCAGCGCGCGCTTGCCCCCGGCGAGGCCGGGGACGTCGTCGACGGGGTCGCACTCGTCGTGCCAGCGACGGACGATCGTGAACTCAACGACGCTATCACGGACGCCGCACGCGAGGCTGGCTGTCTGGTGAATCGAGTGGACGAGCCCGGAGACACCGTCACGCCGAGTCGCGTGGAATCCGCCCAGGTCACCGTCGCCATCTCGACCCACGGGGCCAGTCCCGCGACGACGAAGTATCTCCGGCAGCGAATCGAAGCGGAACTCGAGCGTGCAGATCCGATGGTTGCTCTGCAGTCGGAACTGCGTGACGCGTTACGATCCGCTGTGGCGTTCCCGCCAGCAAAGCGCCGTGATGCTCTCTGGCGAGTCTTAGAAGACGAGACCGTCTGGGAGTGTCTCGAGGCGGGCCGCGAGGCCGACGCACGGACGCGAGCGTGGGAAATAGTCGACGATCTCGAGTGACACCGTCGCTGGAGGAGGTCGACGGAACGTGTGAAACTACAGTTGGTGTAGAGCAAACAAAATTGATTTTAGGAACGAGCGAAACAGTTCAGGTGATGTCCCAGGTAGCCTTACCACACGACGCGAAAGCCGGACCGACGAAATCCGAGGTCCGTGCGGTGACACTGTCGAAACTCGACCTTCAGCAGTCGGACCACTTCGTCGATGTCGGTTCCTGTACCGGTGCAGTCACCGTCGAGGCAGCTCGTCGAGTCGGACGTGTGACGGCTCTCGAGCGGAAAGCCGAGCGACTCGAGGTCACAGAGAAGAACCTCGCGGCAAACGAGTACGACGCCGCGGTGACGGTGCGACACGCGGAGGCACCCGAGGAGTTCCCCGAGGACGCCGACGCCGCGTTTCTCGGTGGCAGTCGGAACTTCGAGGCCGTGCTCGATCGTGCCCTCGAGTCCGGCGTCGACCGGGTCGTGATGAACGTCGCGCGTCTCGAGGTCGCCGGCGAAGCGGTCGAGGCCTTCCGCGATCGAGGAGTACTGTCCGAGGTCGTCCAGTTGCAGGTGAGCCACGGCTACGAACTCGCCGGCGCGACGAGTTTCGACGCACAGAACCCGGTGTACGTCGTCGTCGGTCGTCGGGACGCGGAGGGGATGGCGTGACCGTCTACGGCGTCGGCCTCGGGCCCGGAGACGCGGACCTAGTGACGGTAAAAGGCAGACGCGTCCTCGAGTCGGTCGCAACCGTCTACTCGCCAGGCCGGCTCTCGCGGTCGGTCGCCCTAGAGCACGTCGCGGAGTCGAAGATCGGCGATCTCGAGTTCCCGATGACGCGTGATCCCGACGAGCTCCGGAGCGCCTGGAAGGACGCTGCCACAGAGGTGGCAAGCGAGGCCCGCGAAGACGACGTTGCCTTCGTCACGCTTGGCGACCCAAACGTCTACTCCACGTTCGGGCATCTCCGGCGGACGCTCGATACGTTCCACCCCGAGATCGAACTCGAGGTCGTTCCTGGCGTGAGCGCGATGACGGCATTTGCGACGGCACTCGACGTCGAGGTCGAAGCCGGAACGGGACTGGCACTCCAGGAGGCCGAAGGCGGCTCGGTCTCCACCGATCCCGATCGCATGATCCTGTTCAAGGTGACCGACGCGCCGGCCACGTACGAGACGCTAACCGAGGCAGGCTACGACGTGCAGTTCGGCCGACGCCTGTTCATGCAACAGGGCGAAACGGTCGTCACCGACGATCCCAGTGACGTCGACGACCGGGACTACTACACGCTCGCGTACGCCGAACGACGGGGGCTCGAGCGCGACCTCGCGACGGCGGAGTTCGATGTCGAGGGCACCGCCAAACGGGAGGAGTCAACGTGACCGACGAAGAGTACACCGCCGGCGACGTCCGCGAGGGAATCCCCTTCGTCGGAGCCGGCCCCGGTGACCCTGGCCTGCTGACCGTGACGGGCAAGGAACTGCTCGAATCCGCGGACCTCGTCGTCCACGCGGGCTCGCTGGTCAACAGCGACCTGCTCGAGGCCTACTGCGATCACGCCGAACTGGTCAACTCCGTCGGCAAGGATTTAGCGGAGCTGATTCCGCTGATGACTGAGGCCTACCACGAAGGCCGGGAGGTCGTTCGCTTACACAGCGGTGATCCGGCGATTTACGGGGCTGCACTCGAGCAGATGGACGCCCTCGAGAGCGAGGGCGTGCCGACCTATTTCGTCCCCGGTGTCACCGCCTCCTTCGCGGCGAGTGCGACGCTTGGCACGCAACTCACGCTGAACGAGGTGTCAAATCACGTCGCGTTCACTCGACCGCAGGGCAAGACCTTAAGCGAGGACGAAGACCACATCAGCGACTTCGTCGGGATGGGCGACGTGACGACCTGCATCTACCTGGGCACCCACGCCGTGGGTGAGACGATGGATCGACTGCTCGAGGACGGGCACGACTCCGACACTCCCGTTGCAGTCGTCTACCACGCCTCCTGGCCCGACGAGGACGTCATTATGGGGACGATCGGGACGATCGCAGACGAAGTCGAGGAGGCCGGCTATCGAGCGTCGGCGCTGGTACTGATCGGCGAGGCCGTAACGGCTGCGGGCTACGAGCGGTCGTACCTCTACGGCGAGTGGGCAAACCGCGGATCGAACGAGAGTGAGGAGACGGAGGAGGGGTGTTCGGACTGAGATGACTGAGAGAGCAACACGGAGTCAAAAAGCGGGTGAAAGCCCTCGGACTCTTGCTTTCCCATCCGGAACGGTTGGTCGGCAGGCCGACTCGGGTGGTCGGACAGGCACGCGACTCGAACGTGGAAAATTCGGCAATTCGGAGGAACACGATGGGTACTGACAGCAACGATTCGGACGACAGCGGACACTGCAAGACGCCCGACAGCGACGGTGAAATCGCCGAAGAGATCGCGATCGTCGCCTTCGAGCGAAAAATGGACACTGCCGAGGAGATCGTCGCGGGGATCGGCGACCGCTACGAGTCCATCGAGATTCTCGAGTATCACGGCGACGTGTTCGCGGAGCAGTGGGGCGAGTACGACTGTTTCGTCGGGCTGATGGCGAGTGGTATCGCGATGCGAAAGACTGCAGGGCTGCTCGAGGACAAATGGGACGATCCCGCAATCGTCGTCGTCGACGAGGCGTTGACGTGGGCGATCCCGATCACGGGTGGCCACCACGGCGCGAATCAGGTCGCACAGGACCTGGCGACGATGGGTGCCGTGCCGGCGATGACGACCGCGAGCGAGGCGGCGGGAAAGCAAGGCGTCGAGGCCCGCGCGAAGGCGATGGACGCCCACGTGGTCAACGGCGACTCGACGGTCGCGACGAACCTCGCTGTCCTCGACGACGAACTCGGTCCCGTCGCCCGACTCGACGGCCCGAAGGCGGTGCTGGTCGGCGACGACGTGACCGTCCTCAAGCGGAATACCGAGGACGGCGTCGTCATCGGCACCGGCAGCGTCTCGGGAGCGAAAAAGGAGACGTTCCTGGAGGCCTGGGAGCGTGCACTCGAGGGGACCGAGTACGAGAGAGACGACGTCGAGTTCGTCGCGACGGCGACCCGGAAAGAAGACGAGCCGGGACTGCTCGCCGCGGCCGACGAACTCGGACTGGGCGTCGTTGCCTTCGACAAAGAGACGCTACTCGCCCACGAGGGGCCGACGCCCTCGAAGTCGAAGGAGTTGATCGGCTGGCCGGGCGTCTCGGAGTCGTCGGCGATCGCCGGCGGACGCGAGCAGGAACTGGTCGTAGAGAAGAGCAGCCACGAAGACGAGGTAACGGTGGCGATTGGTCGATGACTGGTGGTACTCCCGAAGAGTACGGCACTCTCTACGTCGTCGGCATCGGTCCCGGCCTGCCCGATCACATGACCAAACGGGCAAAAGACGTGATCGAGACGGCCGACTGCGTGATCGCTTCCAATCTCTACCAGAAGTTCCTCCGCGAGGACGGCACGCTGCCGCCCGAAGAGGAGTTCGACGACGACGGCTGCGTGACTCGAGACGATGGTCACGAACAGCAACTCGTCCGGTCGTCGATGGGTCGCCAGATCGAACTCGCACGCGAGGCCTTCGAGCGAGTCCGTGCCGGCGAGGACGTCGCTCACGTCTCCGGCGGCGATCCCTCCGTCTACGGCAAGTCCGACCTCATCTTCACGATGGCCAGAGAGGAGGCGGCGACGGACGTGCCGATCGAGATCGTTCCCGGCATGACGGCGGCACTCGGCGGCGCGGCAAACGTCGGCGCGCCGTTGTGTAACGACTTCTGTACCGTCTCGCTGTCGGACAAGTGGCGCGGCTGGGACGAGATCGAGGAGAAGTTGCGCGCAGCGGCAATCTCTAGTTTCGTGATCGTCCTCTACAACTGCTGGCGCAACTACGAGAAGGCAATCGAGATCGTCCGCGAGGAACGAACCGACGACGCCTACGTGGCGATCGTCAACGACGCTGGCCGTGCCGATACTGGACGAAACGGCGAAGACCAGTTCGTCACGACGCTCGGCGAAGCCGCCGATCACGACGACAAGGTCTCGGGGATGGGCACCTCTCTCATCGTCGGCACCCACGAGACCGACACCTGGAGCAACGACGATCGAACGTACCTGGTCACCCCGCGTGGCGGGCGTGACGTGGCGGACTTCTAACCATGAGCACTGACACTGACACTGACGCTGACACTGACCGCGAATCCGACAAATCGAACTCGCACTGTGGCGCAAGTACCGGCGACACGGCCGGGACCGCAAGCGACTCCGGTTCGACGTGTGGAGCCTCGAGTAGTGACGACTCGAGTGCCTCGAACTGTGGAGCCTCGAGTAGTGACGACTCGAGTGCCTCGAACTGT
>JGI2924J29684_1078253_pt1 | contig 37313 bp, 35 predicted proteins | sample BenlonsequencITS_FD_29684 | JGI IMG/M metagenome (IMG submission 29684)
GTAGAGGTAGACGGCAGAAGAGGAATCAAGCTGAACCGCCTTTGCCGCATTCTCAAAGGCATCATTATCTTTGCCAAGCTGCAACTGGACCAGTGCGATATTATAACGGGCGACAGGGTCCTCAGAGTCGGCCGCAATGGCGCGCTTATATGCAGCCTCTGCCTCCTGATACTTACCGAGGGCGGTCAAAGCTACGGCATAGGAGCCCTGGTAGATATTTCTGTCGGGCTGAAGAGCGGCAGCCTTCTGATAGTTTTCCGAGGCTTGTTTCATATCGCCTTTCTGCTTATACAATTCACCGAGCTGATAAAATGCGACGTCACTCTCTTTATTGATCTGTGCAGCCTTGCCGAAAGCATTGATTGCCGCGTTGACATTGCCAAGTCGACGCTGGGTTACGCCGAGATTGAGATACGCCTTTTCATGCTGGGGATCGATATGGATGGCAGCCTCAAAGGATTGCCGTGCATCGTCATATTTTCCGGCACGATACTGCGCCTTTCCCAGTTCAAAGAGCAGATCGGCGTTTTCGGGATTGAGCCGTGCAGCCTGTTTGTAGGAATCGATGGCATTGTTCCATTGCCGCTGCTTGCTGTACACCTTTCCGAGGGTGTTATATGGTACCCACAAATTGGGATCGCTTTGAATAGCACGATTTGCATAATCAACGGCCTTTTTAATATTCGAATCACTATTTTCATCTTCCCGAAAAAAGGTTTCACCGGTATTTGCCAAAGCAGGAGCCGAAGAGGGATCGATATCGAGGGCCTCAGAGAAGAAGCCGCGAGCACCGATATAGTCTTTTTGATCCATAGCTTCTTCACCCTGGCGCACAAGATTCTTGAGCTTCTCAGCCTTTTCCCGCTCCGCCTTATCAAGGGCCGCAAGGCGATCGGCTTCCTGACGCTGGCGTTCTTCAGCCGCCTTGCGCTGATCTTCCAGCTTGCGAAGCTCCTCCTGGCGTTTGGCCTCAAGTTGCCTATCCCGTTCCTGTTCGGCGGCGCTGGTTTCACTACTTTTCAGACTTTGACCAAGATCGGAAAGGGTGTCTTTCAGCGCCTCCTGACTCTGTCGCTCGGCATCAGCCGCCTTTTTCTCAGCCTGCTTCCGCTCCGCGATGATTTGATCACGCAGATCCTTGGCATCCTGGTCGTCGCCATTCTCAATCAAAAGGCCGTCCAGCAAATCGAGGGCGCGTTGATACTCCCCCTCTTTGAAATAATCTTGGGCAAGACGCAGGGTGTTTTCCCTCCGCTTGGCAGCATCACTGACAACGGCAGAACTGCTGCCTTCACCGCTGTCGGCCGTTCCCGTTGCCTGACGTCCTCTGCCTATCAGCAGAGCCCCTCCGCCGAGAAGAAGAAGGAGCGCCAAGGCGGCCCCTCCGATGATTAATCCTTTACGCTTATCCATAGCCGCTCCATATCTGTCTTAATCAATAATATCAAAGGATCCTTCATAATCCTCGGTCTTTTCGGTTCCTGCCGAGAGATTGGTAGTGTCGCTCCCCGCATTTTCCAGAGAACCAAGGACCTGATCCAAGAGAGCCTGCTGTCGTGCAGCCTCCTCCTTCTGTCTTCGTTGTTCTTCGAGTTTCTTACGCTCCTCTTCCTGTACCGCCCCGCTGAGCAGAGAAATCATCTTGTCGATGGCCCCCTTCTGGGGATCGTTCGGCTTGAGTACAAGGTACGTCTGATAATCGCTTACCGCTTCCCGATACGATCCCTTCTTTACCCGAAGATTTCCGCGATTGAGATACGAGGGGGCAAAAGAGCCATTTACCGTGACACTTTTTCCGTAATACTCTAGGGCCTTATCCGTTTGTCCGAGACGCAGATAGTTGTTTGCCATATTAAAATAGAAGGTATCCTTCAAAGCAGAAGAGGAGGCCAGTCCCCTTTCATATGCAGAAATCGCATTTTCGTACTGCTCAAGCTGCTCATAGGCGATTCCGAGATATTGATAGGTCTTTGCGTTGGCTGGGTCCTCTTTCACGGCATTTTCGAGAACCAAGACGGCACGAGCCGGCTCATTATTTACAAAGAGCTTTTCTCCCTGTTCGAAAAGAGTCTCGGCGCCAATCGGGAAAACAACAGAGAAAAAGGCAGCCCAAAGAAAAACAAGAGAAAGAAGCCTCATATGGACATGTCGTTTCATTCTCCGTATTATTATATCATGTTTAGTTCGTTTGACATGAATCATCTTTCTCACTTAACCTTATCTGAGGAGACGATATAAAATGCCATTAGTCATCGCCCTCATTATCATACTCGGCATAGGAATCGGACTGTTTACCTTTTTTCTTGTTCGGTCAATTATAGCACCGAAACAGGTTGCTTCCCTTGAAAACGCACTGAAGCAGGGAAAGCCGAATACCGTTGTCAGGATAGCCAAACAGATCATCGCAAAAAACCCTCGCAATGCCGAGGCCCATTATTATCTTGGCCTTGCCTATCTGGCCCAAGAAAAACCGGAACTGGCCCTTATGGAACTGAAGACCGTCAATCAAATCGGAACCTTCGGTCCGGGACTCTCCGAAGTGGCCTTTCGGAAAAGAATAGCCGATCTTTTTGAACGATTCAACCAGGAAGAAGAAGCCCTTAAAGAATACCTTCTGCTTATCAAACTGGAACCACAGAGCGCCAATCACTATTATAAAGCAGGTTCCCTTTTCGAAGCTCGGCAAAGAAGTGAAAAGGCTCTTAACTACTATCGAAAAGCAATAGAACTTGATCCCCGCCATTCCGATGCCCATTACAGCCTTGGTTATGCGCTGTTTAGAGGGAAAAAAGTGGTGGAGGCGAAGATCGAGCTTGAAGAGGCTCTCAAACACAACCCGAATAACTACAAGGCGCATTTCTATCTCGGAAAGCTGTTGAAAGAGAACCACGACTACGTTGCGGCGCTTTTGAACTTTGAGAAGGCACAACGGGATCCGGAGATCAAAATACGGGCTCTTGTGGAACGGGGGAGCTGTTACATGCACATGAACAGCTTCGACAAAGCGGTGACGGAACTGGAACGGGCCATCAAGCTTTCCGTTAACGATAGTTCACAGGAGGTACTGTACGCCCGGTATTTCCTGGCACTTTGTTACGAAAAAAGCAGAGACTTTGAAAAGGCAATAGAACAGTGGGAAGCAATCTACAAGAAGAAGCCATCGTTCCGCGACGTCGCCGAAAAGCTGAGCCAGTACCAGGAACTGCGGACGGATGATCGTATCAAGGATTATCTAACCGCAGGACCTGTCGAATTTCTTGAAATTTGCAAGGGCATAGCCCTTTCAATGGAGCTCAATATCCGGGATGTGACCGACATCAAAAACGGCTGCCAAATCATTGCCGTGGAAAGCGATTCACGGTGGAGGAATGCCAAAAAGATGCCGAAACTCCTCTGGTTTCTCAGGGTTCCCGAAATGATAACCGAGTCGACGGTCAGGTCGATTCTCGACGAAATGAAGAAGATGTCGGTTACCAGAGGTGTTATTTTTACCAGTTCGAATTTCTCCAGGCGAGCGGCCGAATTCAGTGAAAGCAGACCCGTCGAGCTTATCGATAAGGATGCACTTCAAAACATACTCCGCAAGGTAAAATTGAATTGAGAAGTCTATGCGCAAACACAAGTCTCACCCCCCAAAAACAGTAAAGGTTCTCTGCGTCTCCGATCATATTGATCCGCTTATCTATTCCAATGGGATCAAAGAGCGTTTCAAGTCCGTTGGTCTGGTTCTAGGTGCCGGGGATTTGGAGCTCCCCTACTACGGATATATTGTTTCCAGTCTCAATAAGCCTCTCGGTTTTGTTTTTGGTAACCATAATCTAAAGAGAATCAGTTTCTACCGCAAAGAGTATAAATCCTTTCAAGCCGATGTAAGTAACACGTCCTTTCTCGAACGCAGCTTCGGGAGTACCTATCTTGGGGATAGAACAGCAAAGATGTCGGGGCTTTTACTTGCAGGGCTCGGCGGAAGTATGCGCTATAATAAGGGTATGAATCAGTTTTCCGAATTTCAGATGGCTATGAAGATATTGAAACTTCTTCCCGGCCTTTTGGTCAATCGGATCTTTCGAGGCAGATGGCTCGACATCCTGTTGACTCATGCACCCCCTGCAGGAATCCACGACAGGGAAGACCAATGTCACCGGGGCTTCAAGGTGTTTCTCCTCTTCATGAAGCTATTTAAACCGGCATACTTGGTTCATGGACATGTACATTTGTATGATCTCAACGCAACACGGAAGTCTACATACCGTACAACAACGGTGGTAAACGCCTATGAACATATTGTAATCGAGGTAGAGGTCCCCAGATGAGTGAAAACTCGGCTCTTGTGCAAAATCAAGCACGAGAAGATTTTAATAAAGCAAGAACGAAAGCCGCCTTCTCAAGAATTCTGAACGCGCTTTCACCGGAAAAGCAGCGCCTGCTTTCCCTGGAAGATGTAAAGAATCTTCTGAAGCCGAAATCGCAAACCTACAAGGGTATGCAGGCGGTTGATATCGATTTGATAGTAGGAAGTGAAGGACGATATAAGGATTTTACTTCCGCCTTTTTGCCCAAACGTGATTTTATTCGGGGACGCTGGGAAAGTGTCGACCGTGCCCATCTCATGGATGTCACCCTGCCGCCCATAAAGCTCTATGAGATCGGCGGTGTCTATTTTGTACGAGACGGTAACCATCGCGTCTCGGTGGCAAAAAGCCAGGGTGGCAGGGCCATCGATGCCGAAGTAATCGAGTTGGATACGGAACTGAAACTCGAACCGGGGATGACGCAAAACGATCTGAAATGGCTGGTCATCAACTATGAAAAGGAGAGGGTCTTCGAGGAAACAGGCCTCGGAACGGTCATTGACAAACGTGAGATCCACTTTACCGAGACCGGCCGCTGGATAGAGCTACTCCGTCATATACAGGGCCACAAGTATTATATCAATCAGGACAGGGAAGATGAAATTCCCTTTCTCGAAGCGGCGAAGTCGTGGTACGAAAATGTCTATCTTCCCATTGTCGATGTAATCTTTCGGGAGAACATTCTTGCCCGCTTTCCCGGACGAAGTTTCGGAGACCTTTATATGTGGATTATCAAACATTGGGACGGTTTAAAACACAAATATGGAAACGACTTCTCTTTAAACAAGGCCGCCATCGACTATGCAAATCGATATGGGAAAAGCAGAAGAGAGCGTTTTACCGAGAAGCTCCGAAAGATAGGCAAACTACTGCGCTCCTTCTTCCTGCGATAGATCACAGGGACCGAAAAGAACGGCGATCCCGCTGCTTCTATCATAGGCGTATGCTCGCCACTGGGTGGCATCTTTTCCCCTGCCGCGCGCCAAGAGCTTTTTCGGAAAGTGAAGCACTCCATCATCGCCGACAGTGGCCTTTTCCGAAAGAACGGAATCATCCATTTCGTTATAGAGCCGGAATTCGGTATCGAGCCAATTGGCCTGCTCTCCCGGCAAAACAAGAGCAAGGGCATCGGTTTCAGAACGGAATGGAAGAATGGCATCGTTAAAGGAAATCGAGTCATCGATCGAAAAACGCACCGAACTTTCCCTTCCTCCCTTGTCGATGAGCGTAACCTCATATGAGGCCCTGGGAAAACGGTCCTCATTCGGCATTTCAAAACGTGGATAACCATACCACGCCTCTCCGTTTCGGTCGATGATGATAAGCTTATCCTCTTCTACCGTCCAGGAAAGTTCACGTTCTGTACAATCGAGGCGAAGGGAGCCCACATCCTCAATACCGTCTCTGTCGTCGGCAAGAACAAAAAGTCGAAGTCCCTCGGTATACTCTCCCCCGTCTGGGACTGAGATTTCAAGACGCCAGAACAGAGAGGCTATTTCCGGGCTATACGCACTACAGGATGAAAATGAGAGGATGACAAAAAAAAAGAATAAAACCGAGACGAGCTCAGATGCTTTCGACATAAGACATTTTGGTAACGACCGGATTTGCATAGGTTTCAAGAAGTATTTCACGGACCTCGTCGGGCAGGTGTTTAAACCGCTTCATCAACTGCTCACGATCATGATCATCGTATCGATCACTGAAAAGTGTACTTCCCTTCACCATGTCATAGGCAAGATAGTTAGTTGCCCAAAGACGGTATGAAGACTGAATCTTTCGATCAATCTCTTCAGCCAGTTCACGGTCGTTCTTGAAAGTTCCCTCTATCGGCTTGGAAAAAGCGTAATGGACACGCCCTTTGAAACCTTTCATACCGGCCATCATTGAGACAAGATCCTCGTATTTCCCTTTTTTGTGTTCTCCGCGTACCTTCTTGTGGTACAATTCCCATGCCTTCATACGATCACAGGGGTCATATTCATAGCTGATGGCAACAGGCACAATACGGCAGGAACGGGTGAACTCCTCAAAAGGAATCTTTCGTGCACGATCGACCAGCTGGAGCATTTTGACAACCGCGGCGTTGGTATGATCCTTCCCATCCTTGGACCGGCCGGGTCCCTGTGCGATCCATATCGATTCATCCGTATCTTGAAGCACATGGCGAATATAGGCCGACAATTGCAAACTTGCCACAAGCTGTTCCCGTATCGGAAGATTCCGCTTTACGATAAAAGAACGATTTATCCTGATGACATCGGCGACCGTCTGATTGATCATCAAATTGTCTCCGAAGGCAATTTGCGTCAAAGGCATACCATATCGTGTCAGGACATAGTTTAGCAAAGCCGGATCAAGAACAATATCCCTGTGGTTGGTTATAAAGAGATAGGAAAGCTTTTTATCGAGGAATTCCCCCCCCGAATAGCTGATTCCGCTGATCGACTTCTTAACCACAAACTTTGTGAGAAAGGTATCGACACTCACCTTGCGCTGAAAATCAAAAACACTCTTTACGGAACGGAATTTCCTCCGCATATAAGAACGGAGGGCAAAATCGACAAGGGGTTTGGCAAATTTCGGTAGATGAGGTAAAAAGGCGGTTCGGATTCCCGATACCAACCATTCGCTTTTTCCCAAACGGGAGAGGACCTCTTCTACTTCATCATCCCGATAGGGACGAATATCTTCAAAATCAATAGTATCCAACAGCTTCTCAAGATCCATAGTGAGTAGAGTACCCCTTTATTGTCGGAAAGTAAAGCCGGAATCGATTTTGAGGGCATCACGCTGTTTTTGAAAAATGAACGTAAGCCCTTCGTCGGCAGCGGCGATAAGCGAAGCAAGTTGTTCGGAGGAAAAGGTTCCCTTCTCTCCCGTTCCCTGGAGTTCTACAAAGGCCTCTTCCAGTTTCACAATGTTCATATCAACCTCGGCCCGACTATCGTGCGCATAGTCGAGGTCACAGACGACCTGTCCGTCCACAATACCGACACTCACGGCGGCGAGTTGTCCCTTGAGATAATAGTCGGCACCACCCCGCCCTTCCCGTTCGGCAAGCGCACTAAGCGCCTCATAGAGCGCTACCCATCCCCCGGAAACCGATGCAGTTCTTGTGCCACCATCGGCCTGAATGACATCGCAGTCGACGGTCAGGGTCCGTTCGCCAAGTTTCTCCATATCAACGGATGCACGGAGGCTCCGTCCGATGAGACGCTGAATCTCGGTACTTCTGCCGTCCCGTTTACCGATCTCCCGCTGCTTTCTTCCGCCCCCGGTACTGCCAGGCAGCATACCATACTCGGCGGTAAGCCAGCCGCAGCCCCTTCCCTCTAAAAAGGAAGGAACACGATCTTCAAGGGAGACGGTACAGATAACCTTTGTATCACCGTAGGATGCGAGGCAGGAACCGGCTGGGTGAATCAGATAGGATGTTTGAAATTGAACATCCCGCATCAGTTTTCGCCTCTCGTATATTTATCCATGATTTCCGGAAATTCATAATAGATGATACCGTCGTCACGGACCTCCATTCTCACATGTTGATTATCGACCATTGCCTGGAGTATCTTTTCGGCCTCCTGCACAGCTATTCCCGTTTCAATAACCACATCGGAGACGGTAAGTTTTCCCTTTTGCCGGTCCGCGAGCCTGTAAAGGGATGCCCGTAAATTACGATCGATCGCACGGGAATCATCATCGTCGAAGGGGTCTTCATCATAAAATTCAGGGAATCTCCCACGACGGGATCTGTCGATAGTATGATTACGAGTAACCGATCTTATCACAAAATAGACGATAAGAAAGGGAAGCAAATACTCGAAAGGTCCGAAAAAGAAGAACATTCTCAGCCACTCCTTCTTATAAGGATAATAGAAAAAGCAAGGAAAGCGAACTATTTCCACTCCCTATCTTCATTAAAATGGGAGAATAACTGCTCGCCATCCGACTGCCGCCCCGGATTTCCGTAACCGGGCAGCAGATCCCCCTTGAATATAACCCCATTGGATGAAGAAAGCGTAGTTTGGAACTCCTCTCCACTCCATAGAACGGTAAGGCCCTCTTCACCGCCTGCGGCAACATGGAATTCCCCCCCCCTGCCGTCAACGATGGCACCCGAAAGGGGCAAAATAGCCCTGGTTACCAGCAAGGGAACTCTTCCTTCTGCAAAGTGTTCCAGCGGCACCGGCGAAGCCGATGAAAAGAGACGGAACGCCTCGGCATCAAGCTCGGGCCACGATTGTACAAGGCGAACCCCCAAACGTGCAAGTACCAGGGCACTAAGGGTATTGGAGGCTGGAAGAGGCCATGAGCTGGTAAGAAAAAGATCACAAGCATCAATTCCCGCAAGTTCTGCGGCCTGTTGCAAGAGAGGAACATGAAAGAGCGAGGTGACCCGAAAGAAACGCACCGCCCGTTCCATGGCCTCTCGTATGCTTGCCGTGAAGGAGGCAACGTGGCCTTCGGGTACAAAAAAAGGAAGAAAGGCCTCATCCTCTTTCTTTGCCTCACGAAAAGGGACCAACCGTCTGCCGCTCTTCGGTGGCCCGGCGCACTCCCTCGACGTATAGGAAGAGATTGCTTTCGCTCGAAAAGCACAGAGCCTTTCGCAAGCCCGGGCCCCGGGATCATCCGGCGTCTTTCCCGGCTCGGACTCCAATGCATCGATTATGAAGGACCAGAACGCTCTTCGCAGCTGTTTCAACTCCCCGGGAGGAAGAAAGAATGATCCTCTGATATCGGCCTCAAGGTTCCCTAAACGGTAGCGTTCATCCCGAGTTGCACGAAATAGATCACGCAGGATATCTTCATCGATGGGGCGATTTTTTGCAGGTTTGAAATCTGTCTGGTATCGCCACTGGCGGCCACAGGAACGAATGGAAAGCCCTTTTTCCTCGAGCAGGATAAAGAGATCGACGGGCTGAGAAGCTCGAAAGAGCGGCAAAGCATCCACATTGGAGTGCCCTCCGCGTCTGGACTCTCCGACCTTGTAGATCTTCATACCGGCCGTGGTCTCAACCGGAAGGGTGATCGTTACCGTAGAGGAGGCATCGGCCTTGGCCACGGGCCGGCGGCCGATACGCATCTCGGTAAGGGTGAAAGCCGAGGCCTGGCCGCCGGATGCATCTTGAAGGCGAAGACGATCCCCCCTATGTACTCTTCTGCTGATGCGGGCGGTAATCTGTTTTCCCCGAACCGCAACAACCTCTCCCACAAGGAGGCCGGAAATTCCGGGGGAGGCGGGGTAAACGACAGAGGCCCGATCCTCCGCCGTGGAAAAGCCGTGGGACCAATGCCGGCCAAAGGAACGGGCGAGGATACGGCGAGCCTCTCCGAGATAGCGTTCTTCTTCCCCTGGAGGAGCATCAAGCATGAGCCGATAGGCGCGAACCACCTGTTCGACATATGCCTCTTTTTTCAGGCGTCCCTCAATCTTCAGGCTTGCAATGCCCATATCCCGATAACGGGGAATAAGATCAAGGGCATAGAGATCTCTTGTGGAGAAAAAGAAACCGCTCTCTTTTTCACGCCTATCCAAGCTGTGGAACCGACGACGACAGGGCTGCTTGCAACGTCCGCGGTTACCGCTCCATCCACCCATCCAGCTTGAAAAAAGACACATACCCGATAAAGAACAGCAGAGGGCACCGTGAATAAAGAGCTCGATCTCGAGTGGGGAAGCCGCGGCAATGGCGGCAATCTCTTCAATATCGAGCTGACGCTCAAGGATGACACGGGATATTCCCATATCCTGCGCAATCTTGACTCCCGCAAGGTTATGAAACCCCATTTGGGTCGAAGCATGCACCGCTATATGTGGGAAGATCTCTCTCACTGCGGAGATGGCCCCTATATCCTGCATGATGAGGGCATCCGGCTCGAGACGTTCTATCTGAGAGACAAGCCGTATAGCAGAGTCGAGTTCAGACTCTTTCAGCAGGGTATTCAAGGTAATATAATAGCGACGATCTCGTTCTTTTGCATATTCGGCAAGGCGGGAAAGGTCATCAAAACTAAAATTGTCTGCTCCTTCCCGGGCATTGAAACTGGAAAGGCCTGCATAGACGGCATCGGCACCGCTGTCGATGGCGGTAACGGCACAGGAAAGATTTCCAGCCGGGGCAAGCAACTCGGGGATCATGTTCATGGTCCCAATGTACACCAAAACAGGCCGGGGCAAAAGGGGAAAAGCGTAAGGCTATATGGAACTCGAAACGGCAGTCTCGCCGGCAGGCAAAACAGGCCGACAGGTGCTAACATCGAGGAGAAGGCTACTGATCGTCTTACGCTCATCACCATCGACCGAAAAAGAGAAGTTGCGAAAGCCGATGGCCTTCAGCATGATGTGGATCATGACGATGCCGAGACCGGCGCCTTCGGAAAAATCCTCCGCTACGGTATAGGCATCGGTAAGGGTGGTATAGCAGCGCGCAATCTCAATTTTAGAGGCTATCCGTTCACGTTCGGTTTGCAGCAACCGGGCACTATTGACTACCTGAAGGGCCAAGGTGCCTCCTTTTAGATGAAAACGAAAACAGACATAATACCCCTGCTCGGTAAGAATCCTGTTGTAGGAGGAAAGATCATGTGAAACGGTCTGCTTAAAGCGACTCATGCCCTCTTCATACTCTGCCGTATCGAAAATATCAAAGCCGCTGCGTTCGAAAAAAAGACGTTTGGCATTGGCCTTGTGGGCATTTCCCGCAAGCTCGTGCATGCAATACAACAAGCGATCTTTTAATTCAATCAAGCCGCATTCTTCAAGATAGAGGGAAAGGAGAAGATCGATATAGCGGCGCTGGGGCATTCCGTAGGCAGACAACTTGACTTCAAGCTGTTTGTTGTGAGCAAGGGCGTAACGGATCTTCTTCATTGCAGTTTCAGCCGACTTCATGATGCAATCCTACCCCCACTCAATCAGAACTTGATTAAACGAAGATTTTGTTCATATTATTTTACACCGACAATGGGCATTTGAAAAGTTATCCGTGCAGAGGAATTCTCAAAAAAATACGTGTGCCCTTGCCTGGGGCGGAATCGATCTCAATATTTCCTCCATGAGCCTCTACGGTACTTTTTACAATCGCCATTCCGAGCCCTGTGCCCCCTCCCTTTGACGAGCTGTAGAAGGGTTCGAAAACCCTCTCAAGGACCTCCTTATTCATCCCTTCTCCGGTATCCGACACCGTAAACAGGAGCCATCCATCATTATCTTCCGCCGTCAAGGAAAAAGAGCCCCCCATTGTCATCGCCTTTCTGGCATTGTCGGAAAGGTTCGTCAAGGCCCTGAACATACGCTCCTGATCGAAAATGACCGGTCCCTGGTGTCCGTTTCGCAAGGTTATCTCACAGCGGCGGGAGGCAAAACGCCGACGGACCCATTCCTCAAGACGAAGGAAAAAGCCATCAAGGTCAACCGATCCCATATCCAGACGTATCTCCCCCCGCGAATAATCGAGAAGCTCGTTGGCGAGCTGATTGAGCCGCTCCGCCTCGAAACGGATATTGCGAATATAGTCCATATTTTTCTGTGGAATACCTTCGCTGATCAGCAGAAGATCGGTATACGCCTTCACCACCGAAATTGGGTTTCGAATATCATGAAGGATCATGGATGAGAATTTTCCCAGGGTCGAAAGACGTTCACTCTTCAATAATTCCGACTGTGCCGTCTGAAGATCCCTGTTTGCAATCTCAAGACGCTTGTTTCGTTCCCGAAGGTCTTCAAGGAAGGTGTCGTTGCTTTTCCTCACCATGGCGGAGAGGCTTTTTACAATGGCAAAGGCAACCATTGGCTTTTCTTGAAGGATCTTTTGAAATTCATCCTGGCCGATATAGAGAACCCGAGTATTTCCCCTGCTCTTCACCGTTGCACTTCGGGGAAGCTCGTCCACAAGAGCCATCTCGCCAAACAGATGACCGGGGCCGTGGACAGCCAGCATATCGGCCTGATCGCTTCCGTAGCCTTTCCAGACTTCGACCTCTCCCGACATGATAATATAGAAGCGATCTGCCTCATCATTCTCCCAGAACACAACCTCTCCGGCAGAAAAACTGGTTTCATGGCAATAAGCCATGATGTCCCGAATATCGGTATCGTCAAGATCCTTAAAAAAGTAGATGGTGCGGAGAAACTGAAAATATCCGATTCTCTCCATGCGAAAACCTCCCCGGCGTCAAAGGGTAGAAGCTACTCGCCGATAATTTTGATCAAAACCCGCTTTCTACGGCGACCGTCGAACTCGCCGTAGAAAATCTCTTCCCACGGACCGAGATCAAGCTTCCCATCGGTGATGGCAACGACGACCTCACGTCCCATAACCTGTCTCTTGAGGTGCGCATCACCGTTGTCCTCACCGACATTGTGATGGTATCCCTTCCGACTATAGGGAGCGAGTTTCTCGAGCCACTCAAGATAATCCTGATGAAGTCCCGACTCATTGTCATTTATGAAAACACTCGCGGTAATGTGCATTGCATTGACAAGACAGAACCCCTCGCGTACTCCGCTCTCCTGTAATGCTTGTTTGACATCGTCCGTAATATGGACAAACTGATATCGCTTTTCCGTATTGAACCACAACTCTTTTCGAAAACTCTTCATGGTAACCTCCTGTAGTCGAAAACAGTAGCCGAAAACACTATAACAGAGATAGGGGGCGTTACACCACCAAGATTTTTCCTCCTTCCATCACCGCCAAGATTATACTATACTTTTTTTATGAGCTACTTTACTTCCCTATCACCGATAGCCCAGGCCGCCATTGCCACCTGCTTTACCTGGTTGATGACCGCACTGGGTGCTTCTATGGTCTTTTTCTTTAAGAACATTAATAAAAAGGTGCTGAATGCGATGCTCGGCTTTGCCGCCGGAGTGATGATCGCCGCAAGTTTCTGGTCGCTTCTCGCACCGGCTTTGGAAATGGCAGAGAACGCCGGTAATAAAACGCCCTGGATTCCGGCGGCCGTCGGCTTTCTCTGCGGAGGGGCATTTCTCTTTCTTGTGGATAAGATCCTCCCTCACCTTCACCAGGGTGAGCCGATCGAACATGCAGAGGGGATATCGACGAGCTGGCAACGCAGTATCCTGCTGGTTCTTGCCATAACCCTTCACAATATTCCTGAAGGCCTTGCCGTCGGAGTGGCATTCGGGGCCATCGCTGCAAACCTGCCGAGTGCAAGTGAAGCAGGGGCCATAGCCCTTGCCCTCGGTATCGGTCTGCAGAATTTTCCCGAGGGAGCGGCCGTTTCCATTCCCCTGAGAAGAGAGAGGCTTAGCAGGGCGAAAAGTTTCTGGTATGGCCAGCTATCGGGCATTGTTGAGCCTATCGCAGGGGTTATCGGAGCGCTTTTGGTCATTATCATGCGTCCGATACTGCCCTACGCCCTTGCCTTTGCGGCGGGAGCCATGATCTACGTGGTAGTCGAAGAATTGGTTCCCGAGGGACAAAGCGAAGCCGCCCATTCGGATATTGCAACCCTCGGAACCATGCTCGGATTTACCGTGATGATGGTACTCGACGTCGCATTGGGGTAGGGATCAGGAGTCGTTTTCGGCCCCGGCCGGAAGCAGCCCCATCCCTTGAAACAGAACATCGGCGCTGTTGCGGTATTCCTCTTCAATGCGGTTGCGTTCTTCCTCTAAAAGGCGCTCGGCATTGGTGAATTCGACGGCAACCCGTTGCTGCATCTCCATTGGCGGCAACGGGACCGGGATTTCCGCCATGGCTCGTACATTCAATACACGAATGCGCTTTCCCGTTGACATGCCGAAAAGGAAAGCTTGTCCGGCCCTACTGCGAAGGTATCTGAAAAGAAAGCCGGGATCCACAAGATTGAGATCGGGACGAATGATGACATAGTTATCGCCGCCGGTGACGGGTATCGTACTCTTCCCGGTAAGCAGTAGTGGCCGAAAAAACTCTCCGCGGCAGCTGACGATGACATCACCCTGTCGCAACAAGTAGCGTTTGATTCTGGAAACCGATTCGATTCGCATGGTCGAAAGGTCGTTTACATCGAGGAGTCCCGCACCTACGTGTTTCAGACTGAGATAACGGACCTCTTCTTTCCCTTCTTTGGAAAAAAAACGTCCTGGGGCCCCACGAAAGATATCCCGGCAAAGCGACCCGAGTTGGACCGTATGAATTTTTTCATTGAGATACTGTTTTTGCCGGATGAAAAAACGGTCGGGAATCCAGACCGAGGCGTTTTGCATCTCCTCAATGGGAACCTTCCGCTCCATCAGCAACTCCGCGTTATGTCCAAGGCGTCTGAATAAAATTGTATGATCCTTAAAAGGAGCCTCACGGCGAAGGACAATAATCACTCTGGGTTCCCGGTCGTCCTTTCCATCGCCTGGCGCCTCAAAGCTGGTAACGGAGAGGAGCGCAACCTTGGTAGACAATATCTCACGCAGAGCCCTGTCGAGGGTACTGGAACCATAGAGAAGATGAGGACTAAAGGAATCTATGAGGATCCCTCCTTCGACAAGCGATTCAATGGCCCGCAGGAGATACGCACTCTCTCTGTTGATCTTGCCGGTAAATCCCCGGGCTTTTAGTGATTCAATAATAGGCCTATCAACATCCGGAGAGTCCTTTGGAGCTCCGTCTATAACAACGAAGGAGGCCCCTTGCCACGTTTCTGCAGCAAAGGGAGCATTGGAAGAGGAATGGGATAAACGGTCTCCATTCCTCTCATCTCCAATAGCCGACAGAGGCAAGGGCGGCATACCGAAGGGGAAAACAGGAATATCCGGCAGCATTTCTCCACTGCCGGCATCTGAAACAAGCATCTTGGCAAGGTTTTTGTAGATCGCTTTCATCATAATAAGTATAGTAGGAAGCTGGCCTATGACTGTCAAACAAAAAAAGTTATTTTAAGAAGGCTGTGCAGAAGCAAGCCAACTTGCGATCGAACGATCGTAATCGCTTATCACATCAAAAACTTTGGTAGCCAATCTCTGCCGAAGCTTCATATCAACATTCCCTCCCGCAGCAACATGTTGTGCAACCTCATCGTAGTCGGCAGGATCACAAACCACAAGCACATCTTTATAGTTTTTTGCCGCAGCGCGCAAAAGCGTCGGCCCGCCGATATCGATATACTCAAGCAAATCGTCTCCGACCACCCCGTCCTCAAGCATACGAACAAAGGGGTAAAGATTAACGGCAACCACATCGATAGGAACAATACCATGGACCTTCACGGTTTCCATATCCGAGGGATTGGCCCTTCGTGCGAGAATTGCCCCGTGGATCTTTGGATGAAGGGTTTTTACCCGTCCGTCGAGCATCTCGGGAAAACCGGTAACATCCTCCACCGGGATGACGGGAATAGAGGCCTTTGACAAAAACATCGCCGTACCGCCGGAAGAGATAATCTGGACTCCTGCCTCCCACAGGGATCGGGCAAACTGCTCAACCCCCTCCTTATTCCAGACACTGATCAGGGCCCGGTTCATGCTGCTTCCCTCCCGTGCTCTCATTTTCTTCTCCTTTCTTCGGCGAGCTCTTTGTACTTTCGCCCGATCGTGATTGCCTTCTCAGCAGCCTTCCCCCGATATCTGGCCGAATCGGAGAAAAAGGTATCTGCATCAAGGCCCAAGCTGTCACGCAAGCCCTGGTCGAGCAGATCCCAAAGCTTTTCATTGCGGGCAAGCGCCTCTTTCAGGGATATTTTCTCTTTTTCGCAGAGCAGTGTTGCCTTACGGATCGCCTCATGGGCATCGCTGTCCCCCTCCAAGGCAAGCAGAACATAGGCAGCCTCGGCGAGAACCATATCCCCTCCCATGTCCAGATTTTTTCGCATCTGTTGGCGATCCACATAGAGACTCTCTACAATCCGGTTCATCCGTTCAACAGCGGCGGAAAATCCGGCAATATAGTCGGCGACAAAACGGCTGGAGGCAGAGTTCGAAAGATCACGCTGATGTTCGGATATCTGATCCATAAAAAACGTGACCACCCGGGGAGCAAAGGCCTTCCAGAGGCTCTTGACATGTTCGCTGTTCCATGGATTCCGCTTTTGCGGCATGGTGGAAGAGCCAACCTGGGTCGAAGAAAAGAATTCCCGTACCTCGTCGATTTCGCTTCGCTGAAGGTGGCGCAGATCGTCGGCAAGGTTTGCAATAATGCCGAAAGCGGTATTGATCTCAAGGAGCAGCCGCAGCATATATTCCGGTTCAACCATCTGTGTCGCGTACTCAGCAGGCTCCAAACCCAGCTCCTGAAGATATTCCCGCTCCAGGCCCTGGGGATCGTCCACAAGAAGAGATGTTGCGTTGTAGGCACCCACGGCACCGGCAAGCTTACCGCGAAGATCACCACAGCGTTTCTCCATTTCAAGCAGGGATTTGCCCAAACGGGCCGCGTATTCCGCCATGGCAAAACCGAAGGTAACGGGCACCGCATGCTGTCCATGGGTTCTTCCTACCTGAGGAGTTTTCGCCTCTTTCTCTGCAAGAACGGCGAGACGCTCTTCAAGTTCCCACAGGAGGGGAAGAACCACCTCCCGAACGGCCCCGCCGACCCGAAGGCTCATGGCGGTATCCAAAATATCGACAGAGGTCGCTCCCAAGTGGACATAGGGATTAATCTTTTCGGGAACAAAGCGCTTCATGACGTTGACCAGTGCCCGAATATTATGATGCGTCCGCTCTTCCTCCTCGTATACCAATTCGGCAGTAACCTTTTGCCGGAGGGCCTCGGCATCAACCAATGTCTTTGCATCCTGACCATATAGACGTCTGGCATGAACCGTCAGCAGGGCAATCTCCGCCTCCAAACAGAAGGCGACATTGGCCTCCTCACTGAGGAAACCGCCCAGCTTCTCAAAAAGCTCCCTGTTCGCCAAATAATAACGGTGGTCCAGGGGCGAAAGGGATGCAAAGATCGATCGTTGTTCCATGTTTGATTTCTCCTTAGGCTGTAAATAAAAAACGGCTCCGTCAGGAGCCGATAAGGGTATCGATGGTCTCTTCTACCGCTGCCAGCCTCTTGCCGGCGAGCTTTTTCGCCTCATCAAGGCCGAGTTCCGGTTCACATGCCACGGAAGCGTAGAATTTGATTTTCGGTTCGGTACCACTGGGCCTGACGGTCACCTTGCTTCCCCCTTCCAAAAAGAACTGGAGAACATTCGACGAGGGCAGCTCCAGCTTCCCTAAACCGTGGCCCTCTACGTCACACCTCGTTCCTTTCAGGAAATCGGCCACTTCTACCACTTGTAAACCGGCGATCTGCTGCATGGGACGAGATCGAAGAGAGTCCATCAGATCCGCCATCTTCCGGACCCCTTCGGCACCGGAAAACCTACGGCTGACCAAAAGCTCCTGGAAATATCCGTAGCGCTCCCAGATCTCTTCAAGTCGCTTGAGCAGTGAGGTCCCCCGACTTCGATGATAAAGGGTCATTTCCGCAACCATAAATGCAGCGGAAACCGCATCCTTGTCCCGAACCTTATCGGTTACCAGATAGCCGTAGCTTTCCTCACCACCGAAGAGGAATCGCTCCCTGCCCCCCTCTTCGAATGCGGCAATCTTTGCGGCGATATACTTGAAACCGGTAAGAACGTCATAGGTGGTAATACCGTAACTCTCTGCTATACGGCGCTGAAGATCCGTGGTGACGATGGTCTTGACAAATGCCCCGTCAGAAGGAAGCCGTCCCAGTTCGCTTCGTGTCGAAAAGATATAGTCCGCAAGCAGACAGCCGGTCTGATTTCCCGTGAGCAAGCGGTATGAAGAACACTCGGCATCTTCGGGAACCGCAAGCCCAAGCCTGTCAGAATCGGGATCGGTGGCCATAACAAGATCGGCATGTTCCTTTTGGGCAAGCTCGATGGCAAGTTTCAGAGCCGAAGCCTCCTCGGGATTGGGATATTCGACGGTGGGGAAATTGCCATCTGGCTCCCGCTGCTCGGGCACGGTGATCACGTCTATCCCCATGGACGAAAGACTCTTTTCCACAGGGACGAGCCCGCTACCGTGAAGCGGGGTATACACCACCTTCAGATCCTTACCCTTCTCCTCCATAAGTTTCGGACGGAGCGAGCACCCCGCAACCATGGAGAGATACGCCTCGTCCACAGCATCCCCGATTTCGAAGAAAAGCCCCCTGGCCATGGCAGATTCAAGGGGAATACGGGATATCGAACCTGTCACGTTTCGAACCTCTTCGATGATGCCACTATCGTGGGGAGCAATAATCTGTCCTCCATCGCTCCAGTACACCTTGTAACCATTATACTCCGGGGGATTGTGGCTCGCCGTAACGACGATTCCCGAGGTTGCTTCAAAGTAGCGAACGGCATAGCTGAGTTCGGGGGTCGGCCGCAAAGAAGGGAAAAGCCTCACAATAATGCCGTTGCCGCAGAGCACTTTTGCAGCCTCTTCGGCAAAAAGCCGGGAATAGCGTCTGGAGTCGTAGGCGATGACCACCACGGGTTTTGCCTCAAGCCCCACTGCCTTTCGTATATAGTTGGCAAGCCCCTGGGTCGCCTGGCTAACCGTGAAGGGGTTCATCCGGTTGTATCCTGCCCCGATCACGCCCCTCATGCCTCCGGTGCCGAAGGCAAGACGGGTATAGAAACGATCAGCAAGATCCTTTTCATCCCCCGATGCAAGGAGCTCCTCCAATTCTTTTCTGAAAACAGGATGCTCTTCCCGTGAAAGGTATTCCCGGGCAAGATTCCGATACTCGGCAGCTGCCTGTGCTTCACCACTCATGATACCACCTCCACAATCTTCAGAATTTCTTCGGGACTGAAGACAATACGGGGAGCGCCGGCAGCCTGTAGCTGCCCAAGCGACCGATAGCCCCAGGAGACCGCCAATGCGTCGAAACCGGCGGCACGGGCGGTTGCCATATCAACATCGCTGTCCCCGACCAGGAGGACCTGCTCGGGAACTACCGATAAGCGCTTACTAGCAGATAAGGATCCAGAAGGATCGGGCTTCGGCGGCGTATTTCGATCCACACCGACAACGGCATCGAAGAGTTCGGAGGGAAGCCGCTGATCGATGACCGAAGAGGCGATTTCCAGATCCTTGTTGGTGATGATAGCCAATTTCAGCTTGCTTTGAGAAAGCTGCCGCAAAAGCCGTTCGATACCGGGATACATTCGGGTCTTTTCCACAGGATGTTCACGATAGATATCCAGAATATCATGGTAGAGCCTCTCGACCAACCGCCCGTCACCACGTTTTTCCGCAGGCATGGCCCTGCGGCCCGCCTCCCTCAGCCCGCTTCCGACAAAGCCCGGATAAGCCTCCGTAGGATGTCGGGGAAACCCGTTTCGTGCCAGGGCCCCATCAAGGGCGCTTACAATATCGGGCATGGTATCCAGCAGCGTTCCGTCCAAATCAAAGAAAATTGCTCGTATATTCATCTACGATTAGGCTACGCAAGGATAGGAACTAAGTCAAGATTGAGGCCGGCAAATATTGACGCTCCCCAATACCTATAGTCCCTATCCAAACCCAATTGAAGCCGGACAAGTCGTCGGAGTATACTTTTCGCATACACTTGGACCCCATGTGGAGAAGAACAGTTTGAAAAAGAAAGCAACAAAGGGAAAAGAGGCCTTTTTCCGCTTCTATCGGGAACTATACGGAGAGCGTTGGCCCTCCCTGGCCGAAGCCCTGAAAAGAGAACCTCGTCCTGTTCCCTTTTCAGAGGGCCTCGGCAAGAGTTACTACCTCGATCAGGCCTCTATCGATACCGCTAAGGCCCTTGGTGCACTTCCGGAAGAAGAGGTGCTCGATATGTGTGCAGCCCCGGGGGGAAAGAGTCTGGTCATCGCCGCCGCGATGAGGGGAAAGGGATCGCTGATCGCCAACGACCGCTCAGCCTCACGAAGAGCGCGCCTCAAGCGGGTCATTGCCGAGCACCTGATACCGGACTACGCCTCGATTGTAGAGATAACCTCTCACGACGCTTCGAAATGGGGGCTGTACGAGCAGAACCGTTACGATCGCATCCTTTTGGATGCACCCTGCTCATCCGAACGGCATGTGCTCTTGGATCCCGTCCATCTGGAGCGATGGTCACCCTCCAGAACCAGGAGATTGGCGGTCCAGGCCTTTGCCATGGCTGCGGCAGCCGCCGATGCTTTACGACCCGGAGGGGTTTTGCTCTACAGCACATGCACCATCAGCCCCTTTGAAAACGACGGGGTCATAGAAAAGCTCCTGAAACGAAGGGGGGATTTCATGGAAAAGGCGGAACTATCTCTTCCTTACGGTGAGGCGACCCGTTTCGGAATGATTGTTCTTCCCGACCGCGAGGCGGGGAAAGGACCGATGTACGCAGCACTTCTGCGAAAGCGTATGGTCTAAAGCGCTTTTCAAAGCAGTTCTAACACTCTATACTTCGCCCATGACCTTTCATCATTACGTGGTTACTGCACTTTTGAGCCTCGCTCCGATATCGGAACTGCGAGGTGCCATCCCCTTTGCCCTTGCAAAGGGAGCCGAACCCCTTATAGCCTATCTCTACTGTGTGGCCTTCAACGCGCTGGTGGCCCCGGTGGTGTATCTCTTTCTTTCCACCCTGCACAAACTCTTTCTCAGGATGGCGTGGTACTCCTCCCTTTTCGAGCGAGTCGTCGAACGAACAAGAAAAAAGATCGAAGCAAAGGTTTCCCGTTTTGAATATCTCGGGATAACCCTCTTCGTCGCCATTCCCCTGCCCGTTACCGGGGCATGGACCGGGACCCTCGGGGCCTGGCTTTTAGGATTGGGACGAAAAAGGACCATTCTTCATGTTCTTTTCGGTGTCGCTATTTCCGGTGCCATTGTGATCACCGTTTCTCTCCTGGGAATCGAGGCCTTCTCAATCTTCACAAAACAGGTATAAAACTTCAATGGCAATAGATCTGGCAAAAGAACTCAACAAGGAACAATTCATCGCCGCCAGCACTATAGACGGCCCTCTCCTTATTATAGCGGGTGCGGGATCCGGAAAGACCCGGATGATCACCTTCAGGATAGCCCACATGCTGGAAGAAGGGATCCCCCAATCCTCGATTCTTGCCCTTACCTTTACCAATAAGGCCGCACGGGAGATGTCGGACCGAATCCGTTCCCTCACCGGGAAACGGCTTTCGAACCTGACGGTGAGCACCTTTCACGCCTTTGGTGTAAAGGTGTTACGTAAAAGTATCGAGTACCTTGATTACAAATCAAACTTTTCGATCTACGATCAGGTCGACAAAACCGCTCTTATAAAGGAAAGTGCCAGAGGAATCGGTATGATTCCCGAAGACCTCGATACCTGGGAAATCGCAAACCTCTTCTCTTCGGTAAAAACGGGACGGGAAAAGTGGAACAGAGAGAACAAGCTTTATAAGCCGCTCTTTGAGGAGTACCTTGCAAATCTGCATGCCTACAATGCCGTCGATTTCGACGATTTGATCATGCTGCCGATACGCCTCTTCGAAGAGTTCCCCGAGGTGTTGGATGCATATCGTCGACGCTATCGCTATATCATGGTTGACGAATTCCAGGATACAAGCCTGGCTCAATACCATTTGATGAAGCTTTTGGCGAAAAAAGAACGAAATATCTGTGTCGTGGGTGATGATGATCAATCGATATACTCATGGCGGGGAGCAAACTACCAGAATATCGTCAACTTTGAGAAAGACTTTCCCGAGCTGCTGGAGATCAAACTTGAACAGAATTACCGTTCAACCGGAAACATCCTTGCAGCCGCCAACCAGGTAATCGCAAATAACAAAAATCGAAAAAGCAAGGAGCTCTGGACAGGTCTGGACAACGGAAGGTCGATTGAGATCTTCTATCCCGACGACGACCTGAAAGAGGCGGAGTTCATTGCCCAGCTGATTGCAACCCTCTCCATGAGGGAGGGATATAAATACCACGATTTTGGTGTTCTGGTACGAACAAACAGCCTCGCCGCCACCATAGAAAATGCCTTTTTGGCCGAAAATATCCCCTATAAGGTCAGCGGCGGTCAAAGCTTTTTCCAACGTAAGGAGATTAAGGACATCATTGCCTACCTCAGGGTTCTCTCCAATCCCGACGACGATGTCAATTTCCTACGCATCATCAACACCCCGAGACGGGGAATAGGCAGAGTCAGTCTCGAAAAACTTCGCGAATTGGCGGATGAAAAGGAATGGAGCCTCTATTCCGCCGCAAGTGCTATCCGTTATGCCGAGGACGCACCGGTGAGTGATAAGGTCAAGGCCGCCCTCGGGGAATTCGTCACCTTCATCGAATATTATCGCGAACAGATTCTTACCGGCAAAAAGATGGCGGATACCACACGATCCCTTGTCGATAAGGTCGACTATTGGGGATATCTCATCATGGAAAACCAAAAAAACGAGCGTGCGGCCCGGTGGAAATACAAAAACATCGGTATCTTCCTCGATCTTTTCGAACGATGGGAGAAAGATCCGGACAACGACGACCCCAATATCTACAACTACCTCAACCGTATCACCCTGATCACCAGGGATGACGATCAGGAAGAGAACAACGATATGGTCAATTTGATGACGGTCCACGCATCAAAGGGGCTCGAGTTCGAGATCGTTTTTCTTGCAGGGGTGGAAGATACGATCATGCCCCATGCCCGCTCTCTGGAAGAGGACCCTGACAACATCGAAGAAGAGCGAAGGCTCTTTTACGTCGCCATCACACGAGCCAAGCAGAAGCTCTATCTCACAAGCTGCAAAACCAGAAGGGTATCCAGAGAGGTGATAGACTCAAGTCCCAGCCGTTTTCTCGAGGAAATTCCCGATCACTTGATCGAATATCATCAGCCCGAAGAGGAGGTGGAATCGGGAGAGGCAATGGATTATTTTGAAAAGATCAGGGCCAAGCTGGGAATTCCCGATAAGGTGTAGCGGATCTGGAATCTGTATGTAGTGTTCCGAATCCTGGTGGTGTGCGAGCCACTTTGCCGGTAAAATCCTTGCTTTTATGTCAGTGCTTGCTTTTTCCCATAGTTCAACTCTCAGTTGATTATAGGAAATGGAATTATGTTCCTTCAATCACCAGGATTCGGAACAGTAGATAATCAGTACGATCGCACCATGATTCGTACCGCAATATTCAGGAAGCATCCACCGCCTCGAGAATCGCTTCCAGCCCCGGAGCCGAGGCGTTGATATAACGGCCGCCAATAACCCGGTGAAGGCTTTTCATCTCATTCTCCTTGCCGACCTTCGGTAATTTCGTATCGATTAGTACCGCATGGATATCACTTCGACGCAGCCTGTTTGCCGCCTCCAGGGCATCCCGCAAGGGTGGTACCCCTCTTTCCCGGGCAATGTTTGCTTCGCCATCGGAAATAATCACTAAGATTTTACGCATACCGGGGTAGCGTCTGCCTGCTGAAGAAAAGAGCTCGCCACAAGCCTCGATACCGGCGGCAAGGGGAGTACCGCCGTCAGGCCTGAGCGCGTTAAGGGCTTTTTTTGCCAAGAGAACACTCTTCGTCGGAGCAAGGGTGGTTTTGGCCCCGCCTCCGCCGAAGGTTGTAAGGGCAACAACATGCCGCTCCTGGTAGGATCGCTGCAGCAGGGCAAGGACAGCTCCCTTGGTCACAGCCATCCGCTCGAGTGCCCCCATCGAATCACTGGTATCAAGGAGGAAAAGGACGAAGGTTCCCGGTTCCTCACGACGGACATGAAGCCTGATATCCTGTGGTTCGATTCTCAAGCGGTCATTACCCGCGCCCCGATTGAGAGCTGCGATAAAACTCGCGGCAAGATCGGGATCGCTTAACGCCTCTCCGGGACCTGGAGCCCTGCTGCCGATCACCCTGCCCCTTTCCCCTGTCTCTCCCCTCTGACGTCCGTGACGGCGTATTCCCGCCTTGCCGAAACGACGAAGGTCGGCGGCCGTAATATCGAGAGAGGATAGACTGGCAGCCGCTTCTACTTCATCGATGGACGCTTTTTTTTTTCGAGAAAATCGAAGACGAGACTTCCGGCAGCGGCTGCACCAGGAACCTGAAAATCCTCCGGGTAATCGAAGAAGTCCTCTTCAGGGACCATTCCGTACTCCAGACCGGCCTTGCGCAGCGAAGGGCTTTCTATCGTTTCCTTCTGATCCTTCTCTTCCTGCTCTTCGGCAAGAATCGTTTCCAGCCGCCCCTTTATCGTTTCCGGTGTCTCTTCAATGGTTCCGGCAATGCGGTGAGGCAGGGCGAAACGGGCCGCTTCCAAAAGCTCTTCACGATCCACCGACGCCTTTCCTCGAAGCGCAGCGAGGGCAGATGCACACTTTGCCATGACGATATCAGACCGATGGCCCTGGACCCCTGCCTTGGAAGAAAAGCCGACCAAAAGGTCCCAGATCTCCTCCCGAAGTTCAACAAGGGGAAGCAGCCTGCGTGCGGAGCGGACAAGCTCGCGAAGGCGCCGCTCTTCATCATCCCACTCCTTCATAAAGGCCTTGGGATCATTCTCAAATGCGATCCGTCGGCGGGCAATCGACTTCCGCATCTCTGGCGTATCCTCGCCATGGACCGTCACCGATAGGGCAAAGCGATCAAGGAACTGGGGACGAAGCTCCCCCTCCTCGGGATTCATGGTCCCAATAAGAAGAAAACGTGCGGGGTGCTCCAGATTGAAGCCCTCACGGGCGACCCGGCAGACACCGCTTGCCGCGGCATCGAGAACGAGATCGACTAAGTGATCCTCCAGAAGATTCACCTCGTCGATATAGAGGATTCCCCGGTTGGCAGCAGCAAGCAGCCCCGGCTCAAAGCTCCGTTCCCCACGCTGGAGGGTTTTTTCGATATGGATCGTACCGGCAAGGCGATCCTCGGTCGCATTGAGCGGAAGTTCCACCAACCTGACCGGTCTTCGGAAATGCTCTATCTCCTCTCCTGCACGGATTCGTGCTGCACAGGATTCGTGAATGGTATCCCCGTCAGTCGGATCACAGGAATAAGGGCAGTCTTCTACCACTTCGATTTCAGGTAGCAGGGGAGCAAGAGCCCGGACCGCCGTGGTCTTTGCGGTTCCCTTCTCTCCCCGAATAAGAACTCCGCCAATGGAAGGATCGACAGCGCAAGCAAGTAATGCGGCCTTCAGCCGCTTTTGGCCTAAAATGGCGGAAAAGGGATAATGTTGCATATTCAAAAGCCTAGGCATCCCCGCTTTTTCTGTCAATAGGATGGTAATTGGGTAGTGTTCCGAATCCTGGTGGTAATTTGTTCTTTTCGCAGGAAATACCCTTACTTTTTCCTTTTTGCTTAATTTTTATACATGCATCTTTGTAATCGACGATAAGAAAAAGAATTGTATGCTGCCGACCACCAATATTCGTAACACTAAATAATAGTTGACATATTGATTTTTATATATAATATTTATTATATAAATATAGGAGGATATTGCATGACACTACCGACAAACCTTGAACATGTTGAAAACGAAGAAACCTTGAAGAAGCTCATCGACAGCGGCGACCCGCTGATGGTCTGCTGCGGCAGAATGGGCCCAATGTGCGTTCCCGTATACGGAGTTATGGAGGACCTTCAGAAATCGGGATCCTATGATCATGTTCGCTTTCGCGATATGGCCTTTGACTCCCCCGAGGCGGCCTATATCAAAAGGCTCCCGGAATGCTCTTCCTTTAGGGGTCTGCCCTTCACCGTCTACTGGCAGGCAGGTAAGGTGGTGAAGGCAACGAGTTCTATACAAAATAAGGCACAGGTCACCGAAATTCTTGACGAACAATTCGGGAAAAAGGAATAGTCATGGAACACTACGATGCCATTGTCCTGGGGGCAGGTCCGGCGGGTCTCTCTGCCGGTATCTACCTTGCCCGGGCAAAACAAAACGTGGTAATCCTCGATCAGGGAACCGTCGGAGGGCAGGTTCTTTTGACCCATGCCGTTGCAAACTACCCAGGCCTTCCCGAGCTCTCCGGCTATCAACTCGCATCCACCATGAAGACACAGGCCGAAGGGTTCGGCTGTACCTTGATCTCCAATACCAATGTTACCGGTATTACATTGAAAGATACGGTAAAACGGGTTCAAACCGACGATAAGGAGTATGGAGCTCCGATCATGATCCTCGCCATGGGAGGACGGCCGAGAAATCTTGGTATCGAATCGGAAGATCGGCTCAAAGGGCTTGGAATCAGCTACTGTGCAACCTGCGACGGCGACTTTTTTACCGGTCAGAAGATCATGGTTGTCGGGGGAGGAAACTCCGCGCTGGAAGAGGCGGTAAGCCTGACCCGTTACGCCGACAAGGTAACCATCGTCCATCAATTCGATCATTTCCAGGGTTACGCCCACGCCATCGAAGCGGCCAGGGCAAACCCCAAAATCGACTTTATCCTCGAATCAACGGTACATGAGTTCCTCGGTAAAGAAAGCCTCGAGGGTGCTGTAATCGAACACACTCCTTCAGGAGAAAAACGCCGTCTTGATATTACCGGCGCCTTTATCCTTATCGGCTACCTACCCAATACTGCCATGGTTGCCGAGCAGCTTTCCCTAAACGAACGGGGAGAGATTATCACCGACGAAGGGATGAAAACATCGCTTGCAGGGGTTTTCGCAGCGGGAGATGCACGGCAAAAGCGTTTCAGGCAGATAACGACGGCAGTGGGCGACGGCACGGTGGCAGCCCTTTCCGCCATGGAATACCTGGAGGCAGGGAAGCGGGCATCATAACATAAAATATGTGCAAAAGGCCAATTGCCACACTCAATCCTTTCTGACATAGTGTGGCAATGCACATGATCCTTGGACAATTTTTTGCGCTGCTTACCGCAGGATGCTGGGCTCATAATTCCATTGTCTATTCTGCCGCAGGCAAGAGGGTCGGTTCGCGGGCCGTCACACATATCCGTTTATGGATCGCCCTGCCTGTGATGTTCCTTCTTCATCTTCTCTTTTGCGGTAGCCCCTATCCTCTCGGCCTTTCTTCATCGGTCTACCTCTTTCTCGGACTATCCGGGCTCTTCGGTTTCTGCGTAGCCGACCTCTTCATCTTCAGGGCCTTTGTCGATCTCGGCCCCAGAGAAACCATGGTCGTCATGACCCTCAGCCCTATTTTTGGTGCCATTCTCTCACGGATCTTCCTTGGGGAGATTCTTAGCCCCCTGCAGATGCTCGGAATTGCGGCCACCGTCGGCGGAGTTATCTGGGTTATCCTTGAAGAGGGCGCACGAAGCCGTGGTATCCAAAGGCAAAGCGGAACGGAAGAGGATCAGCGAGCGAAACGCACCGGGGCGTTTTTTGCCCTCGGAGGAGCCTTTACCCAGGCGGTCGGCATGTTTCTTGCAAAGGCAGGCCTCGCCCACGGGATTCATCCCTTCAGTGCTAACCTCCTTCGGCTCTCTGCAGGGCTCATCGGTCTTGTCCTTTATGCCGCGGTAAGAAAAAGCCTCGTCTCCGACTTCACGGCCCTTATACACGACAGAAAAGCGTTGCTGCTTACCGCAAACGGGGCCCTTGTCGGCCCGATCCTCGGCATTGTGCTATCCCTCTACGCCCTCACATGGGCGCCGGTCGGCATTGTTACCGCCCTCATGCAAACATCCCCCATATTTCTCCTACCCATTGATCGCCTCTATTTTAAGAAAAGGGTGTCTAAGGGAGCAGTTGCAGGGACGATAACAGCCATTGTTGGGACCGCCCTGCTTTTTCTATAACTATAGATAACAGAGTGACTCAAGGCAGGGAAAAAATTCTATGCACATTCGCAGCCACCTGAGAAATGAGTTCCTCCATTGGTACAGAGCGAAGGCGAGAAAAAAAACGATAGGTGTGCGCAACAAAGGCCGGATGGTTTGGCCTTCCCCTCATCGGCTCAGGGCTTAGGTAAGGACTGTCCGTCTCGAAAAGCAGCCGATCCATGGGCACCTGCAGTGCGGAACTACGTATAAGCTCTGCATTCTTGAAGGTAAGATTACCGGCGAACGAGATAAAAAAACCAAGATCGAGACAACGCCTCATCATCTCCGGTCCCGAGGAAAAACAGTGAAGAATGCCACCCCGCTTTGGGCTGTGACGACGAAAAACTTCCAAAAGCGGATCATCGGCCTCCCGGCTATGAATCACCACCGGAAGATCGAGGCGATCGGCAAGATCGATTTGGAGCTCCAGAAGCTCCTGCTGACATACAGTATCTGCAAAATCCCAATGCAAATCGATTCCGCATTCACCCACGGCAACCAAACGGGGTCGCTGCCCTCGAATCGAGGCGGCCTGGTGTTCCAGAATTGAGGTTTCAAGCTCAGCGACCAAAGAGGGCAAATCTTCGGCACCGGCATAGGAAGGATAGAGCCCTGCAGCCATGTAAACCCGATCAAACTCGGCAACAAGACCCGAACGCTCTTCAAGGTCCCCAAGCTCCGTTCCGATATCCACGGCACACACCAATCCCTCTGCAAAGGCTCTTTTCAAATGCTCACCAGGGTCGACACCCTTCTGACGCATCACGCGACTGTGGAAATGAGTATCAATCATCCCCTGTAGCCCCTCATATGTTTCCATGCCTCAAGTGTAACAAACAAATAGTCACCGCGAAAAGGGAGGGATTGACCATCGACGGCAGCCTCGATACTATACATCTCATTGCCGGAGTGGTGAAACTGGTAGACACAGGGGACTTAAAATCCCCCGGCCCCAATACGGCTGTACGGGTTCAAGTCCCGTCTCCGGCAAAACGATACGATAGTATTTGTAGACCTCAAGTTGCCAGGCTCTCCGCCATTTCCTCAGACCTCATCACAGAAGCATCAAAACCCGATTGATTTCATCGAAATGTGCCAGAGTATGTAAAACCGTCTCCCTTTTACTTGATCATTGACAATTTTTATATTTAGTTGCTATGCTAACTAATATATGAATGAAAACACAACAGAAATCGACGATCTGAATTTCTACACCTTGCTCGCTGTACTTCAAAGCGGCATGTGGCTGCAAGCCGACTTCGAACGGTTTCTCGAACCCTACGGACTATCCCATAGCCGATTCTCAATCCTGCTTTGGATCAAACATGCTCAGGAAGGAGAACCGATGGGCCATGAACTAGCCCATCGTCTCGGGGTGGCAAAATCGACAGTATCCAGGTTGGTGGAAAAACTCCTTGCCGATGATCTTATCAGATGTGAACAGGATCCTGATGACGCAAGGAAAAAACACTATTCGCTCACTCCGCAGGCATCGGAGCTCCTTACGTCGATCATCCCCCGGTATCTATGCAGAATGCGCGATATGGCAAAAGAGCTCAACGAAGGCGAAAAGGTGAATCTCATAGGATTGTTATCTAAAATAGATTTCCTGGATTCAGATAAAAGGATCATCAGGGGGACAGTGAAAACCATCGCCGACAAAGCTGAGGAAATCAAAGGCCTCTGCGAACGGGGCAGAAGTCGGGACATCGACCGGGTCCTCGACTTTCTGAACGACAAGGTCGATATTCCGACCACAAAAATCGTCGATTATTATCTGGGAACCGTGATGAATCCCGAAGGCATTCGTCAAATCGAACATTATCTTTTTCACGGAAATCAGGTCCAAAGAAACTACTGCACACTCTATTTTTCGAGACGGAACGAATGGGAAATCGTCAACAAAGCCTTCAAAATGGGATTGATCGACCAAATTCAGGCATACTCCCGATAGATTCCTGTAATCCCATGCTTTGACAGAGGTATATGAGGATTCTTCATTTGGGCGTTGCCCTCGCTTCCAGCTCGGGCCAGTCGACTTCGGGGTACGCTCTTCGCTCCCGTCCTCGGCTTCCCGCCTCGGACCGCCTCCGGCGCCCTCCGTCTCCTTAACGCATCCTTAAAGGCTCCCCACAATTGCCCAAACCACCCTTCCCGTAGTAGTATTACCATATGCCGAACGAGCACGATACACGCTACAAGTTCCTCTTCTCACACCCCATCTTCGTTCAGCGCCTCATGGAGGCCTTTGTCAAAGAACGTTTCGTTCGCAAACTCGACTTCGACTCCCTTGAACGGGTCGACAAAAGCTTTATTACCGAAGACTTCAAAACCAGGGAATCCGATATCATCTGGAAGATCAATTACACCGACAAACCCCTTTACCTCTTCCTTCTCATCGAGTTCCAGTCCTCCGTCGACCACTCCATGCCTCTTAGGTTCCTTCGCTACATCACCGAGTTCTACCAAAGCTTCCATCAGACTACCGACTCAGGACTCTTTCCTGCCGTCTTTCCCATCCTCATCTACAACGGTGACAGAAGGTGGACCGCTCCGCTTAACAGCCGGGACCTCATCGAACAGTCCATCCCGGAAAAGTACATCCCCTCTTTCCAGTACTACCCGGTTATCGAGAACCAGATCCCAAAACAGAGCCTGGCGAAGATCAAAAACGCCCTTTCCGCGGTCTTCTATGCCGAAAACTCCTCTCCCGAAGAGCTTGAGGCCGAGATCGATATCTTCCTTTCCATCATTACCGAAGAGAAACTTGAAGCGGTCCAGCTGTTGGTTCAATGGCTGAACAACTTCTTTGCGTCTGTCGAGGAGCAGCAAAAACAGCCGGTTTTATCCCGGATCAACGACATTGTGGAGGTAAAATCCATGTTACTTACCAAAATGAAAGAGCATGACCAAATGATGCTCGAGCAGGGTATCGAACAGGGTATCGAGCGGGGCGAAAAGCAGCGTGCCGTCATCACCGCCAAAAAGATGCTGGCAAAAGGATACTCCATTCAGGAAATATCCGAGCTTACCGGCCTCAGGCAGCAGGAGATCGAAGCATTACGGGATTGAAAAGAATGGCTTTTCCATCAAAGGAAGCATGACGGATTTTGGATCCGCCAGAAACGGCAAGAGGAATAAAATTCGAAGAGCAGACTCCACCTATCAGTGGGAAAAGGAGTACACCACTGATAGGTATGAATCTACAATCTCTATATTTTAGATAAGAGAAAATCAATCGCAACAAAGGTTATTGCACGTTATTCCCCTAAAAGCATGAACTATCTGTTATCAAGTTCTGCAATTTGTGCTTTGCTGAGACTATGGCTTCCAGGTAAATCCCGGGTTATATACGTGATCATCGCGGACTTTTCCAACAATTCAAGGCAGTCAAAAGCATCCAACATGGTCTTACCTACTGCTATAGCACCATGATTTTCCATTAATAATACCTTATGAGTTTTTATATCATGTGCTACAGCCTCAGCAAGCCCTTTCGTTCCCATCATTTTATAGGGAACATTCACGATTTCACCTATGACACAATATGCTTCAGCAGTGAGCTTTGTGTCTATACTATTGGGTTGCACCGTTGAATATGCGCTTGCATATGTGGGGTGTGCATGGACAACTGCCTTCATATCGGGTCGAGCCTGCAACACCATACGATGCATTTCAGTCTCAATGCTCAAAGGCAAATGGGGAGTCAGATTTGTTCCATCAAATTTGACTACTGCAATCAAATCGGGAGTAAGATTTCCTTTATCCAAACTTGATGGGGTAATGCAAAATTTTTCATCATCAATTCGCAAACTAATATTTCCACCACTTGCCGTAGTCAGTTGCCGGTCATATAAGCGATTCATATAATCGGCAACTATTTTTCGTTCGTTCTGAAATTCAAAAGGGTCCATGATATTTTCTCTCTCCTTGCCTACAAAGGCATGTAGTAAAAACGTAATGTCGTTTTTCTTCATTTGCTAATCATTCATTTAACATTAGACGATTTTTGTTCCAATCCTCATAGTATTGCTGTATACCCTTACGGACCTTTGGCTGGTATGTTATACAGGAGTCCTCTGTAGATCGACTACTAGCAAAATACTCATTGCAAACATCAGCACATCCGATTATCGAGGCCTGTGAATAATCCCCTAACAAGATGATATCTTTCTCCGTTAAATCAGCAAGAAACTGGCACAAAGTTGGTGATCGAAAGCCTCCTCCACAACAACGTATATAGTCCCTTTCAAAGGGAATCATATTGCACAAAGATAAATACTGATTATAAATCGCACAAGCAGTATCACTTAGCAGCCCCCATGCAAGATCTGTAATGTCACAATCAGCACTAAAAGGCGATTTCATTACAAATCCTCCCATCTTTAAACTTTTCTGGCGGGAAAAAAGTAAAGAAGTGAAAGAAGCGGTACAAGGGAAACCTGTTTTCTCTGCATACTTCTTCTCCAATTCCTCGTAACTATAATCCGAGAGAAAGTGTTCCTTGAATCGTTGATAATTCAATCCTGTAACACCCGGATTTGTTTCAACTAAATAATTCTTCCCTCCTATATTACAATCGACCCAACATCGCTCGTCTGGATCGTAATATTGCTCCTCATGTATTCTTACCACAGGGGAAGTAGTACCAGAAATAATAACGATATCCCCATCTGTACATTGGCTGCTCTTTGCAGCCAATTGTGTGTCGGCCCCACCAATAATGAAAACCACATCGGGACCCAATGAAAAACGCTGCAATTGAGAATGCTTGATACTTCCCAGTTTTGAACCTGAAAGCTGTATCTCGGGAAGTATTCGTGGATCTATCCCATATGCTTTACATATACGTTCTGACCACTGCATATCAATGATATCAAAAAGCTGAGTTTCACAGGCCTGTGACGGTTCAATAAAAATTTCCCCGCAGAAAATCTCACCAATCCATTCGCTCAGACTCGTAATCTTTGAAATCTTAGAAAAATCCTGTGGGTATTTTTTCTTGAAACCCATCAGCTTAGCTGCAATGAAATCTTCAGTTACCCACTTACCGGTACGCTTGTAAATCTCTTGCTTTCCTCCAATTTCGTCCATCCACTGCCGGCCGCGGTTGTCTATGTTTGGTAATCCCATACATGCCACGTGGGCGGCATCATACAAGACAACACTTTGCCGAGCCCCTGAAGCGGTTATTGCGTCGATTTTGATATCGGAGAATTCACGCAATAATTCTTCAGCCATCCATAGAAGCCTCGTTTCCCATTCTTGGGGGAGAAAGTATTGTGCATCGGGGTAGTTTTCATCTCTGTAATAGTGATTTTCTATTACCCTCGATCCAATGATTTTTCCTTGCGAAGAAACTATGGCTATTTTCGAATTACCTGTTCCCATATCAAATACGAGATAATATGCATCCATGATGCTCACCTACTCTTCAAAACGTGTTTATTATAAACAACACTCTCAAGGTTTCTTCCTTCCAGCCATTGGATCACATTATTCGTAATAATATCGGACTGATGGCTTGTAACTTCATAGGATGCTCCGCAAATATGCGGGGTAAGCAACACATTTGGGTAGGACAAAATTTCAAGGTCCTCAGGCTTTGGAGGTTCGGTATCCAAAACATCAAGGATCGCACCAGAAATCTGTTTCTCTTTCAAAGCCTCACATAGAGATTCGTAATCAACTACCGCGCTTCGGGCAGAATTCACAAACAAAGAATCAGGTTTCATCAAAGAGAAGAGTTTCTTGTTGATCATACCGCGAGTACTATCCAAAACAGGGAGATGGATGGATACAATATCGTTCTCAGAAAAAATCTCTTCGACTGAGCATTTTCTATAGGAACTCGATACAGCTTCCACATAGGGATCATAAAAGGATATCTCACAACCAAAAGCTTCAAAGAGATGCGCGGTTGCCTTTCCTACCGCACCAAACCCAACAAAGCCAATGTTCTTACCTTGCAGCTCATGGCCCATCCACAGATAGTAGGGAGTGGTACCTTCCACCCATTTCATCTCTTTCACCCATTGGGTGGCAGGGATGATATTCCGATACAATGTCAGCACCAAACCGACAACCATCTCTGCAACTGCCTGACAATTACGTGCAGGAGTACATAGTACAGGGATACCGGCGGCTGTACAGGCATCAACATCGATGTTGGCAGGATTAGCTCTGCAATCACCGATAGCCTGAAGATTATGGTAATTGTCCAGAACCTTCTTTGTGATACGATCCAACTCCGTAATTAACACATCGGGTTCATATTTCTTCAAGGATTCCAACATGGCATCCTCGTAATATCGTTCTCCTGTTTCTGTCCAAGGGAGGTAGACTACCTCACTAAAATAGTTCTCCAACTCTTCAATACGATTTGGTGTCATTGGGGCACGTACTAATAATTTCATGATTATCCTATTCTTCCTGACTATTCTTTTCAGAATCAGCGAAATATCGTTTTAGGTCTTGTGGTAGATACACGCCTAAATCAGTTACCACTCCGCTACATAGCTCCGGTGGGGTGATATCGAAAGCCGGATAGAATCCTTCGACTCCATCCATGGTAAGCTTCACATCCAAGGCTTTAAGCACGAGCTCAGGATCCCTCTCTTCTATTCTTACATCACGTATGTCAGGATGATCGGGATCTGGGGTGCCGGTGACATAATAGGGAATACCATAGTAATGGGCAGCCAAGGCAATCTGAAAGGTACCAACTTTATTGATTATATGACCATCCACGGTAATGACATCTGAAGCGGAGGTAAAGAGATCGACATTCTTTGCTTTCAATGTATAACCTGGCATGTTATCGGTTATCACAGTGACAGGGAATCCCATATCGCACGCCACACTTGCAGTAAGTCGCGACCCCTGGAAATAAGGGCGGGTTTCTGCACAGATGACCTTGATCGGGTTGTTCAGGCGCTTACACGCACGTAGTATTGTTCCAACCACCGTATCTCCAAAACATTGGGTCATGATCGTTCCGTTTTTGGGAATCAACTTGGCCAGATTTTCTCCGACAAGCGTATATTTCTTATAGTTATTGTTCACAAAGTTGAATGCATATTGGAACAGCGCTTCTACAAGAGCTTCCCCTCGGGTCCCTTCCCGAAGGCTCTGCCGAACAATATCCACAGCTCCCCCAACAATCCTTTTCATTTGTTCAACGGTCGTCGGCCGGGCATGGGACAAGGTATAGGCAGCATCCTCCATATATGTAAGGACATCAACATCTTTCCTATCGGCAATCTCATGGGCAGCAAGTGCCATCCCCATCGCTGCTGCAAGATACGGCCCGGCACTTTGCGTTACCATATCTTTAATAGCTTGGGCAACTTCCTGAACACTCTTGCACGTTACAAATTCTGTACGAATAGGGTAAATCCTTCTGTCAAGGATCCTAACTTCTCCATTTTTATACCAAGCAATATTTTCATATCGTAAGAGGAAGGCTAAACCTTCGTCCGCTCTTTCCATTTCTTCCAATACTCCTCTAGTAGGTTTTCAACATGACAACGACAAGCCTTACGCTCCTGTTGCGTTTAAGCATTCAAAGCATTTTCTCAATAGGCTTCCATCACATCCTCGAAAATTTCAACAAGCTCGGATCCTGTCGCTAAAGCTGCTCTTCTCATGATTAATTGAATTCCAGTTGCAATGAGCGCCCGCTCCATAGGAATTTTCAACACGGGATCTGTAACATCATTAAGTTCCTGGACCTTTGCATCACCAACCACACGCCGTATCATTTCGGTTCCCGCATATCCGAATGAGTCGGACCATATATTTGCTAAGTAGTGCTCTTTAAACTTTGCGTTATATAAGGGGAAAGAAACAATCTCATCAAATTTCTTCTCCAGTTTGGCTTTTGTCAAAGCTACAATCTCAGTAATTGCGGTTTTCGCCCAATGAATAAATTCTGTGTTTTCCGGGTGGACATATGCTTTATGTGCCCAAGCAAAAAACATGTTACCGATGACATTACCGATGTCATATCCAATAGGCCCGTAGTATGCAAATTCAGGGTCTATCACTTTCAGCCCCTCTTCATTAACGAAGATAGAACCCGAATGTAAATCACCATGGACCAAAGCTTGGGCATGATTCATAAATTCATCTCGAAGGATACCGACTTCGCTTTTCAGGTCCTCATTTTGGTAGAGATGTTTTTCAACAAATTCCTCATTTCCGGCAGTAATGATATTTCGCTTTTTGTAATCGTAATACGGTTCGGTAAGAACCAGATCTTCAGTGATATCACAAAGCTCAGCATTTGTGAATTTTTTAACTCGTTCCTTCTTTGTTGCACGATCAAGGACCAAATCAGTGGATGGAAGCAAGGTATCGGCCATGAACGTGGAAATATCCTCAGCAAGTTTAGGAAAAATCTTCCCCTGCACCATCTCTTTCCTGAGATTCTTATATGCAGAAATATCTTCCATATATAATGCACACATTACTTCATCATAATAGTAGATTTTTGGAACCATTGAGGGAGCACATGCTCCCTCAATGGATAATACATCGGCTTCAATCTTGTTATGATTCAAGTTCAGGGGTCTTCCTGAAGAACGAACAAATTTATCTGCTTGCTTCACAACTATAGATCGTCCCGTATCCTCATCGGTGACAACAAATACATAATTGATATTTCCATCACCAATTTCACGACAGCTAAGTCTTGCACCTGGTTCGAAATAATGAACCAAATCAATGGTACAAGCCATCACATCCTCTGCTTTCATCAAAAAGTGCTTTGCATAATCCTTGTTCATTTTTTATTTATTACCAATGAGGCTTTTCTCAGTAAACTTATTTGGCCAACCAATACCAATGAAAATGAGACCGAAGACGATCATCATCAGGCAATACCACACGTACGGGATAATTGTAACCGGTGAAATTTTAGCCATTGCTCCTGCAACCAACAACTGGCCTGCATATGGCGAGAGACCGTTAAATGCCGAAGAGAAAAGGTCAAGGATACTCGCTGCACGACGACGGTCGATTCCCATCTCATCAGAAATGTCGCGAGCAATCGGACCAGCTGAAATGATGGAGATGGTATTATTTGTAGTGGCAATGTCCAGCAGGCTTACCAAAGAAGCAATAGCCAGCTCACCACCACGTCTTGTCTTTGTCTTTCTGGTAAGAGCATGTAACAACCAATCGATACCACCAAGGTATTTCATCAAGGCAACCAAACCGCCTACCAATACAGCAATCAAAGCCATATCTTCCATCCACGTCATACCGGTATG
>JGI2924J29684_1078254_pt1 | contig 37313 bp, 38 predicted proteins | sample BenlonsequencITS_FD_29684 | JGI IMG/M metagenome (IMG submission 29684)
ACCGATCAATTCGTCGTCGTCCGTCAGTCCTTCGTCGTCACCCATCGTGTCGTCATCGTCACCGATCAATTCGTCGTCGTCGTCGATGCCACTCTCTTTACCGGTGCTGGTTCCGGTCGCCCCGGTGTCTGTGCCAGTCGACCCAGTGTCAGTCATCCCGCTGGTTCCACCGCTCCCTGAGAGGTCGCTCTCGAGGTGGACCGCGTCGTCTGTCACCTGTGAGATCGCGTCTTCCTGGAGTGGATACGCCGCTTCGTCGGTCCCACCCCAGCCGAGTTTCGCCTTGATCGTGTCCGTAATGCCGGGATCGGGTTCGACGTGTGCCGTACCGTGCTCGACGTCGGCAACGATACCGACGTCGTCGCCGTTCGCGTTGACTACTGTCTTTCCGATGTCGTCGTCGGTAAACTGTGGGGACATTGCGGTCGGAACGACCACGAACTCGATTATGATGGTGGTGCTTGCGGTGGCCTGCGGCGGTGCCGAAAGCGGTGACGCCGACGAGTATTTCGTCGTTACCGTTCCGTAGTCACTCGTTGAACTCCGGATCTCTTCCTTCGAGGAAGGCCGAGACGCCTTCCTCGTGGGACTCACTCGAGCGGGCGTGGACCTGCAGCAGGTTCTCGTAGTCGAGGGCCTCCGGCCAGCGTCGACCCATGTTCTCGTGCATCGCCTGTTTCATCATACCGATCACGTCAGTCGGCCGCCGGCCGAGTCGGTCGACAGTCTCCGTGACACGGTCGTCGAGTTCGTCCGCGGGAACGGCTTCGTTGACTAGATCGAGTTCGGCCGCCCGTTCGGCGTCGAAGAACTCGCCGGTGAAAGCGAGTTTCTTCGCAGCCCGCAGGCCGACGAGGTGTGGGAGCATGAAGGTCCCACCCGTGTCGGGAATCAATCCGACTCGGACGAACGCACACGAGAAGGTCGCATCCTCGGCTGCGTAGGCGATATCCGACAGCGCGACGATCGCGAGCCCAGCGCCGACGGCGTCGCCGTTTACGTTCGCGACGATCGGTACCGGGCACTCGAGCATCGCCTCGACGACGCGGCCGAACGTCGCAGTGACCTCGTCGTACGACTCCGTCGGCGGTGCGGGCTCTTCGGCCATCGCCTCGACGTCGCCGCCGGCGCTAAATGCGTCGCCTTCGCCAGTGATGACGATCGCGTGGTACTTCTCGGGTGAAGCGTCCTCGAGCGCGTCCGCGAGCGCTTCGGCGGTTTCGGTCGTGATCGCGTTGAGAACTCCCGGTCGATCAAACGTGATCTCGAGCACGCTGCCGTCGGTATCGACGTGCATGACTCGAGGGTCACGAGGGCCGATATTAATACTGCTCTTTTTTCGAGAACAGCGAACGTGTTGGAAGTGGTCGGTCCGGGACGGTGGTCGTCAACGGACGACTGTACGACAGAACTGGTATAGCGGCAACTCGTCGTACGGTTGCACCGGGACAGGCGGTCACATCAGTCCGAGAGCATCGGCGGCGGGTTCGTTTCTTCCTCGGTGACGTCGAGTTCCGAGGTAACGAGCGCCCGGTAGGCACGGCGGAGCCGTTCTGACAGGGCCTGGTGGGAGATGTCGAGCTCGTCGGAGAGCTCCTGCATCGATACCTCTCGTGGAATCTCGAAGTAGCCGTGGTCGATCGCCGCGACCAGCGTCTCGTACTGACGCGCGGTCAGGCCACACTGGGAGTGAGTGTCTTCCTCCAGATCGAACAGCCGAACGATCGTCGGCGAGACGTCGTGGTCGACGAACCGGTCGTACAGCGCGCTGACGTGTTCACGCTCGACGACACGGACGCTAAGCAGCCACGTCCCGTTCGACGCCGAGGCGCTGAGGACCGTCCCGTGTTCCTCGAGAACGGCCTCGAGCGGATCGACCGTGTCCGGATCGAACTCGATGTCGTACAGCCAGCGATCCTCGTCGCCGTTTATTAGTGCGTACTCGCTGATGGCGGACGCGTCGTCGAGTGCGTCCTCGACCGCATCCTGGGACGGCCCCGACAGCCAGAGTCCGTGCCCGCTCGAGGCGATGACGCGCTCCATCTCACAAGTCAGCGACGGTACGGCTTCGAATAACTCGTCGAGACCGGCCCCGTCCGCCGGAAGCTCGATGTCTGCGATAGATGTCATGGATTCCACGCTCGGATACGCCGAGGACTTTCATAACCTCGTTTCCAAAGGAATTAGCAACGCCGATAGAGACTTTCCAATCGTTCCGACACTTCACGCTGGGCGGCCCATACGGGTTGTTGTGACTACTTACCCACTCTCCAGACGGTTCGATCGAACGATACCAGAAAGAGCAACGAGACGAGTCGGACGACATCTCGGCATTCGTCGTTTCGTGGGCGGCTTTCTCGACGGTGGCTGTGGGCCGCGAAGACGACTGTCCGCGTTCGGGAACGGCGGTTCCCGTCGATGGTCTACGCCGACGGTTCGTCGAACGTGGACCGCGAGTAGACCGTCTCGCAGTTTGGGCAGCGATAGTGTCCCTCGAGTTGTTCGTAGAGACGGTGGCCGCAGTTTCGACACCGCCCATCCGGATAGTTCATACCTCACACACGGGTCCCCAGCCGAATAAGGCCTCTCCTGACACTATGTAAGCTCTCTATACGATTCCGGCGGGTCGGAGTCGGCAAACGACATACCCGCGAGCGCCGCCAACGACGACCGTGGACGAGCACACGACCGACCCGACCGTCGGCCCACCGCCGAACCGCGACGATCCGCCGTCCGGCTGGCTCGAGTCTGCAAACCAGTGGGAGCACGCGACGCTCCGACAGGCGACGATTCACGGTGTTCGACTCTTCAACGCGGAAGCGTACCACGAGAGCCACGACTGTTTCGAGGACGAGTGGTACAACTACGGCCGCGGCCGGACCGAAAGCGCCTTTCTCCACGGAATGGTTCAGGTCGCCGCCGGCGCGTACAAACGCCACGACTTCGAGAACGACGACGGAATGCGATCGTTGTTCCGGACGGCACTGCAGTATCTCCGGGGAGCCCCCAACGACTACTACGGCGTCGACGTCCTCGAAATCCGGACGACGATTACGAACGCACTCGAAGAGCCCGAACGGATCGACGGCTGGCAGATCCGTCTTGACGGAACGCGGCCAACCGCGCGTGCGATCGACTGGAGGCCCCTCGAGGCGCTCGAGGACTGATACGGAACGCTGTACCGCTGTCCCGGCGCAACCGCAGGCAGGCTCGCGGTTGCGCCGGAACTGACTGACAGCAGACCGTACGAGGGGAGTGGTGTAACGCGTCTCGGTACAACCGCTTTGGGTCGCAGACGAGTCGGAACGAACCGACAGCAGATCGTATGAACGGACCGAACCGTGTCGCCTTTGCACACCCAGCCCAACTAGTGACTGTGAAAGTCGCACAGATCGGGTCGGGGACGCCCGACGTCGCGATTCTCGCTGGCGTTCACGGTGACGAGCCCTGTGGCGTTCGCGCCGTCGAGCGGCTTCTCGACGAGCACCCGACAGTCGAACGACCAGTCAAACTCGTCGTCGCCAACGAGAAGGCACTCGAGCGACGGGTGCGGTTCGTCGACGAGGACCTGAACCGGGCGTTCCCGGGCGATCCGGACGCGAAGACACACGAAGGACGGCTCGCCCATCGGCTGGCGGACGAACTCGAGGGCTGTCTCACGTTTTCGATGCACTCGACACAGAGCTACGCGGACCCGTTCGCGATCGTCGACGGCGTCACCGAGACCGCAACGGAGCTGTGTCGACAGCTTCCTGTCGAGGCGATGGTCGAGACCGGCGCGTTCGCCGAAGGGCGGCTGATCACCGAGGTCCAGACGATCGAGGTCGAGTGTGGCCAGCAAGGCTCGGAGACGGCAGCCCAGAACGCAAACCGTCTCGTGCGAGCGTTCCTGACGGCTGTCGGCGCGTTGCCGGGCGACACGGTCGAGCGCGACCTCCCGGTCTTCCGGCTCACCGACGTCGTCCCAAAAGCACCCGCAGACACCTACGAGGTATTCGTCGAGAACTTCACCGAGGTCGAGGTCGGAACCCCATTCGCAGCGGCCGACGGCGAGCAGCAGGTCGCCGAGGAGCCGTTCTATCCCGTCCTGATGTCGCCGAACGGCTACCGGGACGTCTTCGGCTACGCTGCAGAGAAACTCGAGGTCGTCGAAGCGCCGACGGCGGCCGATTAGGTCTGTCTCCGAGATACGCACAATCTTCCCCGCAGTGACAGCATTGATACCCCGGCATCTCCTTCCAGCAGGTGATGAGCACAGCGCTTACCGTCGCGTCGGTCGCTGAACTGTTCCCCAACGGGATCAGTCACTACACGGTCGGCGGGTTGCTGGTCGGGCTCGGGGTGGTCGTGATCTACCTCGGGACCGCCATCCCCGCCGGCGCGAGTACGTTTCTCGAGTCGACGCTGTCGTACGCCTCGAACCTCTCGCGGTTCCAGCAGTACCGTCCCTCCCGGGACTGGCGAGTCGTCTTCACGCTCGGGATCGTCCTCGGCGCGGCGATTTACGCCGTCACGTTCCAGTCGGGACTGGTTTCGAGCGGCCTCCACCAGCAGGCCACGACCGGCGAACTCCGCGAGGTCGGCGGGCTGACGATCTGGCTGACCGAGGTCCAGCCCTGGCGACTGTTCCTCGGCGGCGTCCTGATCGGGATCGGCACCCGACTCGGGAAGGGTTGTACGTCGGGCCACGGCGTCTGTGGCGTCGGCTCGGCCTCTCGAGCGTCGTTCGTCGGCGTCGCGACCTTCCTGCTGGTGGCGATCGGGGTCGCGCAACTGGTGCAGGCACTGGGGGTGAACCTCTGATGGCAGAACACGACCAACACCCGCTGTTCTTGCCACTCGTCTTCGTCGGCGGGCTGATCTTCGGTTTCGGCCTCGGGTTCAGCCACATGGCCCAGCCCGAAGTCGTGTTGAACTTCCTCCAGTTCGACGACCTCGGCCTGCTGTTCGTCATGTTCGGGGCCGCAGTCGTCACCGGAATCACGTTCTTCGGGATCAGGCAGTTCCGGACGACGGCCCCGCTGACGGGAGCGACCTACGGCCGGCGGCTGAAGACGCTCGACAGGAACGTCGTCCTCGGCGGCGGCATCTTCGGCGTCGGCTGGGGTCTCTCTGGAATCTGTCCCGGCGCGGCCTACGCCAGCCTCGGCGTCGGCAACGTCGTCATCCTCTATGGCATCGCCGGCATGTTCGTTGGGGCGTACCTCCAGGGGTACTGGCGCTCTGCCCGCGCCGGAAGCGAGTCGCCGGCGACGGCGGCCGACTGATCGAATAGCGGTGGATCACACGACTTAAACTGCTTCTCTCCGTTCCATCGTGTATGACCGACGACGACTCCCGCGAACACGTCGTCCCGGGGTCCGACGAGGAACTCGAGACGGCCGACGTTCGCGGCCACGACTTCCGCGGCGACCTCGACCTCGAGTCGCTGCTGTCGAGTTACGAGACGACCGGTTTCCAGGCGAGCCACCTGGCCGAAGCGATCGATGTCACCGAACGTATGCAAGAAGAAGAGGCGAAGGTCTACCTCACGCTGACCTCGAACATCGTCTCTTCTGGCCTGCGCGAGACGGTCGCCGCGCTCGTTCGCGACGGCCACGTCGACGTCGTCATCACGACCTCAGGTTCGCTGACAGAGGACGTCATCAAGACAGCCAAGCCGTTCAAGATGGGCGAGTGGGACGCCGACGAGGCCGAACTTCGCGAGCGCGGCATCAATCGCCTAGGCAACATCTTCGTTCCCTCCGACCGGTACGTCTGGCTCGAGGAGTACCTCTATGACTTCTTCGACGACTTCTTCGCCGAGGAGTCGATCCGGACGCCGACCGAGTTCACCCGTGAACTCGGTGAGACTCTCGAGGACGAGGACTCCGTGCTCAAGCAGGCAGCGGACAACGACATCCCGGTCTACTGTCCCGCGCTGACCGACGCCGAGGTTGGCAACTTCCTCTACTACTACCGGCAGCGCCAGGACACGGACTCGGACATCGGCATCGAGATCTTAGACGACTACGAGAAGATCATCGAGGACGGGATGTTCGCGGACACGACTGGTCTGATCGCCGTCGGCGGCGGGGTGCCAAAACACCACGCCATCATGACGAACCTCTTCCGTGGCGGTGCCGACTACGCCGTCTACATCTCCACGGGGATGGAAGGCGACGGCTCGCTGTCCGGTGCGCCGCCGAACGAGGCCGTCTCGTGGGGCAAGATCAAAGACGACGCCGAGACGAACTACACGCAGGTCGAAGCAGAGGCGACACTTGTCTTCCCGCTGCTCGTTGCGGAAGCGTTCTACAACGCGTAACGATCCAGTACGACGGAATACATCGCTTTTCGAGCATGAGCGGAACCGACGACTCCGTTGGCGGCTACTCGCTCCGCCGGGAGTTGCTCTGGGCCGGACTCGCCATCGCCGCGATCACGATCGTCGGCTGGCTCGTCGTCTTCGACGGTCTCGAGACCGGCGCGCCTCGAGTGCTTTCGGCCCAACTTGGAACGCCCCTCGTCGTCGGTACGTGGCTCGTTCTCGCCGTTCTCGGAGTTGTCGGGCTCTATCGCTGGTTCCGTTCCGGGGAGTAATTCTCCCGAAAGCGGGCGAAGGGTGTCGGGCCAAGACACTCCACGATCCGGTTCGTAGGAAGACTATGTCCCCGATCCGCCGCCGATTGCTATCGGCCGTTGGAGCCTCGATCGTGGTCGGCACCGCCGGCTGTCTCGAGCAACTCAGCTCCGACCCGCTCGAGCTCGCCACGCCCGAAGCAACCCCCGACGACGACTGGACAGCGCCCGACTGGGAGCCCGCCGACGGCGAACCGAGCGAGGACGACGTGGAGCCGACGACGGTCGTCTCCGGCCTCGAGATTCCGTGGGACCTCACCTTCGCGGGCGCGGACGCGTTCGTCACCGAGCGAGACGGTGGTCTGCTCCGGTTCGACGCAGCCGACCTCGAGACGAGGTCGGATCTTGTGCCAGCAGATGCGGATGTCGTCCTCGAGAGAACGGATCTCCCAGATCGGGCTGCACCTGGCGAAGGCGGGACGCTGGGCGTTGCGGGCCACCCCGATTACCCCGACGAACCCCTGCTGTTCGTCTATTACACCGTCGACGACGGCGTCGGGAACCGCGTGGTTCGCTACGACCTCGAGAGCAGCGACCTCGAGCCGATCCTCGATGAGATTCCGGGCGCGACAACGCACAACGGTGGGCGGATCACCGTCGGTCCCGACGACTACCTGTGGGTGTTGACCGGCGACGCGGAAGAGCCTGCGCTCACCCAGGACCCGAGCTCGCTCGCGGGTGCCGTGTTGCGAGTCGATACCGACGGCGAGCCGGCACCCGACAACCCCGACTGGGGAGCTGACGGCGACCCGCGGACCTACACGCTCGGCCACCGGAACCCACAGGGGATCGACTTCACTCCCCAGGGAGCGCCGTTGATCGCCGAACACGGCCCCGTCGCTCGAGACGAGGTCGCGATGCTCCGGCCGGGCAGCAACTACGGCTGGGACGTCACGCGTGGCGGGCCGAACGATCCGGACTACGAGAACTACGAGGAGCACACGGCAGTGACGCCACCGCTTGTCAACACCGGCCCGGAGACGACGTGGGCTCCGTCGGGACTGACGTTCTACGACGAGGACGCAATCGAGCCGTGGGAGAACCGGGTGTTCGTCTGTGGACTCGTCTCGGAGACGCTGTACGGAGTGACGCTGCGGACGGGAAACGAAAACGAGGGCGGTGAAAACGAAGACGACGCGGATGCCGTCTACGACGGCCCCTGGCTTGACGACCGCTTCACTGCGACCGTCAGCACGCTCTTCGAGGGGACCTACGGCCGACTTCGGCACGCAGCACCCGGCCCCGACGGCTCGCTGTACGTGCTGACCTCGAACCGGGACGGTCGCGCCAGCGGTGCGTTCCCGCTCGAGAGAGACGACCGGATCGTCCGGATCGAGGTCTGAGGCGGAATATCGTACCGACAGCCCGGTGCAATCGCCTCGAGTCACGGCGCGCGGGCACCGACTGATACGGACTGCCGTCCCGATGTCCCGGCGCGACCACGAGTCCTCCTGCGATCGCGCCGAAAATAGCCTACAGCAAACCGTATGACGGGACACCGTGTGACGTTGGCACCGAGCGACGAGGTCGATTCCCGGGACGTTAATGACGTAAAACCTATCCCGATCACCGCCATATAGTGGAGTATGGACTTCCCGCCGAACCAGGGGCTCGATCAGGAGAAAGTTACCGAACAGGTCGCCGACGTCCTCGAGGAAAACGAGGTCGTCCTCTTCATGAAAGGGACCGAACTCATGCCACAGTGTGGCTACTCGCGGAAGGCGCTTGGCCTGATCGACCAGCATCGAGACGAGTACGAGACCGTCGATGTCCTCGAGTCGTTAGACGAGTACCGCGTCGCACTCGAGGAACACAGCGGCTGGGAGACGATTCCACAGACGTTCGTGGACGGCGAGTTCGTCGGCGGCTCGGACATCCTCGAAGAACTGCAAGAGCGTGGTGAACTGGCGGAGACACTCGACGCCGAATAGGCGATCCGGTCCCGACTTAAATTTGTCCTTACTGGTATCTCACGCATTTAATAGCAGGTAATATAAGTGACCCGCGCGTAGTGTCGTACAAGAACTCTCGTACTCCCCCCCACTATGTCATCAGAGGAATCCAGACACGTTTATCGGTTGCACTCGACGCTCGAACTCCCCCTCGAGGATCTCCACGACCACATCGACGAGGCGACGTTCCCCGACGGGGTCGACGACGTAGAGATCACACGACGAAACAACACCCTGATCCTTAAAGCAGTCGCCGAGGACCAGTCGGTCAGCAAGTACACTCCGACAGCCCAGCTCAAAGCCAGCGTCACCGAAAACAGGGTATACGAGGAAGATCCTGACGAGCGCCGCCAGCAGTCCTTTAGCTGGGACGAAGAGGAAGAAGAAGAGATCGAGTCCGAACTCGTCGAGTTCGCCGCTTTCAAGGGTGACCGGGAGACCGTTCTCCAGAACTCGCTTCTGCAGTACCAGATGTTCCTCGTTCTCTGTGAAATCGCGGAAGCCGCTGAGAAAGGGACGTTGACCGCGATCTCCGAACGTGACGGCGAACTCGAGGCGACCCGGATCGTCGACGGCGAGCCACGACCTGCCGACGTCGAAGTCGTTGAAGGACCTCGAGATCACGGCTCCGGTGAGTCTGGCGTCAACTGGCGGGACAACAAATTCATCAGCGACTGACACTCAGGATTGGTCTCTTGAGTTGCTCCGATAATGATTTTTTCAGACAACTGAGCCAGCCCTAGTGACGGAACAGACTGCATCGAATGTTCTGCAGACAGTCACCAGACTAGTGTTTGCGAGTGATAAGTATGAGCTAAATCACGCAACACGCGCCTCAGCATCGATCTGAATGTCATCGATCCCTTCTTCAAGTGTGAACGATGCATCGATATTGAACGGTACCGTCTGTGTCGTTTCCGGTGAGACTGTTATAGTTTTACTTTCCAATACGACTCCATCACCTAACCCGCCGCGTTGCAGTAGTCGTACTTCGGCCTCGCCACCCTCGCCGTCGTTTCTAACGTCGACTTCTGCTTCTGCTGGTAACAGTCGAAACCCAAACCCTTCGTATTGGCCGTCTTGCTCTACAGTAAACGACTCCGTTCTGCGCTCACCTTCGGAGAAAAATCGCTCGTAAGTGCCTGATTCGTCCGCAAAAGGGGACCAAATAGAGAGTTCTCTGTCCTCGAGTAAGACAAGCGTCACTTCAATATCGCCTGCTATACCTGTGTTCTCAACAGTGGCACTGAATTCATGCTGTTGTCCGGTCCCTACCACTTCGTCGTCTACTGACACCCCTTGTGGCTCAGGATGACGAAGATCAGTCACAATTGGTTCGAACGTACTGACGCTATCTCTAGAATCGGCACCAGTAGATCCATCACCTGTCTCAGCAGTTTCATCCGAGAGACAACCAGCTATAGCCGTCGCAAGCGCTGTACTGCTACACGCGATAAGTCCTCTTCTTTCCATACCCGATACGTATCAGCAATGGTTAATAAATGCTCCCCCATATGATTCAGTAGCAGTAGTTGCCGTCTCGCGTGATCGTCTCTCACTCGAGATTGTCGCGACGATCGAGTTCGAACAGTACTCGCTCGAGGTTGTCCTCGTCCGGACGGTAGTCGAGCCACGCCTCGAGTTGTGAAGCGACCTGTGTGGTCGTCACGACGACGCGGTCGTCGCTTTCGCTTGCGGAAGCGACTGCAGGCCCGGTTTCGGCCGTCGGTGGGAAGGAAGCGTTCGATCACGGTGGTCGTCCTTGGAAGCCGTCGGGAATCCGCGTTGATCTTCAGTACGTCGTCTTGGAAGAACGCGAGAGTCCGGTACGGAGTGAATGCCGGTTCGAAATGTGTTGCTTCTCGCATCCCTTTGTGACAAGGGTTGCCGGCTCTGCCGGCTCGTTTCGACGCTTCAGCAGTCTCGAGTCGTCGAACTCGAGTCATCGTCGACCTTCCGGAGGTTAGCGCGCCGATAACGATATACCGCATTCTGGAATGGCCGCTACATGATATCCGAGGTGAACGTCTCTCGACGAAAATCGTCCCTCCACAGCAGGCCGGCCAGCCAGGACGTTCGGTTCCACGGATACGAGGGGGTGAACTGATGCGAATCTGCTCGGTCGTCGGTGCCCGACCGCAGTTCGTCAAGGCGGCGGTCGTCTCGCAGAAGATCCGCGATGTCGGCGAGGAGGTGCTGGTCCACACCGGCCAACACTACGACGAAGAGCTGTCGGACGTCTTCTTCGAAGAACTTGACATTCCAGAGCCCGAGTACAACCTCGGTGTCGCTTCCGACACTCACGCCCGCCAGACTGCAGCGATGCTGACGCGCCTCGAGTCGGTGCTCGAGTCGGTCCAACCCGACGCTGTCTTACTGTACGGCGACACCAACTCGACGCTTGCGGGTGCCATCGTCGGCTCGAAACGCGACGCGACGGTCGCTCACGTCGAGGCAGGTCTCCGCAGCGGGAACCGTGAGATGCCCGAGGAGATCAATCGCGTCCTGACTGATCACGTCTCCGATCTCTGCTTTGCGCCGAGCGAGGCCGCCGTCGAGAATCTCGCCACAGAGGGGATCTCTGAGGGTGTCTTCTGGACCGGTGACGTGATGTACGATGCCCTACTCGAGGCCCGCAACCAGTCGACCGGCGCGTCGTCGATCCTCGCCGAACTCGGTCTCCGCGAGGGCGAGTTCGTCCTTGCGACGGTCCACCGGCAGCGAAACACCGACGCTCGGTCGAACTTGGCGTCGATCGTCGACGCGTTGGCCGACGTTCCGCTCCCGGTCGTCTTCCCGGCTCACCCCCGGACGGTCGACCGACTCCGGGCGTACGGCCTGTGGGAGCGGGCAACCGCCGAACTCGAGGTGATCGAACCGCTTGGCTATCTCGATTTCGTTCGGCTGCTCGACGCGGCCGAACGGATCGCGACTGACTCCGGTGGCGTCCAGAAGGAAGCGTTCTTCCTCGAGACGCGATGTGTCACCCTTCGGACGGAGACCGAGTGGGAAGAGACAGTCGATGCCGGCTGGAACAGGCTGGTCGGCTCGAATGCAGATCAGATCCGTGAGGCACTCGTCGCCGACTGGACGCCCGACTCCCATCCCCGCCCGTACGGCGACGGGCTTGCAAGCCGGCGAATCGTCAGTCTCCTCCAGCGGGAACTAGACGGTTCCGATCCGGATCGACGCCTCGAGGCTGCACCGCTCGACTAACGACTATCGATGAATTTCTTTGAAATTTACGTTGGTAGCGGCAAATGTCGTTTCGCTCGTCAGACCAGGGAGCAAATAGAAAGCTACCGTTCGACACCATCTAAGCCTACAATACTACACTCCAGTCAGATCGCCGCGGACAATTTTCCGACAGAGGTTTCCGCACCCCCAAAGGGTTTAAACCAGATAATTATATCTAATTACGACCGATGAGCCAGAACCTCTCAGACCGCATCGATGTCGATTACGCCGACGGAAGCGGTGAAGCCCCCGACGACTACCCCCACGTCAACGACAAAATCGAGAAGGCAGTCGAGGTCACACGCCAGGGCCTCGAGGAGTACGACAACCCCGCCGTCATGTGGACCGGCGGGAAGGACTCGACGCTCGTCCTCTACTTCGTCACCCAGGTTGCCGAGCAACACGACCTCGAGGTCCCGCCGGCGATCTTCATCGACCACTACCAGCACTTCGACGAGATCCACGACTTCGTCGACCACTGGGCCGACCAGTGGGGACTCGAGGTCATCTACGCACGCAACGAAGATGTCGGCGAATACGTCGCCGACCACGACCTCGACCCAGGCGACGAGATCGAGATTTCGGAACTCTCCGAACACAACCGACACCACGTTCGGGACATCCTCGAGTACGAGGAGGACACGTTTCCGTTCCTGCTCGATACCTACGTCGGCAACCACTTGCTGAAGACGGTGGCGCTTAACGACGCCATCGAGGAGTACGGAACCGACGGCATCGTCTCCGGCGTCCGCTGGGACGAACAGGAGGCCCGTGCCGACGAGACGTTCTTCTCGCCGCGTCACGACCCGGACATCCACCCACCCCACGATCGAGTTCAGCCGATCCTGCAGTTCAACGAAGCTGCCGTCTGGGAGACGTTCTGGAACTTCGTCGTGCCCGATACCGTCGACGAGTTCCCGGACGACGGCTACGTCCCCGAAGGCAAAGACGACCTGCCGGACGACCTCGACCCCTTCGACACCCCGGTCTCACCGAAGTACTGGGAAGGGTTCCGGTCGCTGGGTAGCGAGATCAGCACCGAGAAAACCGAGACCGACCCCGCCTGGCTTCAAGACCTCGAGGGAACGACCGAACGCGCGGGACGTGCCCAGGACAAAGAAGACCTGATGGAACGGCTGCGCGACCTCGGTTACATGTAGCCGCGTTCAGGACGGTAGCGGACACAGACTCGCCGTGAAAACCACCGTCTCGTCGGTCTCGTTTCGGGCACCGTGTTCGGCCCCGCGGTCGTGCTGGACGACCCCCGGCGCTGCAACCTGCTCGCCCTCGTCGTCCTGGACGACCGTCACCGTCCCCTCGAGGACGTGGAACACGTTCGTACTGTCGGGATGGTCGTGTGCCTCGAGTTCTGCACCGGGACCGAGCGCGAACGCTTTCACGAGTACGTCGTCGGTTACGACCAGTTCCGTGCTCTCGATCGCTCCGTCGTCGGGATCGAGGTTCGCTACCGCGTCGCCGTAGCTGTCGAGTGACATACGCGATAGTTCGACGGGAACGACGTAAACCCTGGCGACCGATTGCGAACCGACAGTTCGACCGTACTGCTGGCCGTCGTTTCCACGCGACCACGAGTCGCCCCGCAGTCGTGCCGAACGTGACTGACAGCAAACCGTCTCATGCGGTTTACTGTAAGTCATTTCCGGCACAACCGCGACCCGGGCGGCGGTTGCGCCGGTAAATCGGTACAGTAATCCGTCTCAGTCTTCGGTCTCGGTCGGTAACACGTCTGCGGGTTCGTCGGAGGTGTTCTCGGCGACTGTGCGACGGTTCGTCTTGCCGACGCGATCGGCGATTTCGTCGACAATATCGTCGACGGGGTCTTGAACCGAGCTCTCGTCATCTTTGACGATCGGACCCTTGCTCCCGTCGGCACCGAAGTCAGGGTGGATCGGGATCTTACCCAGCAGCGGGGTATCGTATCTATCGACGATTTCGTCCGCACCGTCGGTTCCGAACAGGCCATGCTGATCGTCACAGGACGGGCAAACGAACGAGCTCATGTTCTCGACGACGCCCAACACCGGCGTGTCGTGTTTGTTGAACATCTGAATTCCCTTGCTGGTGTCCTCGAGCGCCATCTCCTGGGGCGTCGTGACGACGACCGACCCCGTGACGGGCATCGACTGCAGCAGGTTCAGCGTCGCGTCGCCCGTCCCCGGCGGCAGGTCGACGATGAGGTAATCGAGTCGACCCCACTCGACGCCCTCTAAAAACTTCATCATGAACTTGTTGACCATTGGCCCCCGGAGGATCGCGGGATCGTCGTCTTCCTCCATCATGAATCCCATACTGATGATCCGGACGCCGTCAGAACGAGGCGGCACGATGTCCTCGTTGGGCATCACGCCAGGCTCGCCTTCGATTGGCAGAATCTTGGGAACGTTCGGGCCGTGAATGTCGGCATCGAGCAACCCGACCATCGCACCGCGTTTCTCGAGGCCAGCAGCGAGGTTGGCTGCGACTGTTGTCTTACCGACCCCACCTTTTCCAGAGGAGACTGCGATCACGTTACGAACGTTAGGCAGAACCTCGTCGTCGAACCCGTGCTCTCGACCAACGCTGGCTCGAACGTCTGCCTCGAGACCGACCTCGTCACAGAGTTCTCGAACCTGGTTGCCCAGTTCCATCTCCGATGGGGCGTATGGAGCGTTGAGCGCGAGAGAGATACGAGCAGTACCGTCATCGATCGTGACGTCGTTGACCAGACCGAGCGTGACGATGTCCTCGCCGATGTCGGGATCTTCGACCTCCTCGAGTTTGATCTTGAGTTCGTGTTCAGTGATGCTCATGGTGGGTCGATGTGCCTACGGGAATCGACGGTGCCGAAAGGGATACGTGTGACGGTTCACCCTGCTAGGGCGCTGTCGGATCGTATTTCGGCGGGCGCATCGCAGGTAGAATCTGTCTATGGCCCGACCGACCCGATCGGTTCCGGCACACTGCCGAAAAAGACGGGCCCGATGAGTATCGTGAGGACGAACATCTCGGCCCACATTCCAGACGTCAGTCCGACCAGGTAACCGACACCGAGCAGTCCCGTCTTCGTATCACGTGGCACGCCGGTGAACCACGCGATCACCACGACGTAAACCGGGATCAGGACCACCCCGAAGATGAGCCAGCGACCAGTGTTTGGAAACACCGTCGGTCCCCTCGTAGCCGTGGTACAGAACCGTCGACGCCGCGGTGACGACATCGGCGATCGTCGGCATGGTCGTCGGCACCGTTCTCGTCGAAGTTTCGATACTGCATGCGAATGCATGTCCACCGAGGATCACGACTCGCGTCCGGGAGCGGTAGAACGGATAACAGTCTCGCGGCGTTCTCGAGTGTAAAAATAATTCGACCGGTCGGTTAGCTGACACCGGGAGTTACGGGCCGGGGTCGCTGAACGGCAGCGGTTCGGGGATGCCACCGAAGAAGACGATCCCGATGATGGCCGTGAGGAACAGCATCGGGACCCACATCGCGGCCGTAATCCCGACGAGGTAGGCGAGGCCCATCAGACCAGCCTTCGTGTTACGTGGTTCACCGATGAACCACGCGGCGATCATGACGTAGACCGGGACCAGGACGACCCCGAAGATGACGTACGTCCCGATGTTCGGGAAGCCGGTCACGCCCTCGGTACCACCGATGCCGGCGTACAGTGGAAGGGTTGCGATCGCGCTTGCGAGTGTACTCATGCTTTCACCTCCGGTTCGCTTTCGGTTTCAGTGTGTTCCTCGTGGCCGTGTTCGTCACGCAGGTGTTCGATCGCGTGAAGTTCGACGACCGGAACGAGTTTCGAGATGACGAGGAAGAAAAGCGCCACCATTCCGATCGTTCCGAGCACGGACGATAGCTCGATCAGACTCGGGAAGTACTCGCCGGGCGTAGCCGAGTAGATGTCGAAGGCCGGGTACCAGAGACCGGCGACGACGAAGTACGTCTTCTCGACCAGCGTCGCGATCAACACGAGCACGGCTGCCCCGATCGCGCGTTTCTTGTTGAACAGCGACGGTCGCAGCGTCGTCGCGAAGATGTACGCGAGAACGCCAAGCACCATCAGCATCGGCACGATATAGGCAGGATGCGAGAGCTTCGAGGCCGTCGCAGCCGCGTGATCGACCGTCGGCGAGAAGGTGCCGGAGACGAGCTGCTGGAGTTGCAGCCAGAGGAAGAGCAGACAGAAGAACCCGAGCCACAGCAGCAGGCCACGGAAGATGTCGTCAGTGATGATGTGGTCCCAGTCGTAGGCGCGACGGAACGCGTACGAGACCAGGATCACGCCGCTGATCGCCGAGGTCAGTGCGATAGTGAGGAACTGCGGCCCCTGAATTGCCCCAAACCAGCCGGGATAGGTCGGCAACAGGGCGAACAGCCACGGAATGACGCCGCCGTGCAAGAGCAGGGGTGCCATGATGATGATCGCCAGCGCGACCCACCAGACCATCCGCTCGATGACCTTGTCTTCTTTCTCGCTGTAACCGAGGGTCATGACGTTGTAGATCGGTGCGAGCAAGTCCGGTGCCTGGAAGCTACCGATCTTCGGAGAGAACGACGGCAGGTCGTCGCGCAGTCGTGAGACATCGTACCGGAGCGTCAGCCCGAGGTAGGTCGCGGTCAGCACGAAGTATGCCGTGATAACCGTCACGTCCCACACCAGCGGCGAATTGTTGACCGTGATGTGGTAGTGGCCGATGACACTCGTAACCATTCGATCGGGACGGCCCATGTGGACGATAATGTAGAAACCAGCCGCCGAAAGGCCAGCCAGCGTCAACATCTCAGCGAGCCGAGCGACCGGCATATACCGGTCCATCCCGAGCAGACGGACTGCCGCAGAGAGGATGATCCCGCCGTGGGCGATTCCGACCCACCAGATGAACGCGCCGATGTACAGTCCCCAAGTGACGCCGCCACCAGTCCCCCAATCCGAGAGGCCAGTGACGCTCATCCCGACGTAAAGCTGGTAGAACCAGCCGACCAGGAAGATACCGAACGCCGCGGTAGCGGCTCCAAACACGGCAAGATACGTTTTCGAGATGCTCTCGATCCCGACCGGCCGCAGGATGTCGGATTCGGTTGGAGTCTTCGTACTCATGAGAACAGCCCTCCGTCGACGGTATCCTCGTCAAGCACGTCCTTGCGGTTGTCGACGAGGTCGATCTGATCCTCGGTCACCGTCTCGTAACTAAGCCGCTCGTACGGCACGCCAGTACCGGTCGGCTCCGTCTGCTCTGCGTTCGGACCCGGCTGTTGACCCATGTAGACGACGTTCGGGTTCGTGCCGTACTCCTCGAGCAGTTGGAAATTCGAGTCCGGGCTGCCGGTGAACGACTCGAGAGTGATCTGGGCCGCGTCCTCGTCTGGACCGTCGAACTCCTCGTCGTCGTCGGACTCGTCGGCGAGACCGAGTTCGACCAATACCTCCTCGCTGTCGTGGTCGAGGCCGTGGTCCGCGAGCGCTTCCAGGGCTTCCCGGAAGGCGTGTTCGTGGTAGTCCAGATCGTGGCTGTGGAGGTCGTCGTCGTCTCCATCGTACAGTTCGTCCTCGGAGACGATCTCGACGGCCTTCAACAGCGTCAGTTCCTCTTCCTCGAGATCCGTCGCCTCGAGCACGGAGTCGAGGTCGTCGTCGACGCCGTCGAGGTCCGCCTCGAAGTCGGCCGCGCTCGGCGGGTTGATCCGCCAGAGGGTGCGGCCGCGGGCTGGATTGTCCTCGTACTTTCGGGGGTCGCTGTCGGGATCGTTCATGTTCCCGAACTGGATCGCCCCTGTTGGACAGACTTCTTCACAGGCGGTCGTTCCGACGTGACTTTCGCCCATCTGGCCGTCCTGTCGGGTCGGACACATCGTACACTTGCTCATGACTCCCCGCGGTGCGCGACTGTCGACCCAGCGTCCGCGGTCGTCGGTCATGTGATCGCCCATGTCTCTCTCCTGGTGGTATTCTTCGATGGCGTCGGCCGGGACGTCCGGTTCGTCCCACTGGAAGTAGTTGACGCCGTAGGGGCAGGCGACCTGGCAGTATCGGCAACCGATACAGACGTCGTAGTCGGTCAGAACGAGGCCGTCCTTGTCGCGCGTGTGGCGGGCCGTCGTCGGACAGACCTTCTCACACGGTGCGTCGGTGCAGTGCTGACACGGCCGAACCAGTCGGTTGGCGGCACCGCCAGCGTTTCGAGCGAGTTCCGAGCCTTCACCGCTTGCGCTCGGGTCGTCGTACTCGAGAACGTACATCCAGTTGACGCCCGAGTCGAGCTGGTTTTCCCGTGCACAGCCGGTGACACAGGTAAGACAGCCGTCACAGCGCTCGAGGTCGATGGCCATTCCCCACTGGACGCCTTCGTCTTCCTCCGCTTCGTCTTGCGCAGCAGCGGCGGACGGTTCGGGGTCGGGTTCGGTTGGGCCGTCGTCGACGGTTCCCCACGCACCGAGTCCAACCGCAGCCGCGCCAGCCCCCATCTTCTTCATGGCGCCTCTGCGGCTCTCTTCGCCGTCGCCTTCGAACTTCGAAAGCATCCGAGAGGCGGTGCCGTCCTCGGCAGCCTGTGCCTCCTCGTAGGCTGCCTTCGTCGGGCGCTCGTCCTCGCCAAATTCCTCCATCACGTCGTCGTGATACTTTTCGTGGAATTCAGCTTCCGAGAGCTCGCCTTTCGTGACGCGAAATGCGTCTTTGGCCATTTCCATACCGAGATCCGTATCGTACTCGGTATCGTCGAGCATCGACTCGAGGTCGCCTTCCCACTCGCTTCCGAGTGGGTGGAAAGATTCATCGTCCGTACTCATCAGGTCAGAACACCCCTGGACACGTCGTTTTCGTAGCGCAGTAACATGTTCGCACCCACTTTAATATGTTCATATCTATCCTCTAACCAGTGACTGACGACCAAATCGAGTTGAAGCCCGATTCTGATTTCCAGATGATGAGAATGGGTGCGAACTTGTTCGTGCATTTAAATAAATGCACGTCCGTCAGTTACGGCACGGCTCGTCCGACAACGTTATCACGTTCAGCGTCTCCGACTCGAGGGCCATTCGACTGGTAGCCCCATCTATCGCGCAGGCGTCTGCCCGCGATGAATAACACAACCCACGTTTACACCAGTGACTACTGAAATGTAGATGACGGGTGGGGCAACGCCCTTGCCATCAGGCGTGGTTTGTCGAATCGAGTGTCGGCTTCCGGCGCGACCTGTGCATCCGCCTCGTCTCACCTATAAAATAGCTTCAGCGTGTGGACGCCGAAACACCCACAGTAATACGCAAGTAATACAGACGTATGTCCGAAGCGGCCACAAACGACGACGAGATCGTCACGGTAAACTTCAAAGTCACACGGTCGTTTCTCAACGAGATCGAAGACACGTGGCAAGGACGAGGATTCAACAGCCGGAGCGAATTTATCCGGTATACCTTGCGTGATGCCGTCGAACATCCCACGTTCGACCGCGACGAACTCGTTGCACTTCTCCAAGCCGAAGAGGACGTTCGTGAACAACGGACGATGAGTTCCCAAGAGACACGCGAGCAATTCGGCACTGACAACGAGAAAGAGTGAGGACGGGTGGGCGTGGAAACTCGCATCGAAAGCACAGGACGACCTCGATGCACTCAATCCGAACGAGCAGCAACGCATTATCGACAAACCCGACGAAATCATCGACTCTCCGTGGCGCGACCCACCAGACTATGGCGTACCGCTCCAGAACAGTCCACGCCGTAAGGTACGTATCGGTGAGTTCCGTCTTGCAGTCACTTTTCACAAAGACAAGTCCCGAATAATCGCTGCTCGATTCAGACGGATTACTGTACCGATTTACCGGTGCAACCGCCGCCCGGGTCGCGGTTGTGCCGAAAATGACTTACAGTAAACCGTATCAGACGGATGCTGTCCCGATGTCCCGGCGCGGCCGCAGACGTGCTCACGGTCGCGCCGGAACTGCCTGACAGCAAACCGCATCAGACCATCGGATTTCCGCCGAGTGTCGCGTTCACGGTTCCAACCCACACTCGAGGGGAACCGGCAGCATCTCGGGAGGCTTGTCTTCCAACGGTCCGCGAGAGCTTCGCTCTCCCTTGACACCGGCGGAACTCTCGTTTTCTCCTGTACAGAGCTGTGCCCCGGTCGAACAGGCCCCGTCGAATACCACGTCGTCGCCGTGCGAGTCACCGCTGGCCCGCTCTCCCTTGTGGTTCGGTGACGGCCTCTCACGGTATCCTCACACTTTTCGACACGCGAGCCACGGCAAAACGATTACGGGAGACGTCCAGTTCGGCTATCGACCCCGGGCGTTGCACCGAGCCTATCGCTCGACCGCCGCCTGAAGACGGAGGTCTGCGCTATCGGTCTGTGCCACGTCGAAACGGCCGGTTAGCTATCGTCGCCGGTATCTTCGCCGCCGTCGCCGTCGCCGTCACCATCGACGTCACCGTCGAGTTCGATCGCCTCGTCGTCGGAATCGTTCTCGGCGTCGGCTTTGCGTTGCTCCTCGTCGGTGCCACTGTTGCTCTCCTGACTCTCGGTTTCCTGTTCGACGTTCTCGAGTACGCCGTTCGAGACGGTTATCTGTGCGTTCTGGATGACCTTGTCGCCCATCTCGTAGCCAGCCGTATAGACGTCGGCGATCGTCCCTTCTGGCTGGTCGCTGTCGACGTTCATCATAACCTCGTGGCGCTGGGGATCGACCTCTTCGCCGGGTTCGGGTTCGATCTCCGTGACGTTCTCGTCCTCGAGAATGCGATCGAACTCCCGCAGCGTCATCTCGACGCCGTCTCGGAGACCGTCGGTGTCGCCGCTTTCCTCCTCGAGAGCACGTTTCAGATTGTCTCGGACGTCGACGAGGCGCTCGACGAGATCCTCCGTTGCGCGGTCTTTGATCTGCTTCTGGCGTTTCTTCGCGCGCTTCTTGTAGTTCTGGAAGTCGGCCTGCTTGCGCTTGAGGCGGCTCTTCAGGTCCTCGATCTCTTCCTCGTACTCCTCGAGTTGCTCGTCGCGTTCCTCGACCGCCTGCCTGTGGGTTTCGAGTTCCGATTGAAGAGCTTCGATCGTGTCGGCCTGTGCCTCGACGCGTTCGGACAGATCCTGTAGCTCTTCTCGCTGGTGCTGAACGGTCCCGGAGAGATCCCGTGCCTGGTCGACGATCGAGTTGACTTTGTGTGCGAGCCTGTCGTCGTACTCGTTGACGCGCTCGAGGATCGTCTGGACGTCCGACCCCGTGTCGGGAGCGCCGTCTGTCTCATCTGCCGGATCGTCCGGTTCGGTCGAAGCGTTGCCCGTCTCGGTTGTTCCGGAATCGTCGGACTGGGTCTGGGTCCCGGACTCCACCGTTGTGTCTGGTTCGTCCGTCGTCGCTGTCTCTTGCTCGCCAGACGTCGCCTCGCCGTCGTCGGATTGCTCCTCGGACGGGACACCCTGGGCCGACGGATTCGTGCCCTCGTCTTCGCTCATGTTCGAACCAACGAACAGCGCTAATAAAAGGGTTGAGGTCACCGGCCAATCGGGAGAAAGCAGTTGGATTACTGATGAGACACTCCGTCCGCGTTCGATTCCTTCTGGTGGCAGGAGACCGACGAGTGAGCCGTCCGACCCAACGCGTGGGCGATCGGCGACACGCCCGTTCTGCCGTATCGATCGAGTGAACTACTCGTTGGTTCGGCACTCGACTGCGACGTCGCCGCAACTCGAGACGGTCACACGACACTGCTGGTAAGAGAACGTCACCGTAACCGGGTTCTCCCTGGGCGTGGTGACGAGTTCGTCGAGGGCCTCGGTGTTGACGCTCCCGAAAAGCGGTGGCATCTCGAGAGGGTCTTGTTGGGTGACGGATGCGACGGCCTCGACGACTGCGACGACGGCGGCGTCCGGTTCGGGTTCGTACTGGGCGCGGGCGACCGTCGTTACGGTGTCGTCGTCGACGCTGCTATCGAGCGGCCACGAAACGCTGGATTCGGGCTCAGTCAGGTTATCACTCATTATCGCTCTGTACGGCCGATACACTGGTAAGAACGGACGCTGACTAGTCAGCGTGCCGTCGAACCGGACTGTTCGTACAGTTGCTGGAGGACGGCCCGCTGGGCTTTACGGAGGTGCTGGTTGAACGTCTGGCGAGTCACGTCGAACCGATCGGAGAGTTCGTCGCCAGTGCTGGTCCGGGGTGTGTCGAAGTACCCGCTGAAGTACGCGGCCTCGAGGGCGGCGAACTGCCGGTCGGTGAGTTCGTCGACGACGACGTCGTACAGCAAGTCTGGCGAGTAGACGAGATCCTCGGAGACGAGTTCGACGTCGGGGTGAAACTCACGGATGCCGTCGGCGGCCAGCCGCGGGTCGACGTCGCCCGGTAGCACGCCGAGAAACCGGACTTCGTCGTGGGCGATGACGACAGCGCGAGGATGGCCTCCCAGCGACTGGAACACTTCCGAGACGGTCGTCGATTCGGACCGTGCCTCGACGCGGCTGTACCCGTCGCTCGTGCTGAGCAGTCGGACGTCGACGTAGTGAGGAACCTCCTCGACGGCGGTGACGAATTCGCCAGCCAAGAGGTCCGAGGTTCCCATGTACTGGACGGTCGCACCGTCGTTTGCCAGCGAGACGACGGATTCGACCTCTATCCGCCACTCGCCGGTGTCGACCCGGAGCGAGGGTGGGACTGTCAACTCGTCTGTCCGGAACTCGACCCGTCGCATCTGCTCGCTGGTCAACTGCTCCTCGCGGCGTTTTAGTTCCGTCACGTCTTCGAACGCGACGACGACGTACTCGACCTCGCCGTCCTCGTTCGTGAGGGGTGCGGCATTGAGCGTCAACCACCGTTTCGATCCGTCCGGCCGCTCGAGCCAGTGTTCGAATCCGAAGACGGACTCCCCAGTCTCGAGCACCTGCGTTACTGGATACTCCTCGACGGGAATGAGAGCGCCGTCGTCGTCGTAGATCCGCCAGTCGGCCGCGCCGTACCGCCAGCTTACGATCTCCTCGCGTGAGGCCCCGAGCGTCTCGGTCGCTCGCTCGTTCGCGTACGCGATCCAGCCGTTCGAATCGACCACGACCGTACTGACTGGACTGACGTCGAACACGCGACGTGCGAGGTCCTCGGGCGGCAGTTCGTCGGCGTCCCCCGATGTGAGCGCCTCCGATATCGTCTCGTCCCCGGACGAATCGGCGTTCGGTCGGCCCATTATCGGGCCACCGTCTGTCCGAACGAGTGGACGGTCAGTTTTGTTTCTCGCCGTCCTCGAGCAGTTCGGTGCGGCGGTCGCTGTTCGGTTTGGCGTCTCATGGGTGCCGTAGGTCGTCGACGGATAAGTGTCTACCACCGGTGAGAGATCGTGACCGTTCGCTCGACTGGCGGATCGTCAGCGATCCCGCGAACGGTGCTACCCTTCGGGGAAGATACTCTCGGGCAGATACGCAGAGACGGTCCAGTTCGGCGCGTTGACGATCTGGTTGATCTTCAGGTCGACCGCGGCCGAACACAACACGTACGCCTGCTCGCGCTCGAGTCCGCGCTCCTCGTGGAGGTGATCGATCATTCCGCGAACGGCGTCCCTAGCCGCCTCGGAGAGGTCGTCGCCGATCCCGGTCGTCCCGAACGCCGGTTCGTCGCGTCCGGTCGGCGTAAACGGTCCGTCCGTTTCGAACTGCGGACGCTCGAGGCCCATCTCGGGTTGGACCTCGAGTCGACACGTGACCGACATGGGAGCTTCGATCGCCGAAATACAGACCTCGCCGTCGCCCTGTGCGGCGTGGCAGTCGCCGATGCTGAACAGGGCGTCTGCGACCGCGATCGGGAGGTACAGCGTCGACCCCGCGGTGAGCTGCTTGATATCGAGGTTGCCGCCGACCGGCCGCGGCGGATTGGTGTCGTGCTGGCCGTCCGCCGCGGGCGCGACACCGACGGTACCGGGAAACGGGTGCAGTGGCACCTCGATCCCGTCGACTGATCCGCCTTCGGCGGAGCCGTCCTCTCGTTGCGTCTCCGACGCAACGCTGTCGACGAAGTGAGCGGCGTCGTCCTCGAACTCCCAGACGTGCAACGCCGGCTCCGGGAACTCCTCGGGGAGCAGTCCCATCCCAAGTTCGCCGGGCAGAACGAGGGTGTACCCCCAGCCTTGATGCTCGAGGTCGAGTACGTCCACCTGGAGCACGTCACCCGGCTCGGCGTCCTCCATCGCGATCGGTCCGGTCAGTGTATGGACCTGCCCGACGTCCAGGTCGGCCAGATCCGCGACCGTCGAATCCGGATCGATCTGTCCGTTCGTGGCGTCCCGGCACTCGAACTCCACGACGTCGCCCGATTCGACCGTCCGTATCGGCTCTCGGCTGTTGTCCCAGTCGCTGTGGACGGCGTCGTCGGTCGCACTCACCCGATGGTCGACTTCGTCGTACTCGATCGACATTCGAACACGACACACGAGCCGAGAGCACATAAAGGAGCGCGAGGACCCGACAGTATTTGGCGCTCGACCCCCCAATTCGGACCGTGACGCGGTCGTCTTCCACCGAGTCGACACCAGTCGAAATTCGATACGAGGACGGAACGATCCGGATCGACGGCCTCGAGGAGCCGACCGTCCGCGGGCTCCGCGAGCGAGCGCCGACACTCACACTCGAGGACGACCACCGGACAGCGGGCCACCGCGTGCCTGCGTTTCGCTACGCGCCGTTTCGCCGGTCGCTCCTCGAGCACGTCGTTCCCGCTGCACTCGAGGATCGAGTGCTCTCCGTGCCGTCGGTGCCAACTCTCGAGTCGACGTACGAACTCCGGGAGTACCAGCACGAGGCCCTGGAAGCGTGGCTCGAGACCGACCGTTGGAATCCGGGGGCTGCGATTCCGGCCCTCGCGCAAGCGCCTGCGGGCGTCCTCGAGTTGCCGACCGGGAGCGGCAAGACCGTCGTCGCCCTCGAAGCGATCGAACGCCTCGGCGTGCCGACGCTCGTCGTCGTCCCGACGATCGACCTGCTCGAGCAGTGGGAGCGGGAGCTCGAGGCGGAGTTTGGCTCTGCTGGACCGACTGGACCGACCGACGGCGTCTCCATCGGCCGTCTCGGCGGCGGCGAACAACGGCTCGAGCCGCTCACCGTCTCGACGTACGACTCGGCGTATCTCAAGGCCGAGACGATCGGCGACCGGTTCGGACTCGTCGTCTTCGACGAAGTCCACCACCTCGGCGGCGAGGGCTACCGCGAGATCGGCCGGTTGCTCGCCGCACCCGCACGACTCGGTCTGACAGCAACCTTCGAACGCCCCGACGGTGCCCACGAAGTCGTCGAACGCATCGTCGGTCCGCTGGTCCACCGGATCGACGCGGACGAACTGGCCGGTGACCACCTCGCATCCTACGACCTCAAGCGGCTCGAGGTGTCGCTCACCTCCGACGAACGCGAAACATACGAGCGCAACCAGGAGACGTTCACCGACTACCTCGCGCGGTCGAACATCCGGATGCAACGTGGCTCGGACTACCAGGAACTCGTCAAACGCTCCGGGTCGGACCCGGCCGCCCGTGAAGCGCTGCTCGCCCGCCAGCGCGCACGCGAGACCGCTCGTGGCGCACGGGCCAAACTCGAGGCGCTCGAGGGAATCCTCGACCGGCACCGCGACGCCCGGACGATCGTCTTTACCGCACACAACGACCTCGCCTACGAGGTCAGCGAGCGATTCCTGCTCCCGACGATCACTCACCGGACCGCCACCGTCGAGCGCCGGGAGGTCCTCGAGCGGTTCCGCGAGGGGACCTACAGCCGGATCGCGACCTCGAACGTCCTCGACGAGGGAGTCGACGTCCCCGACGCGTCGGTCGCGGTCGTCCTCTCGGGCAGCGGCAGCGAGCGAGAGTTCACCCAGCGGCTGGGGCGGATTCTCCGGCCGAAAGACGACGGGAGGCGGGCACTGCTGTACGAAGTGATCACCGAGAACACCTCCGAAGAGCGAGTCGCCCGGCGTCGCCGGAGCGATTCGGCGTAGCGAGAAGAAGCGCGGAGTCGAATCGTCTCCGTGTCGGCTCCTCGCTCGAGGGCGGCCGGCTGACGATGGACTGCGGGGAGACGGGGGCCGTCGTCGGATTCGAGAGCGTCTGCATGCCGGTCCTCGCGTGGCGACCTTCGTCAAGTTCGCGGTCGGCACTGCCACGTTCGTCGCGTTGGTCGTCGTGCTGGGAACGCCGGCCGCCGGCTCGAGCCCGTCTTCGCCGCCGAATCCGGCGTGACGAACAGTTTGCCTCGTCGAACGTCTTCACGACGACGCTGGCTCGGTCGTTACGCTGTTCGTCCTAATACCGCTGGTCAGTTGCTGCTGGTCAGCCGTCGGTGTTCGAGGACGCCACCTCGTCGTCGAACAAGACCTGCGTCCCCGACTCGTCGGTGTCCCAGATGTATCCTTCGAACGCCTCGAGTTCGCCCCGATCGTCGTAAATCGGACGGCCGCGTTCCCTGACCGTCTTTTGCTCTCCGCGCCGAGTGACGATGCGGTATTTGATGTCGTAAGAGGTCCCGCTGCGTTCGATGAGATCCTGGATCTGCGCCCAGACGAGTTCCCGGTCGTCCTCGTGAATGATGTCTTCACCGATCACGATCTCACCTTCGACCAGTTGTTCGGCGGTGTAACCCGCCAGTTCTTCGATACCGTCCGTCGCAAACACAACCGGCCAGCCGTCTTCGTTAAGCGTTCGGTAGCCTAGACCGGGAAAACCATGCAGGAAGCCGCTTGCGTGTTCGACCACCGAGTTGTGCTGGTCTACGAGTTCGGCTGCGTCCGACATGTTCTCACGGATCTCGTCCGACTCCTCGCCGAGATCTTCGACCTGGGCGGCAAACTCCTCGATCGAGTCCGCCTGCACGTCGTTTGCGTCGGCGATTTCGGTCGCTCCGTCCATCACTTCCTCAACCCTCGAGACGACCTCTTCGATCGCCTCGAGAGCTGTTTCTATGTCCTCTGCCGTCGCGATAACGGAGCTGTGAGTGCGTTCGGCAGCGTCCATGCCCGTCTCGGTCTCGTCCTCGAGCGATTCGATCAGCGACCGGATTTCGTCGGCGTTCTCGCCGGTTTCCTCGGCGAGTGACTTCACTTCGTTGGCGACGACCGAGAAGCCAGCGCCCTCGTCACCGGCGTGTGCGGCCTCGATGTTCGCGTTGAGCGCGAGCAGGTTCGTCTGATCTGCGATGTCGGCGATCAGGTCGGTCACCGTTCCGATCTCTTCCATCTGTTCGCTCACTCGCTCCATCGCCGCAACGAGGTCGGCGACGTCGTCGACGGTCTCCTGTGTCTGCTCGCTGGCTCTGCGTCCTGCTTCCAGCCCCGACTCCGCCGTCTCGGAGGCTTCCTCGACCATATCGACGATCTCGGTCGCGCTCGAGGCGATCTCTTCCATGGTCGCGCTGACGTCGTTGACGTCTTTGGCCAGATTCGAGATGTAGTCCGCCTGCGTACGACTCGCGTCCGTCGTCTCCTCGATCCGGTCGCGGAACCGTTCGGTGTGTTCGACGAGTTGGTTCAGCTCGTTCGCGGCCTCGCCCGATGACATAGCCAACCGATGCTGCCAAATCGAGATAATACTTTGGGCAGTTCTACAGCTCTTCCACCACTTCGAGGGGTATGCGCACTCTGACATTCGTTCCCGACCGCAACGGACGTTCTCGCTGGCAACCGCGTGGCTCTCGAGAGCGTCACTCGTGGTACGCGATCGTCGAACGCAACGCGTTCTCGGCCTGGCGGGAGTCGAGTCGGGTGTGTTGGCAGATGACAGGGGACGTCCGACTCGATGACGCTCGCGAACGGGTTGCCGTTCGGGAACGATTCATCCGGACTGCTGTCCCGATGTCCCGGCGCGACCGCGAGCCCCCTGTGGCCGCGCCGGAACTGACTGACGGCAAACCGTCTCAGGATCTTCGAACTCGTCGAACCGGAAGCGCTTCGTCCGTTCGGCGAGGCCCGTCTGCTCACAAGGACCAGCCGGTGGCCGATCGCTGAAGTAGACCGTGATCTCGAGAGTTGCCGCCTCGTCGGTCGTATTGATACTGTCGGACAGAACTCAATACGAAGTCGGTCGCGGATTCGTGGCCGTCTCCACCGGTGACGGGCCCAACAGAGCGACCGATCGTCACATCGTTCTGTCCGGCAGTATGAGCACCCAGAGAGAGTCGCGGCTGCACATCTCCGGCTCGAGACCGGTATTTCTCTCTGGAATGTAGCCTTCGAGTATCGTCCACGTCCGTTTGCCAGTCATCGATGATCGGACAATCTACGACCGCGTGGAAAACCTCTCACCCTGTCCTCATGTCCCAGTGCGATCCAGACCGGTTGCAATACTGGGGCCGACCCAAACTATTTCTATAACCCTTGGTTATTACATCGTATGGAGCTTCCGACGCCAGCGGACCTTCGACAGCACCGCACCGAACTCGGGCTGACCCAGAGCGAACTCGCGGAGAGAGCCGAGGTCTCCCAACCGCTGATCGCCCGGATCGAGGGTGGCGACGTCGACCCGCGTCTCTCGACGCTCCGGCGGATCGTCAACGCCTTAGAGCAAGCCGAAAGCGACGTCATCCGTGCCGCGGAACTCATGCACGAGGCCGTCGTCAGCGTCGCACCGGACGACCCCGTTAGCGAGGCTGCCCAGAAGATGGAAAAAGAGGCATACTCACAGCTTGCGGTTATCCAGGACGGGATTCCCGTCGGATCGATCAGCCAGGGCGACCTCGTCCACCTCGATTCGGAGGCCCGGGACGAACCCGTCGAAGAACACATGGGCGAGAGCTTCCCGACGGTCTCGAAAGACGCCACGCTCGACGAAATCAGCAATCTGCTCGAGCACTACAAGGCCGTGATGATCACGGAAGCCGGCGAAACCGTCGGTATCATCACGGAAGCCGATATTGCCGCCCGACTGTCGTAGTGTCGTCTCATCTTTCTTCGAGCAAGAAATCGCGCCGTTTACGACGCGGAGGAATCTCAACCGGCTCGCACACCGATCACACTGTTACGGGGCTTCTCCCCATTCACTGCATGGTTTCTCCCTCGCGGCGATCCCTCGAGTACGATTCCGCCGGCACCGAGTGCTGGTCTCCAGTGGCGACTCCAGTCAGTGTTCCTCGAGGAACGCCTCGATCCGTCTCAGCGCCTCCCGGAGATCCGCGAGACTGGTCGCGTACGATATCCGGAGGTGACTCTCGCCGCCCTCGCCGAAGACGTCGCCGGGGACGACCGCGACACCCTGTTCTCGCAGTAACTCCTCGGCGAATTCCGCTGCGGTCCAGCCGCCGGGCACCTCGGGGAAACAGTAGAACGCACCCTTTGCCTCGAAAACGTCCATTCCGATCTCGCGGAACCGGGAGAGGACGAACCGACGACGACGATCGTACTGTTCGACCATGCCCTCGACTTCGTCGGCACAAGAGTCAAGCGCCTCGAGTGCGGCGTACTGGGCCGTCGTCGGAGCCGACAGCATCGTGTACTGGTGAATCTTGTTCATCGCGCCGACCGCGTCGGCTGGAGCCAGCGCGTACCCCAACCGGAGACCGGTCATCGCGTGGGCTTTCGAGAACCCGTTGAAGACGACGGTTCGCTCGCGCATCCCCTCGAGCGTCGCGATCGAGGTGTGTTCCCCGGCGTACGTCAACTCGGCGTAGATCTCGTCCGACAGGACCGTCAGATCGTGCTCGCGGGCGAACTCGGCGATCGGCTCGAGATCTGCCTCGCGCATGATCGCACCCGTCGGGTTGTTCGGGTAACAGAGCACGAGCATCTCGGCGTCTGCCGCGCCGGCGTCCGCGAGCGCCTCGACGGTGAGTCGGAACTCGTTTTCTTCGGTCGTCGGAACCGAGAGGACATCGCCGCCGGCGAAGGTCACGCCCGGTTCGTAGGAGATGTACGATGGCTGTGCGATCGCGACGGTGTCTCCGGGGTCGACGAACGCACGGAACGCCAGGTCGACTGCCTCGCTAGCTCCTGCAGTCACGATGATCTCCTCGTCGGGGTCGTACCCCAGGTCGAACCGGTCGGCAACATCGTCTGCGATCGCGACACGGAGCTCTCGCTTGCCGCGGTTCGCCGTGTACGAGGTCTTTCCCTGCTCGAGAGAGGTTATCGCGGCGTCGCGTGCCGCCCACGGCGTCGAGAAGTCGGGTTCGCCGACGCCCAGTGAGATGACCTCGTCGCGTTCCTCTGCAATCTCGAAGAACCTTCGAATTCCAGACGGTGGGACCTTGCGAACACGCTCTGCCGGGTCGAACGTCATGGTGAGATCGAAAGCCTGTCGTCCTCGTCGCCGTCGTCGAACTCGATCCCGTTTTCCTTGTAGGAGGTCATCACGTAGTGAGTGACCGTCTGGGTGATCTCGGGAATCGGCGCGACCTTCTCGCTTACGAACTGCGACACCTCACGGATGGAGTCACCTTCGATCTCCACGTCGAAGTCGTAGTCGCCGCTGACGAGCCGTAGCGCCTTGACCTGCGGGAACCGTGCGAGACGCTCGGCGATATCACCGTAGCCGGTTTCGCGGTCGAGGCGGACGTTCAGTTCGACCTCTGCGCGGACGCGCTCGTCTTCGAGTTTGTCCAAGTCGACAACCGCCCGGTAGCCACGGACAACGCCTGCCGCCTCGAGTTCCTCGATGGCTGCTTCGACCTCACTCTCCTCGAGGCCGGTCATTCGCGCGATGTCCGCCGTCGAGTATCGCGCGTTCTCACGAAGCAACTCGAGCACCTCGCGTTCGCTCATACCACTCCGAAGCGTAAGCGCGAGTAAAAGCGTTGCTCTTCCCGTGGTATCTGCTCTCGAACGTCGTCTACAGACTGGGGCGGGCCGTCAGCGGTAGTTCTTGAACAGCAACGCACGGACGTCGTCTTTTGTCTGGGCCTCTTCTGTCGACCCGTCCGGGAGTTCGACCTCGTATCTGGCGTCTTCGGAGGAGGATTCGTTCCACTTGTCGTCGTGGGTCTCGAGCAGACTCATCATCTCGTCTAGCATCTCGTCGTCGTCTGCCTCGCTACCGCCATCGTCTCGGTCGTCGTCCGACTCCGTCTCGTCAGCGTCGTCGGTCTCCACATTGTAGGTGAACTCGCTCGCATCGATCTCCCCGTCGATCCCGGCGTCGATCGACACGCCGCCGTCACCGTCGGTCCCGACGTTGTCGATCAGAAACTGGATCGCATCCCGGTCGCGGACGTGACCGTACCTGCCCACGACCTCCTCGGAGAGTTCTTCGCGGACCTGCTGGATGAGCGCGTACTGTTCGTCAGTTATCTCGAGCGTTTTCATACTCGATGAATATCGCGGGGGATACAAATATGTAGGTCGTCGCTCCCGCCACTGCCGAACCGCCCGTCGAGCGCTCTGTCGCTTCCAGCGCCGTTTTTGAGGGTGGGGGACGAACTCACCGTATGGTCTCGAAAGAGTCAGACTCCGAACTCTCGGCCAGTGACGAGCCACCGGCGTTCGAACTCGAGGGAACCGACGGCGAGACGTACACGCTCGAGTCGTTTGCCGACGCGGAGGCGTTGCTGATCGTCTTCACCTGTAATCACTGTCCGTACGCCGAGGCGAAGTTCGACCTGTTGAACGACCTCGCGAGCGAGTACGACGACGTCGCAGTCGTCGGGATCAACCCCAACGACGCCGAGGAGTACCCCGAAGACTCCATGGAGAAGATGCGCGAGTACGTCTCCGACGGGCACATCCAGTACGACGCCTACCTCCGGGACGCAAGTCAGGAGGTCGCCGAGGCCTACGGCGCGGTGTGTACGCCGGACCCGTTCCTGTTCGCTCGAGCGGACGGAACCTTTCGGCTGGTCTACCACGGCCGTCTCGACGACGCCCCGAACCCCGACGACGAGCCGAGCCGGTTTCACGTCCGCGAGGCCATCGACGCCGTCCTCGAGGGCGAGTCGGTCGATCTCGAGTGGCACCCCTCCCGAGGCTGTTCGATCAAGTGGACCGGAACCGAATCGGAGTAACGGAGCGGGGCGGGTCGAACGATCGCGCTACCGTACCGACCGCCGGTACTGGACCGGCCACTTCGCGGGGGCGTCGTCCTCGAGTTCGCCGGCAGCACGGAGTCCGAAGTACGGCTCGCGAAGGAACTCCCGCCCGACCAACACGAGATCCGCACGGTCGTTGCGGACGAGCGCCTCGGCCTGCGCTGGTTCGGTGATCCCACCGACGGCACCGACCGCGATCTCGGTCTGGGTCTCTTCTCGGATCGCCTCCGCCAGCGGGACCTGAAAGTTCGGTCCGCCCGGTGGTTTCTGAGCGGGATGGATGCCGCCGGAACTGACGTCGATCAGGTCGACGCCGAGGTCGGCGAGATCGTCGGCCAGCCGGACGGACTGATCGATATCCCACGACGGGCGGTCCTCGAGCCAGTCAGTTCCCGAGAGTCGGACGAAGACCGGCTTCCCGTCGGGCCAGACGTCGCGGACTGCGGCGGTGACCTCCCGGAACAGACGCGTCCGATTCTCGAAGCTCCCGCCGTAGTCGTCCTCCCGATGGTTGGTGACCGGCGAGAGGAACTCGTGGAGCAGGTAGCCGTGTGCAGCGTGGACCTCCGCAATCTCGAAGCCTGCCTCGAGCGAGCGTTCGGCGGCGTTACGGTAGTCGTCGATCACGTCCTCGATGTCGTCCTGGGTCGCTTTCCGCATCGCGGGTCGGTCGCCCGAGAACGGCGGGTACGCGTCGGGCGAAGGTGAGAGGACCTCCCAGCCTGTCGCGCCGTCGGGGTCGGTCTCGTCCGGCGCGATGGGATCGTTCCCGTCCCACGGACGCGTCTTGCTGGCCTTGTGCCCCGCGTGGGCGAGCTGGATCGCCGGCACCCCACCCTGCTCGCGGACGAACTGAGTGATCGGCCGCAGGGCCTCGGCCTGTTCGTCGTTCCAGATGCCCAGGTCGTGGGCCGTGATCCGACCACGAGGTTCGACGGCGGTCGCCTCGGTCAGCACGATGCCCGCGCCGCCGACCGCTCGACTGCCGAGGTGGACCCGGTGCCACTCCGTCGGCAGCCCGTCCGGACCACAGGAGTACTGACACATCGGAGAGACCGCGATCCGGTTCGGTATCTCACAGTCCCGTATCGCAAGCTCCGAAAAGAGTGCTGGCATATGCTCGTCTCGAGGATAGCGACGCCGGAGGAAAAACGACCGCGAACGGGGACGACTTTGCCGCCTCGAGCCGTGACGAACAGTATATCTCTCTCGAGGGACGACGCCCGCCATGGGTAGTATGCCCGTTCTCGATCGGTTCGACGCCGACCGTCCCGTCCTCGGAATGATACATCTCCCGCCGTTGCCCGGCGCACCGGGATTCGACGGCAACCGCAACGCCGTCCGCGAGCGCGCACTAGCAGACGCCCACCGACTCGAGACCAGCGGCGTCGACGGAATCGTCCTCGAGAACTTCGGTGACGCCCCGTTCCACCCGGAGTCGGTGCCGAAACACGTCGTCGCCGAGATGACCGCGACCGCCGCGGCCCTCAGACGCGAGGTCGACCTCCCGATGGGGATCAACGTCCTCAGGAACGACGCCGAAGCGGCGCTGTCGATCGCGGCCGCCGTCGACGCCGATTTCGTCCGGGTCAACGTACACGTCGGGACTGCCGCGACCGATCAGGGCGTCCTCGAGGGACAAGCCCACGAGACGATCCGACTCCGAGAGCGACTCGAGGCCGACGTCGCGGTGCTCGCCGACGTCCACGTCAAGCACGCGACGCCAGTCGGCGAGACAGCCATCGAGCGCGCCGCCGAGGAGACAGTCGAGCGCGGCCGGGCCGACGGCGTGCTCGTCTCGGGAACAGGAACCGGCGCGGCGACGGCGCTCGAGGACGTGCGCCGGGTGTCGTCGGCCGTCCCCGACGCGCCAGTACTGGTCGGGAGTGGAGTGACCGCAGAGACGGCCGATGACTTCCTCGAGGCGGGTGCAGACGCGCTCGTCGTCGGCACGGCACTGAAAGAGGACGGGGAGACGACGAACCCGGTGGATTCGAGTCGAGTTGACGCCGTCGTCACAGCAGCACGGAACGCGTACTCGAGTGACACTTGATACGGTTTGCTGTCAGTCAGTTTCGGCGCGACCGCGAGCCCGCCTGCGGTCGCGCCGGGACATCGGGACAGCAGTCCGTATGACAGGAGCCCGTACGAGAGTCGTGACCGCCGGTCGGAGCCGGGAGCAGCTACGATTGGCGTCAGCCACCGAGAATGAGCGGTCCGATCAACACGCCCATCAGATGCACGCGCCGTGCCCGCAACCGAACGGGAACCATTCCGATCGCAGCCGCGACGACGAAGATGACGATTCCCAGCGGACCAGTAAACAGGTACGAGAGACCCATCAGCAGACCGATGACTGTCGCCGAGATCTTCCAGTAGGCCAGCCGGCCGACCAACTCGAGGTAGGCGTCCCCGACGACGATCACGAGGACGAACCCGATCAGCCCGGCGACGACCACGGCCACGACCAGGATGGGTAACTCGAGGGGTGCGTCCGCGCTCTCGAAGGCGACCATCACGCCCGTTCGCGGTTGCCCGATCGCGACCAGTGCGAAGAGCGCGAAAATCGTGTTTGCCGTATCGACGCCGCTTGTTGCGACGATGTAGCCCCGATCACCTGCGCCGCCAGGAACGGCTGCGAGCACCGCGACGGCGGCGATTGCGGCGGAGATACCGGGGACGTAGCCGACGACGGCTCCTGCGAGCGCGCCTGCGACCGCCGTCGCCGCCAGCAGCGGACGCGACAGCGTGATCGTCGCCTCTTCCTGACGGGGAATTCCGCTCCCGAAAATCGCGTCGATCAACACTGGTGCGCCGAACAGGCCAGCAAACAGCGGCGCGAGGGTGCCGCCAGCCTCGAGCGGCGCGTCGGGAGAGAGATCGAGTGCCAGTGCTCCGAGACAGGTCGCGAGCACGAACGAGAGCAGGCCGCCAACACGACCGCGCCAGGTCCGTTCGGACGCGATCAAGGCGACGACGATCGTCGCCAGCACGAGCGCCAGATTCGCGCGCACGGTCGGGTAGGCGAACGTCACGACGCGGGTAACGGGAACGGCAAGTGGCACGGCGACCAGCACCGCGAGCACGCTTCCCAGCGCGGAGAGGCGGATCGCTTCGTACCCTCTGCCCTCGAGGACCATCCGGTGGCCCGGCAATGCGGTGACGGCCATCTCCGCGTCGGGCACGCCGAGTGCCATCGCTGGGACGGCGTTGAGGAACGTGTGGACGACGCCGGCAGCCAGCATCGCACAGCCGACGAACAGCGGGGGCCCTGGAACAGCAGGCGCAACGCCCACCAACAACAGCGCGAAGTTGTTCGCGTGCAGTCCCGGAACGAGACCGCTGAACGTGCCCAGAGTCGCGCCGGCCAGCAGCCACGCGAGCAACCGGACCGACAGCGCGGGGTCGGCGACGACCTCCACTGGACCGAGCGTCATCGCCCCATCTGGCCGCGCGTTCGTACTTAAACCCGGGGCGCGCGGCGATCAGTCCACTGTCCAGATGCGCTGCTCGAGATCGAGCAGGGAAACGACGACGACGTGAGGGAGAGTCAACACCGCGATACAGACCAGGTACAGCGCGGCGACTCCGGGAACGGTCGCGGGCGTTTGCGGGACGAGCAGCGCCAGTCCGCCGAGGACAACGAGTGCGCCAGCCGTCAGCGGTGCCGCGTCGCGGGCGAACCGGCCCAGCGCGGCGAGGTCGTTCCCCGTCGCGAGAGCCGCGATCGCTGGCCCATCGACAAGTAGCGTCCGGAGAATGTGTCGGATCGAGTGCCACAGCGCGAAGTACAGCCCGATGGCGAGGATCGGCGGGACGACGGCGAAAAACGCGACGAGACCCAGTGTCTCGCCGGCGTCGATTAGCCACGGCTCGAGCGTGTCCGCCCTGTAATAACCGAGCGCCAGCGACAGGACGACGAGCACACCGAACCCCACGCCGACGAGCGCCCGGGCCGTTGGTTCAAACACCGGCTCGAGTGCGGCTGCCCCAGCCGGATCGAACAGCCCGATCAACGTTTCGGCGACGAAGGCGTACTGGTCGGGGAAGGCGACGAGCGGGACGAGCATCGGCAAGCCACCACGGACGAAAAGCGCGAGGACACGGCTAGCTCTGGTTTCGAGGTGATCCGCGTCGACGAACTCGAGCAGGGCGTAGACGTCACCTTGCCCCCAGTGAAACAGCGTCACGAGGATGAAAAGAGCGAACGCGGCCGCGGGAGCGACGAACCAGACGACAGCGTAGCTCGCTCCGACGACGAGATAAAGCAGGCCGACGAACGCCAGTGATCGGGCCGTAATGGGGTTGTTCCGTGCACGCGGGAGCACGAGGTGGTCGACTGCGCCGTGGGGGAGTCCGAAGAGAACGACAGTCGCCACCAGCGGAAGGTACTGGTAGACCAGCGGTAACGAATCGACGGCAGCGACGATCACGAGCCCAGAGACGACGGTGAGTCCGCCAAATCCGAGACTGAGTCGGCTCGCTCGCCGCTCTGGAGCGGTCGTCGACTCGAGCGAAGCGTCGGCTCCCATCGTCAGTTACCCCCGACCCTCCGATGCCACTCGAGTGGCGGGAGTTCGTCGATGCGGTCGATCAGCCAGACGTAGAGCACGATTCCCTGGACGACAAATACGTTCGTCGAGAGAAAAAAGAGTGCCTCCTCGATCGGGAGTCCCGCAATCTCGTAGCCGGTCGTGTGGACCGCTGAGATAGCCCAGATTCCCCACTCGATAGCGATCCGGTCTATGACCCACAGGTACAGCGTCGGGAGAGCGACCGCAAGCGACACGGGGTAGCGAACGCGCCACAGGTAGGTGAGCCCGAACGACCACTGAATCGCGAGAATCGGCCCCGCCCAGAACAACAGCGAGCCGAGATAGTACGTCTGGCCCTCGAGCAGCGTCCAACCGACGACACAGATAGCAATCCCTCCGAGAGCACCGACGAGTCGATGGCTTGCGGGTATCCGGAGCGAGCGGTCGGTCTTCACGGGGAACTGGAAGAGGACGAACGCAGTTAAAATCGGCTGCAAGATAAAAAAGAGGTACTCTTCGATCGGTGTGTGCCAGATCCGTCCCACCAGCACATCCTCGCCGTACCACCAGACGCCGACGGGAATCATGTGGTTGGTCCACGGCGTCGTGTACGCCACCGCGAGAACGAGCAGTATCGCAAGCCCCGTGACGCCTTCACGAGTCAGCCACGCGTTGGAACGCCACGCGGCGAGCGAACCGAGGACGGCAATCGCCGGCAGAACGAAGACGGCGTGAAATCCGAGATACGAGAGCGGCGGTGTCATCGGTCCATCTCTCGAGTCGCAATTCCGACTGATCTACAAGCGACGGTGTGAGATGTGTTTCGCATTCGTCTTCTCGCAAGTTGTGACCGAATCGACGTAAAGAAACGGGCCACACTGTTCGATCCAGCAGTCCACGCTTGGCCCGCCACTTAATGAGTGACAGAAGTTTTGGGCGTGGGCTAAGACGAACGGGGTAATGGGAGGAGACCGGCGGGGCGAGCTCGTTCGT
>JGI2924J29684_1078252_pt1 | contig 37265 bp, 32 predicted proteins | sample BenlonsequencITS_FD_29684 | JGI IMG/M metagenome (IMG submission 29684)
CGCGGCGGACATCTCGTTGATGGCCGTGGCGACCTGATCGGTCTCGCTGCGCTGATCGGCCATCGCCTGCTCGGAGCGCTGCGCCTGACTGGCTACCGCGCCGACCAGACCGCTGAGCTGGGTGGTGGTGCCGGCGACCTGACGCACGAGAGCGTGAATCTTCTCGACGAAGCGATTGAAGGAGGTCGACAGTTCGCCTAGCTCATCGCGGCTGGTGATCGGTAGCCGATGAGTCAGGTCACCGTCACCCTGGGCCATGTCGTCAAGGTTCTGCTTGATCTGCAGCAGTGGGCGCAGGATGGCGTTGCTCATCAGGACCGCGAGGCCAGCCATCAGAATCAGCAGCAGCAATGCCGAGCCAAGCATGATCAGCGTGAGGCTGTCGATGCGCGCCTGGAAGACAGCGCGAGCTTCGACAACGTCGCGCTCCACGTCATCCAGATTCAGCGAAGTGCCGAATACCAGGTTCCACTTCGGCAGGTATTCCGCGTAGCCGACCTTGGGCACCAGCGCATTGCTGCCGGGAACGGCAAAGCTGTAGTCGACATAGTGGCTCGAATCCTGTCCCGCCTTGACCAGCTCGCGAATGGCAAAGACGCCATTCGGGTCGCGGTAATCAGCAAAGCTCTCGCCAATGCGCTCACGCGTGGCACCCTGAAACACCCGCCGCGACTGGCCGTCATAGCCCCAGAAATAGCCTTCACTGCCATAGCTCAGGCGCTCGAAGATGGCCACCGCCTGGCTTCGTGCCTGCATGTCACCTTCGGCGGAGCGTTCATAGATCGGCCCGATGGCGTTCTTTGCCAGTTCGACGTAGTGCTTGAGTTCGGCACGGCGATCACGGATCAGGCTCGCCCGGGTCTGTGCCTCCTGCTGGTCAGCCAGATCCTTTAGCTGTACTACCGAAACTCCACTGAGCACTACCGCAAGCAGCAGAATCGGGCCAAGCGCAAGCAAAAGCAGCTTCGCCCGCAGGCGTAAGGACGACAACATCTGGTAAATCCCCAAAAAAAACATGGTTAAGTAGTGCCATTGTGCCACCGACTACAGAACCAGGAGAACGCGACCAAATGCCAATTAAGGGAATTGCCGACGCTGCCGATGAACGCCGTTCGCATAAATAAAAAACCCCGCCGAGGCGGGGTTATTTTTTGCGTTGCGGTGCTTACTTCTTATGCCCCAGCTTGCGCAGTTCCTCGTCGCGCAGCTCGCGACGCAGGATCTTGCCGACATTGGTGGTCGGCAGGCTGTCGCGGAATTCCACGGCTTTCGGCCGCTTGTAACCGGTCAGGTTGTCATGCATGTGCTGCATGACCTGCTCCTTGGTCAGGCTCTCGCCCGGCTTGACCACCACGAACAGCTTGATCGCCTCGCCCGACTTCTCGTCCGGCACGCCGATGGCAGCGCTCTGCAGCACGCCCGGCAGGCTGGCGAGCACGTCTTCCAGCTCGTTGGGATACACGTTGAAGCCGGACACCAGAATCATGTCCTTCTTGCGGTCAACGATGCGGATGTAGCCATCTTCCTGGATGACGCCGATGTCGCCCGTCTTGAACCAGCCCTGCGCATCGATTACTTCGTCGGTGGCCTCCGGCCGCTGCCAGTAGCCCTTCATCACCTGGGGACCCTTGATGCACAGCTCGCCGATCTCGCCCTGCGCCAGGTCCTGGCCGTCATCGTTGATGACCTTGAACTGTGTAGAGGGAACCGGGATGCCGATGGAGCCGAGCTGAATGTGCTCGATGGGATTGACCGAGGCCACCGGGCTGGTTTCGGTCAGGCCGTAGCCTTCGCAGATCGGGCAACCAGTGACCTGCTTCCAGCGTTCGGCCGTGGCCAGCTGCAGCGCCATGCCGCCAGACAGGGTGACCTTGAGCGCGGAGAAATCGAGCTTGCGGAAGTCTTCGCTGTTGCACAGTGCAACGAACAGGGTATTGAGGCCAACGAAGCCGCTGAAGCGGTACTTGCCGAGATCCTTGATCATCGCCGGCAGGTCGCGCGGGTTTGAGATCAGGATGTTGTGGTTGCCGCTGAGCATCATCGCCATGCAGTGAAAGGTGAAGGCGTAGATGTGATAGAGCGGCAATGGCGCGATCAATACTTCGCTGCCGTCATTGAGGTTCGAGCCCATCAGCGCCTTGCACTGCAGCATGTTGGCGACGATGTTGCGGTGGGTCAGCATGGCGCCCTTGGCCACGCCGGTGGTGCCGCCGGTGTATTGCAGCACGGCCACGTCATCGCTCTTCGGCAACGCCTCGCGCACAGGCTTGCCACGGCCCAGCGCCAGCGCATCGTTGAGCTTGACGGCTTTCGGCAGGCTGTAGGCCGGCACCATCTTCTTCACGTGCTTGACCACCGCGTTGACCAGCATGCGCTTGAGCGGCGGCAGCATGTCGGCGACTTCGGTGATGACCACGTGCTTGATGCCGGTCTTGGGCAATACTTCCTCGGCCAGATGCGCCATGTTGGCCAGGCATACCAGCGCCTTGGCGCCAGCGTCGTTGAACTGGTGTTCCATCTCCCGCGCGGTGTACAGCGGGTTGGTGTTGACCACGATGAGGCCGGCACGCATGGCGCCGAACACGACGATGGGGTACTGAATCAGGTTGGGCAGCTGCACGGCGATGCGGTCGCCGGGCTGAAGATCGGTGTTCTGCTGCAGGTAGGCGGCGAAGTCACCAGAGAGCTTGTACAGCTCACCGTAGGTCAGGGTCTTGCCGAGATTGCTGAACGCCGGCTTGTCCGCGAAGCGCTCGCATGACTGTTTAAGCACAGCCTGGATGTTCTGGTATTCGTCAGGGTTGATCTCGCTGGAGACCCCAACAGGATATTTATCCTTCCAGAAGTTATCGGTCATGAACCCCACTCCTAAGCAACAGCTTTATCACTGCGCGATGGCAGCTGTTTTGTTGTGATTTGTTAACTTTTGTACCGCGTATCGGGCAAAAAGCGTTCCCGAGGTTAGCAGCTTTGCATTGGAGCGAATAGAGCCCGAGACGGGTCTATTCGACATAAAGTGACCGAAACAAATATCCCGGTCACTTTCGTGGGTTTCCCTGAAACCACCTTCAGGCAGAGTCGTCAGGCGATATCGCGCAGTTCACGCCGCAATATCTTGCCTACTGGCGTCATCGGCAGTGCATCGCGGAATACGTAGTGCCGCGGCATCTTGTAGCCGGTGAAATTCTCCCGGCAGTAGGCATGAAGCTCGTCCTGATCAAGCGTCGGATCGCTCGGTACGACGAACAGTTTGACCGCCTCGCCGGACTTCTCGTCCGCCACGCCAATGGCAGCGCATGCCGCTACCTTCGGATGGGCCATCACCACGTCCTCGATCTCGTTGGGGTAGACGTTGAAGCCAGAAACGATGATCAGATCCTTCTTGCGATCGACGATGCTGACGAAACCGTCCTCGTCGATCACCGCGATGTCGCCAGTCTTCAGCCAGCCCTCCTCGTCCAGCACTTCGGCCGTGGCGTCGGGGCGCTGCCAGTAGCCCTTCATCACCTGCGGGCCCTTGACGCACAGCTCGCCGCGCTCGCCGAGCGGCAAGGCGTTGCCTTCGTCATCGATGACCTTGACCGTGGTGCCGGGCACCGGCAGCCCGACGGTGCCGAGGCGCGAGTGCTCGCCGTGCGGGTTCGCGCAGACCACCGGCGACGTCTCGGTCAGGCCGTAGCCCTCGACAACCGTGCAGCCGGTCATGCTCTTCCAGCGCTCGGCGACTGCCGACACCAAAGCGGTACCACCCGAATTGGTGCCTTTGAGACGGGAGAAGTCGATCTTTTTGAACTGCGGGTGAGCCATCAGCGCGACGAACAGCGTGTTGAGCCCGAGGAAAGCGGAAAACTGCCAGCGCTGCAGCTCCTTGACGAAGCCGTTGATATCCCGCGGATTGGTGATCAGCACGTTGTGGTTGCCAGTGACCACCATGCACATGCAATTCACCGTGAATGCATAGATATGGTAGAGCGGCAGCGGCGCGATCATCACTTCCTGGCCTTCACGGATAATCGGGTGGCCGTGCTCGTCCAGCTGCTGCATGTTGGCTCGCACCTGCTGCATGTTCGCCACCAGGTTGCCATGGGTCAGCATGGCGCCCTTGGCCACGCCGGTCGTGCCGCCGGTGTACTGCAGCACGGCGACGTGATCGAGCTCCAGCGGCGCCGGTTTGTGGTTGTGGCGGGCCCCGTCACGCAGCACGTCCTTGAAGGAAATGGCTTGCGGCAGGCTGTAATCCGGCACCATCTTCTTCAGGTGCTTGACCGCCGCGTTGACCAGCACGCCCTTGAGCGGCGGCAGCATGTCGCCGATGCGCACTTCAATCAGGTGTTCGATGGCCGTATCGGGCAGCACCTCCTGCACGTTATGGCCGAAGGTATTGAGGTACACCAGCGCCCGCGCACCGGAATCCTGGAACTGGTGGCGCATCTCCCGCGAGGTGTAAAGCGGGTTGGTATTGACCACGATAAGACCGGCGCGCAGAGCACCGAATACCGCGATGGGATACTGCAAAAGGTTGGGCATCTGAATGGCGATGCGGTCGCCAGGCTGCAGATCGGTATGGTGCTGCAACCAGGCGGTAAAAGCGGCGGAGTGGCGCTCCAGATCGGAGTAGCTGAGGGTGACACCCATATTGCTGAATGCAGGGCGGTCCGCATGGGTCTTGCAGGCGCGCTCGAACACTTCGACGACCGAGCGATAAACCCCCATATCGATGTCGTTGGGCACGCCGGCAGGGCGTTTGTCATTCCAGAATTCAGGCTGCATTGTTATTGGCCTCTTTACCTGAGAGTGTCTGGCCCACGCATGGTGGGCTCTGGCGAACTTAGCAGGTCGACGTCGCGACGCAACAGCTCAAGCCGCACAAATCACTGATGTGAATCTTCCGTCACGCTGCCGAACGCGTCCGGGCCCGGGACAACCGGGGCACATGCCTCTAGAATGCTGCCCCAGCGCGCGGACACCGGCTGTAGCGGATCGCGCGACACGCTTCGATCCATCGGGCGCAGCATCTGGCGCGCCGACCAGCCTGAGGACACTCCATGAGCACTATCAGCAATACGCCCTACGCCGAACTGGAAGTTGGCCAGCAAGCGAGCTTCGAAAAACACGTTGAGGAAAGGGACATCCAGCTGTTCGCTGCCATGTCCGGCGACCGCAACCCGGTCCACCTGGACGCGGATTTCGCCGCCGGTACGCTGTTCAAGGAGCGCATCGCCCATGGCATGTTCAGCGGCGCGCTGATCAGCGCTGCCGTCGCCTGCACCATGCCTGGCCCTGGCACCATCTATCTCGGCCAGACCATGAAATTCACCCGCCCGGTGAAGATCGGCGACACCCTGACCGTGCGCCTGGAAATCCTCGAAAAGCTGCCGAAGAACCGCGTGCGCATCGCCACCCGCGTGTTCAACCAGAACGAGGAACAGGTGGTCGACGGCGAAGCCGAAGTGCTCGCGCCGCGCAAGCAGGAAACCGTCGAGCTGAAGGAACTGCCGCCGATCACCATCGGCTGAGCATTACCAGGTTCACTACCCCGTCGCGTGACGGGGGCAATCTGAGGGCGCCTGGTTGGCGCCCTCAGCATTTCCAGCAATGCCCGACCGGGGGACAAGCAGAACGCCATTACGGCCTGGGCCTACGCCCCGGGCAGAGCCCTAGCGGAGGATGCGTGTCGGATACCTCGGGCTGACCATCGAGCGAGCAGTACAACAAGAACAACAATGGGACCTTTCCATGCTCATTCGCTCGATCGCTTACCGGCGCCTGGCGGCGCTCGTCCTCGGCGGCTTGTCGCTGGCCATGCAACCCGCTTCGGCTGCCCCGCTCGACCATGGCTCCGACGAAGCCCTGCTCTACTACCAGCGCGCCGACGGCGACTACAACGGCTGGGGCCCACACCTGTGGAATACCCCCGACTGCAATGGCAGTGCGACTGAAACCAGCTGGGCGCAACCGCTCACAGCAGCCGGGACCGATCCGGAGTACGGCGCGTTCTACCGCATCCCACTGAGCGTCGACGCCAGCTGCCTGAACCTGATCATGCACAAGGGCGACGAGAAGGATCTCGGCGGTGGCGACCTGACCTGGCGCTTCGACGAGCTGGGCCGTCGCGTCTTCACGGTCAGCGGCAACCCACAGCTGTCCAGCACGCCGCTGAGCGGCAGCGCAGTGGCGATCAAGGGCGCGCGGGCGCATTGGCTCGATCCGTTCACACTCGCACTGGTGAACGGCGCGCCGGGCGCCAGCCGGCTGGAACTGCGCTATGCCAGCGACGCCAGCATCCGCATCGACGGCGAGGCACGTACCGTCAGCGGCGGGCAAAGCCTGGTGTTGCAGCCGTCTGCCCTGCGCAATGGCCTCAAGCGCCAACACCCGCATTTGGCGAACGCCCCTGCTTATCGGATCACCGCAGGTGCAAGAGACATTCGCCGCGCCGTGATGAGCCAACTGGTGGTGGTCGCCTATGACGCCGATGACCGGGTCATCGATGCCACCGAGGTGCAGACTGCCGGCATCCTCGACATGCTGTTTGCATACAACGGCGAGCTGGGTGCGACGCTCGCTGCCAAAGGCGTCTCCTTCAAGCTCTGGGCGCCGACCGCGCAGCGGGTTCGCCTGCACGTGTTCGATGCCGCCAAACGGCTGCTACCCGGTTATCCCAAACTTATGCAGGAGCGGCTCGGCGTCTGGAGCCTGGAAGGCCCGCGCTCACTGGATCGGCAGTATTACCAGTACGAAGTCACCGCTTACCGGCCAAGCACCGGCACGATCGAGACAACACTGGTCAGCGATCCCTACGCCCTGAGCCTGTCACGCAACAGCCAGTACGCCCAGGTGGTCGATCTGAACGCCGATGATCTCAAGCCCGCCGGCTGGGATGCCGTGCGTCCGCCACGCCCGCAGCGTCCCGAGGCGAACGTGATCTACGAAACCCATCTGCGCGACTTCAGCGCCAGCGACACCAGCCTGCCAGCGGCGCTGCGCGGCACCTACGCAGCGTTTACCCATCAGCACAGCGACAGCATGCGGCACCTGCGCGATCTGCAGAAAGCCGGGCTCACCCATGTGCAGCTGCTGCCGGTGTTCGACATCGCCACCATCGACGAAGACCCTGCCCGGCGGATCAATCTGGACGACCCTTTCGCCAAGCTCTGCGACCTGTCGGATGCCGCCCGGGAGCGCTGGGCGCAGTACTGTGGCGCAGCGAGCATCCGTCAGGTGCTAGCGGGCTTCGACCCGGCCAGCGGTCAGGCGCAATCGCTGTACAACGACTTGCGCGGGCTGGACGACTTCAACTGGGGCTACGACCCCTTCCACTTCACTGCGCCCGAGGGCAGCTACGCCAGCGACGCCGAAGGCGTGCAGCGGATCATCGAGTTCCGCCAGATGGTGCAGGCCTTGGCCGGCAACGACCTGGCCACGGTGATGGACGTGGTCTACAACCACACCAACGCCTCCGGCCTGGCCGAAAAATCCGTCCTGGACAAGGTCGTGCCCGGTTACTACCACCGCCGCAACCCCACCACCGGCGCGGTGGAAACCTCGACCTGCTGCGAGAACACCGCCAGCGAGCACCGCATGATGGCCAAGCTGATGACCGACTCGCTGAAGGTCTGGGCACGCGACTACAAGATCGCCGGCTTTCGCTTCGATCTGATGGGTCACCATATGCGCGAGCAGATCATCGATGCGTATCGCGCCGTTCGCCGTATCGACCGCGACACCTATTTCTACGGCGAAGGCTGGGAATTCGGCGAGGTCGCCGGCAACGCACGCGGCATCAATGCCAACCAGGCGAACATGGCCGGTACCGGTGTCGGCACTTTCAACGACCGGCAACGTGATGCGGTCCGTGGCGGCAGCCCCTTCGACAGCGGCGACAGCATTCGTCGCAACCAGGGCTTCGCCAACGGCCTCTATCTGCGGCCCAACGAGCTGAGCGCCGCCGGGGCGCAGGAGAAGGCGCAACTGCTGCACGCCGCCGATCTGATCCGCGTTGGCATCGCCGGTGGCCTGCGCGATTTCCAGTTCGTCACCGCCGACGGCAGCATGCGCAAGGGCAGCGAGATCGACTACAACGGCCAGCCCGCCGGCTATACGCTGGACCCGCAGGAGACCGTCAATTACGTCTCAAAGCACGACAACCAGACGCTATGGGACAACAACCAGTACAAGTTCGCCAGCAGCCTGTCGGTTGCCGACCGGGTCCGCCTGCACCTGGTGGCGCTGTCGGTGCCGCTGTTCAGCCAAGGCGTGCCCTTCATCCATCTCGGCTCCGACATTCTGCGCTCCAAGTCCATGCAGCGTGACAGCTACGACTCGGGAGACTGGTTCAATGCGGTGGATTTCAGCTACCAGGACAACAACTGGAACAAAGGCTTGCCGCGTGCGGACAAGGACGGCGACAACTGGCCGCTGATTCGCAGAATCATCGTCGACCCACAGGCCAAACCCGGCCCTACCGAGATCGTCACGGCGAAGCGGCGTTTTCTTGAGCTGCTGAAAATCCGTAGCGACAGCCAGCTGTTCCAGCTCGACAGCGCCCACGAAGTGCAGCGACGCCTGCAGTTTCACAACACCGGGCCCGAACAGCAGCCTGGGGTGATCGCCTTCAGCCTGGCGGATGCACCGCACGACGGTCGCGATCTGGACCGCCGGTACAGCTCATTGAAGGTGGTGATCAATGCATCGGCCCAACGGGCTCGGCTGCCGGGCGCCGACGGCTACCAGCTGCATCCGGCGTTGAAGAGTTCGATCGATCCGATCAGTCGCCAGGCCAAGGTCGTCGATGGGGAGTTCCAGGTGCCGGCGTTCACGACGAGCGTGTTCGTCCAACCCCAGACCCGTCGATAAATCGCGCGCAAAAAAAAAGGCGACCATGGGTCGCCTAAATGCCTTGCGTGCTCTTTGAATCTGTCGGGATCAGCTCTTCTTGTGAGCGTCCCGCCAGATGAAATATCCGAAACCTGCGAGGAAGGCGACCATCAGGCCGACCGTGACCACCCCTGCGAGCACCACATTATCGACAAACATGAGACCTACCTCCGACACTTGATTCGCTGTTCGATGGGTTCAAGTTAAACCCGCTGCCGCAGAGAAAAATTGACCCGGATCAATGGCCGCAAAATGGCGGGCACAGGCGCGCGCAACGACTGATCCAAGTCAAGAAAACAGGGGTATAGGAGTCGAAAAACAGCAGGGAAAGCGCAAATGCGCGGGGAAGTACAGGCAGCTAATAGCGAATCGATATGTGCGATATGAAGAGGGACCGCAACTAACGCTTCTTCGAAGTGCGTTTGCCTTTCTTCTTTGCCTTGCCCAGCGGCAGCACCTGCTCGAAGACCTTGCGCATCTCTTCGAGGCGTTTGTCATTGAGGTCATGCACACGCTTGGCGCGCTCGGCGCTGAAGTCGATCAGTTTCTCGTCGGTACTCATCGCGTCGGTCTCGGCTGGATCAGGCGGAAAGTCAGGTTGAGACGCGGTTCCAGCACTTTGCTGGTCCGCGCGATCTGGTGCTGCCAATGATGCTGCGTTACGCCCCCCATGACCAGCAGCGAGCCATGGCCCAGTACAAGTGAATGCTGGATCCGCCCGCTGCCCTTGCGTCGCAGGTCGAAGCGCCGCTCGGCGCCCAGGCTCAGCGAAGCGACGGTGGGGCAATCGCCCAGCTCGGGCTCATCGTCACTGTGCCAACCCATGGCGTCGCGTCCATCGCGATACAGGTTCAGCAACACGCCGTTGAAGCGCTGGCCGGTGTCCTTCTGCAGACGCTCACGGATTTCCTGCAACAGCGGCGTCCAGGCCAGCGGATCATGGCGCTGGCCGGAATAGCGATACCCGGCGTCCGCGTCGCCGTACCAGGCGACCATGCGTGGTACTGCAACCTGGCGGCCATAGATGCGAATTTCGGGTTGCGACCAGGGCGTGGCGCTGATGAGTTCCTCCAGCCAGGCATCGGCGGTTTCGCTGTCGGCCCACCCCGGTTGGTAGTCCAGTGCGGCATCCGGCAACTCGATCGATGAAGCGTGGCTCGGGTCGGTCGTGAACACCTCAGACCTCGACATCAACCCAGAGCCCCTGTCGCGGCAGCTCCTCAAGCTCGGCCTGGTCCTGCTCATCGGTCTCGCCGGTCGCCAGCTCCTCCGGGGTGTAACCCCGGCGCTGACGCCGCCGCTGCTCGTCGCGCAACATCTGCTCACTCTCTTGAGGGTGCCGGCGGTCGAGGCTGACTGCGCTTTCGCTGGAGCTCGGCTGCACGGGCGTAACCGGTGCGATCTCCGGGCGCGGCTTGACCACGTCCTGCTGGGCGTTGACCGGAAATACGCCTGATGGGATGGGTGGCAGCATGCTCGTTACCCCTCTATACCGATGAATCGGCGTGGCACCAGCCAACTTTAACAGGACCGCTACACTTCATGCGTCACGCAGTCGCCATCGGCCGTCGCTCTGATGGCGACGTTCCGTTACCATAGCCGGCTTTTTCACAGCGGGAGGCAGCATGGCGCAGCAGTATCTACCGGGGCAACGCTGGATCAGCGACAGCGAGGCAGAACTCGGCCTCGGAACCATCCTGACCCAGGATGGACGGATGCTCACCGTGCTCTACCCGGCGACCGGCGAAACGCGCCAGTACGCGACACGCAGCGCCCCACTGACGCGGGTGCGCTTCGTTCCCGGTGACGAGATCACCCATTTCGAAGGCTGGAAGATGACCGTGCGCGAGGTCGACGACGTCGACGGCCTGCTGGTCTACCACGGCCTGACGGCGCAGAACGAAGCTCGCACCCTGCCGGAAACCCAACTGTCGAACTTCATCCAGTTCCGCCTGGCCAGCGACCGCCTGTTCGCCGGGCAGATCGACCCGCTGGCCTGGTTCAGCCTGCGCTACCACACCCTGCAACACCAGAGCGCCCAGTTGCAGTCTTCGCTGTGGGGCCTCGGCGGCGTGCGTGCGCAACCCATCGCGCACCAGCTGCATATCGCCAAGGAAGTCGCCGACCGCATCGCTCCGCGCGTACTGCTGGCCGACGAAGTGGGCCTGGGCAAGACCATCGAAGCCGGCCTGATCATCCATCGTCAGCTGCTCTCCGGCCGCGCCAGCCGGGTGTTGATCCTGGTTCCGGAAAACCTCCAGCACCAGTGGCTGGTGGAAATGCGCCGCCGCTTCAACCTGGAAGTCGCCCTGTTCGATGCCGAGCGTTTCATCGAGAGCGATGCCAGCAACCCGTTCGAAGACACCCAGCTGGCACTGGTATCGCTGGAATGGCTTAAGGAAGACGAACGCGCCCAGGATGCTGCCTTTGCCGCCGGCTGGGACGTGCTGGTGGTGGACGAAGCGCACCATCTGGTCTGGCACCCGGAAGGTGCCAGCGCCGAATACAAGCTGGTCGAACAGCTGGCCGAAGTGATTCCCGGCGTGCTGCTGCTCACCGCGACCCCGGAGCAGCTCGGTCTGGACAGCCACTTCGCCCGTCTGCGCCTGCTCGACCCGAATCGCTTCCATGATCTCGAAGCCTTCCGCGCCGAAAGCTCCAGCTATCAGCCGGTGGCCGAAGCCGTGCAGGAACTGCTCGACGAGGGCCGCCTTTCGCAGCAGGCGCACCAGACCATCCATGACTTCCTCGGCGCCGAAGGCGAAGCCCTGCTCGCCGCCGCCACCGATGGCGACATCGAGGCCAGCAGCCGCCTGATCCGCGAACTGCTCGACCGTCACGGCACTGGCCGCCTGCTGTTCCGCAACACCCGCGCCGCCGTGCAGGGTTTTCCGGAGCGCCAGCTGCATCCGTATCCGCTGCCCTGCCCGGCCGAATACCTCGAACTGCCGCTGGGCGAGCACGCCGAGCTGTATCCGGAAGTGGCCTTCCAGAGCCAGCAGGATGATGGCGAAGCGAGCAACCGCTGGTGGCAGTTCGATCCGCGTGTCGAGTGGCTGATCGACACGCTGAAAATGCTGAAGAAGTTCAAGGTACTGGTCATCTGCGCCCATGCCGAGACCGCCCTCGACTTGGAAGACGCACTGCGCGTGCGCTCCGGCATCCCGGCCACAGTGTTCCACGAAGGCATGAGCATCCTTGAGCGCGACCGCGCCGCGGCCTACTTCGCCGACGAGGACTTCGGCGCGCAGGTACTGATCTGCTCGGAGATCGGCAGTGAGGGCCGCAACTTCCAGTTCAGTCACCATCTGGTACTGTTCGATCTGCCGGCGCATCCGGACCTGCTCGAGCAGCGCATCGGCCGTCTCGACCGCATCGGCCAGCAGCACACCATCCAGCTGCACGTGCCCTATCTGGAAACCAGTCCGCAGGAGCGCCTGTTCACCTGGTATCACCAGGCGCTGAATGCCTTCCTCAATACCTGCCCGACCGGTAACGCACTGCAGCACCGCTTCGGTCCGCAGCTGCTGGCGCAGCTGGAAGAAGGCGACGATGACGCCTATCAGCTGCTGATCGACGAGGCCCGCGCCGAGCGCGAACGCCTGGAAGCCGAACTGCACAGCGGCCGCGACCGCCTGCTGGAGCTCAATTCCGGCGGCGGCGAACAGGGCAAGGCACTGGTCGAAGCCATCGAGGAGCAGGACGACCAGTTCGCCCTGCCGATCTATATGGAGCAGTTGTTCGACGCGTTCGGCATCGACAGCGAAGACCACTCGGAAAACGCCCTGGTACTGCGCCCCAGCGAAAAGATGCTGGATGCCAGCTTCCCGCTGGGCGACGACGAGGCCGTGACCATCACCTACGACCGCGAACAGGCCCTGGCCCGCGAAGACATGCAGTTCCTCACCTGGGAACATCCCATGGTGCAGGGCGGCATGGACCTGGTGCTGTCGGGCTCCATGGGCAACACCGCGGTCGCGCTGATCAAGAACAAGGCGCTCAAGCCGGGTACCGTGCTGCTCGAACTGCTGTTCGTCAGCGAAGTGGTGGCGCCGCGCGCGCTGCAGCTGAGTCGCTTCCTGCCGCCGCTGGCGCTGCGCTGTCTGCTCGACGGCAATGGCAACGACCTGGCCTCGAAGGTGGCCTTCGATACGCTCAACGATCAGCTGGAAAGCGTGCCGCGCGCCAGCGCCAACAAGTTCGTCCAGGCCCAACGCGACGTGCTGGCCATGCAGATCGCCGCTGCCGAAGCCAAGATCGCCCCACGCCACACCGAACGTGTTGCCGAAGCCAAGCGCAAGCTCAAGGCCGGACTGGACGAGGAATTGGCGCGTCTGGTGGCGCTGCAGGCGGTCAACCCGAGCGTGCGCGACAGCGAAATCGAGGCACTGCGTCAGCAGCGCGAAGAAGGCCTGGCGGCACTGGACAAGGCTGCACTGCGCCTGGAGGCGATTCGAGTGCTGGTGGCTGGTTGAATTGGCAGCTTGCCAGTGTGCTGCGGATGGGCTGAAGCCCATCCTGCTGCGTTTGGTTGAGCGCTAGCGGTCAGACCGCAGCGCTCGCGACCGGAGCGAATCCAACCGCCCCTCAGCCGCAGCACTTATGATGGAGCAAAGGGTGCCTACCCCTGCTCTTTCCGCGCGATACCCCAGTAGGCGCCAATTCGCCCAACCAGGGCCTTCGGCGGCTCGGCATACAGCCTGCGACCGAGGCGCAATGCACGCTGCTGCAACTGCGCGCGCCGCTGCTCGATGCAGCGCTGCAACACGTCGCGGGTTTCCGGCGGACCGAACAGCTCCGGCTCGTCCTGCATCAGCTGCGTCATCACCGCCAGGTCGTGATCGTCCCCCAGTGCATCGGCCACCTGCTTGAGCTGCTCGGCACGGCTTTCCAGCGCATCCGGCCAGCACGGCGACAGCAGCTGGCAGTGATACCAGTGGTCTTTCACCCGCTTGCGCCACTCATGCAGCAGCTCGTCAGAGCCATCCTTCTCCGCACGCGCCAGATCCCGCACGCCGTCGGTGTAGGTCCGACGGATGCCGTCGGCCAGCAGGCCGAAGCCCTTGCCCGGGAGCTTCCAATGCTGCACATCCTGGATCAGTGCGCGCAGCTCGCCCAGCACTTGCGCCACGTCCGCCTCGAAACCGCTATGCACGTCGCCCTCCGGCGCGGCGCGCTGCTGCAAGTGCAGGCGGATCTGCCGAAACGCATCGCCAACGAACAGCGACTGGTCGGTGCGCGCCAGGGCATCCCAGCTTTCCAGCATGGCCGCTGCATCACGCGATTCCGCCAGGGAGCGTCCCATGTCGCGCAGCCGGCGATTGTCGAGCTTGAATCGCGCACCGAGAGGCTCGCGCACCAAGCGCAACAGCGCACGCAGCTCCTTGAAGCGCTTGCGCGCCTGGTGCACCCCTTCCGCACGCTCGGCCGGCTCGACGCAAAGCGCCTGGATCGCCTTTTCGATGCGCTGCAGGGCGACCTTGCGCACCTCCTTGGCGGCGTTGCGTGCAGGGCGTATGCGATAGGCCATCAGGTTCTCCTCGATAAGGACGCTCCGTTTGAGCACCAGTACTGGGACCCGTACGCCAAGCCCGGCGTTGACACGCGAGTGTGAAGTTTATGTGTCAGCGCGTGACGTCGTTCCCGACTCAACCGTAGCGCTTGCGCGCCTCGATGGCCAATCCGCTGCCGATGCTGCCGAAGCGATTGCCTTCGACATGCCGTGCACGGGGGAGCAGCCCGGCAACGCTGTCGCGCAGTGCAGGAATAGCGCTCGAGCCACCGGTGAAGAACACCGTATCGACCTCATCATGGCGCACGCCGGCATCCGCCAGCAGCTGATTGATGCTGCCACCGATACGGTCAAGCAGTGCGGCGATGGCGCTTTCGAAACCCTGACGCGTCAACTCGGCCTGCAAGTGCGGTTCAATGCGCTGGAAGTCGATGGCGAAACGCTCCGCCTCGGTCAGCTCGATCTTGCCCTGCTCCACCTGCATGGCCAGCCAGTGCCCGGCACGCTGTTCGATCAGGCGGTACAACCGATCAATGCCGGTAGGATCGACGATGTCGTAGCGCATGCTCTGCAGCGCTCGTAGCGAGGCCGGCGCGTAAACGGCGTTGATGGTGTGCCAGGTGGCCAGGTTGAGGTGCGTACTGGTCGGCATCGGCGCATCGCTCTTCATCCGGCTGCCATAGCCGAACAGCGGCATCACCCCGCTCAGGCTGAGCTGCTTGTCGAAGTCGGTACCGCCGATATGCACGCCGCCGGTAGCGAGAATGTCCGCCTGACGATCATCGACAGCCCGGCGCTCGGGCGATAGCCGCACCAGCGAGAAGTCGGAGGTACCACCGCCGATATCGACGATCAGCACGCGCTCTTCGCGTTCGATACGCGACTCGTAGTCGAACGCCGCGGCGATCGGCTCGTACTGGAAGGACACGTCCTTGAAGCCGATCTTGCGGGCGGCAGCGGCGAGGGTGTCCGCCGCCTCGCGGTCGGCTTGCGGGTCGTCATCGACGAAAAACACCGGTCGCCCCAGCACGACCTGCTCGAATGGCCGACCCGCAGCCGTTTCGGCGCGCTGCTTGAGGGTGCCGAGAAACAGGCCGAGGATTTCCTTGAACGGCATCGCGCTGCCCAGCACCGTGGTTTCGCTTTTCAGCAACTTGGAGCCGAGCAGGCTCTTGAGCGAGCGCATCAGGCGTCCCTCGTAGCCTTCGAGGTATTCGCTCAACGCCTGGCGACCATAGACCGGCCGGCGCTCCTCGAGGTTGAAGAACACCACCGATGGCAATGTCGGCTGCTCGCCCTCGAGCACGATCAGCGGGTCCATGTCCGGGCGCCACCAACCAACCGTGGAGTTGGAAGTACCGAAGTCGATGCCGCAGGCGCGGGCAGGTAGGACGTTGGGCATGGTCTTTTTCCGCGGGTACTGAAAAACGGCCGCGCAGTGTAAAGGAGGCCGCCCTCGGTTGCAGGCCTATCGTCAGCCGCGTTACTTGAGGCCAAAAAAATGCCCGGCCATCGCTGGTCCGGGCACAAACCCCATAACGCTACGCCGTATCAGGCAGGCACTGCCTCCGCGCCAGGCGCATCCGCCGTCATCCCGGCAGTCATGCGCTTGGCATCGGCACAGAACGTCCGCGACGCCTGGAAGAGGAACACCATGGTCAGCAGCAACGAGGCGGGTATCAGGTACATCGCCCCGTGCAGCCCCTCGGCGCGGAAGGCCTCGGCCATCTCGCTGGCGCCCGCCGCCAGCATTGCTGCTTCGGCGAAATGGTCCGAGAGCAGGCCGACCACTACCGTCCCCATACCGCCACCGAGCAGATACAGCCCGGCGAAGAACAGCGCCATGGCCGTGGCCCGCAGACGCGGCTCGACCACGTCCTGAATTGCCGTGTAGACGCAGGTATAGAAGTTGTAGGAGAACAGCCAGCCGATGCTGAACACCGCGACGAACATGCCGACCTCGATACGCCCGGCCAGCAGCGCATAGCCGGTCGCGATGGTCGCGATCAACATGCTCACCGCCGCGAAGATCAGGCGACCGCGGGCGAAGCGCTGGTGAATGCGATCGGCAACCCAGCCACCCAGCGTCAGCCCGAACAGACCGGTCAAGCCGACGATCACGCCGGTGGCCACCGAGGCTTGGACCAGCGAGACCCCGTGATAGCGCATCAGCAGCGGCACCATGAAGGCATTACAGGCATAGGTCGCGAAGTTGAACGCCAGCCCGGCCAGCACCAGCCACCAGAAAGTGCGGATAGACAGCACCTTGCGCATCGGCTGCTTCACCGGTTCCTGGGATACCTTGACGGTCTCGGCGGCGCCACGCTTGGGCTCCTTGATGAAGAAGATGAACAGCGCCAGCACCAGGCCTGGCACGGCAGCGATAAAGAACGGCGCACGCCAGCTGCCGAACGCCTCGACCATCGAGCCGATGGTGAAAAAAGCCAGCAGCAGCCCCAGCGGCAGGCCGAGCATGAAGATGCCCATCGCCCGCGCGCGTTTGTGCGCCGGAAACAGGTCGCCGATCAGCGAGTTGGCGGCCGGCGCGTAACTGGCTTCGCCGATGCCGATGCCCATGCGCACCAGGAGGAAGCTCCAGAAGTTCCAGGCCAGCCCGTTGACCGCCGTCAGGCCGCTCCAGGCAGTCAGCCCCCAGCCCATGATCTTGCGCCGCGAACCGAGATCGGCCATGCGCCCCAGGGGCAGACCGGCAATGGCATAGACGATGGTGAAAGCGGTGCCGATCAGGCCGAGCTGGAAGTCGTTGAGGCTCCACTCCAGGCGGATCGGCTCGGCGATGATCGCCGGAATGGTGCGATCGAAGAAGTTGAACAGGTTCGCCAGAAACAGCAGAAACAGCACGCGCCAGGCGTTGGATGCTTGGGTGGAAGGCTGCATGACGTCGGTCTCGATTGTTCTTATATTTCCGGCCGCAGACCAGCCGGGACTCGACGATGACTCTAGAGTCTGTGCCTGCTCCTGTCTCCGAACATCACCTTCGCTTATGCCGCGCGATGGCTCACCGCTCGCGCCAATCGGCCAGCCAGCCCAGGCTGGCATCGGTGCCCTGCTCGCCCGGTTTGTACTCGGCGCTCAGCCAGCCCTGGTAGCCGGCGGCCTGCAAGGCTTGCAGCGCTGCGCTGAAGTCCAGCTCACCGCTACCGGGCGCGCCGCGGCCCGGGCAATCGGCGAATTGCACATGACCGATGCGCTCACCCAACTGGGCGATGCAGTTGGGCAGGTCCAGCTGTTGGCGGGCCATATGGTAGAAATCCAGCTGCGCCATGCAGTTGGGGTGATCGACCCGCTCCAGCAGCGCCTCGAGATCCGCCGCGCTGTTGATCAGAAAGCCCCGCATGTCGAGTGGATTGATCGCTTCGCAGAGCACGCGGATGCCGAGCATGTCGAAGGCGTCGGCGGTTTTCCACAGATTGTGCTCCAGGGTCTCCAGCGCCAGCTCTCGGTCGACGCCCTCGGCGAGGCGACCCGGCAGCACGTTGACGCTGGCCGGGCGAACCATCAACGCATAGGTCAGTGCCTCCTGTAGCGCCGCGTCGAAGGCCTCCTGCCGATCCGGCACCGCCGCCAGACCTGGCCCGCCCTGCAGCAAATCGCCAGCGGGCAGATTGATCAGCACCAGCGGCATGCCGGCGCGCTCGAGCTGTTCTTTCAGGCGCATGGCCGGCACTTCATAGGGAAACTGGATCTCCACCCCATCGAAACCGGCGACGCGGGCGGCCAGGATGCGTTCGGTTAGCGGCAGTTCGGTGAACAGCAGCGACAGATTGGCGGCGATCTTCATTGCTCGTCCTCCCAGTACATCTGCACCAGCGTGGCGGGATCGCGCTCCAGATTGCCCTGGCTGCCGTGCAGACGCATCAGCTGTGCCGCCAGTCCGCTCAATGGCGTCGCCGAACCCTGCTCGCGGGACAGTTTCACTGCGGTGTCGAGGTCCTTGAGCAAGGTGCGCACATGCCATTTCACCGGTTCGAATTCACTCGCGGCCATCTGTGGAGCGAGGATCTGCAGCGGCCTGGAATCGGCGAAGCCTCCAGCCAGTGCCGGTGCCAGCAGGCTGGCGTCGACCCCGGCTCGTTCGGCCAAGGCCACCACCTCGGCGATCACCAGCGCATTGCAGGCGACAATCATCTGATTGCAGACTTTCGTCACCTGGCCGGCCCCGACCTCGCCCATATGGGTCAGGCGCTGACCGAGATTCATCAGCACCGGCCGCACCCGCTCGACATCCTCGACGCGCCCGCCCGCCATGATCACCAGGCTGCCGGCTTCCGCCCCCGGAGTACCACCGGACACCGGCGCGTCCACCCAGCGCATGCCACTGCGAAACTCCAGCTCAGCGGCCATGTCACGGGTAGCGGCCGGTTCGAGACTGGAGTGATCGACCAGCAGCTTGCCGGCCTTGCCACCTTCGGCAATGCCGCCCTTGCCGAACAGCACCTCGCGCACAGCCGCGGTGTCAGCCAGGCAAAGCAGGACGATGTCCGCCTCCGCGCAGAGTTCGGCAGGCGTGGCTACTGCCCTAGCGCCCAGCGCGACCAGCGGCTCGCACTTCTCGGGCGATCGATTCCACACGACCAGACGATACCCCGCGGCGAGCAGGCGCCGGCACATTGGCAGGCCCATCAGGCCGATACCGGCAAAGGCGAGAGTTGGCAGGTCGGACATGGGGCGACTCCTTGGCGAACGAGGCGCTGATTCTAGCGCCGCAGCGACCTCGGCAGCCATGCGCCGTGCCTGCTGGCAAGCCGAAGCTGACGTCCGCCTGCAACTTGATGCCACAATGTCACAACGCCATATCCAGCAAATTGCCCGACCAACCGGAACGATCCGCCTTTGAGCGCCTCTGAAGGAGGCCTCGAGGCATCACCTCGCGCAGACCATCCGCTCAACGCACGCCCGTCTCGACAATGCGCGTGCATCAGAAGACATCGCAGGAAAACGCAATGGATTTACTTCAGATCATCGTCCTGGCCATTGTGCAGGGGCTTACCGAGTTCTTGCCGGTATCGAGCTCGGCTCATCTGATCCTCTTCCCGCATCTGGCGGGCTGGGAAGACCAGGGATTGGCATTCGATGTCGCCGTACATCTCGGCACGCTGTTCGCCGTGGTCTGGTACTTCCGCCAGGAAGTGTTCGGCATGACCCGCGACTGGTTCGCTTCGCTGGCGAAGCGTGAACGCGTGGGCGACAGCCGACTGGCGTGGGCCGTGATCCTCGGAACGATTCCGGCTGGCATCGCCGGGCTGCTGTTCAAGGGCTTCATCGAAGAGCAGATGCGCTCGCCACTGGTAATCGCCTGGGCGACCATCGGCTTCGGCCTGTTGCTGTGGTGGTCGGATGTGGTCAGCCGGAAAACACCGCAGCCACGTGATGAACACAGCCTCAGCTGGAAAGACATCTTGTTGATCGGCTGCGCTCAGGCCCTGGCGCTGATCCCCGGGACCTCGCGCTCGGGCGTGACCATGACCGCCGGCTTGCTACTGGGGCTGTCGCGCTCAGGCGCCGCGCGCTTCTCCTTCCTGCTGTCGATCCCGATCATCGTGCTGGCCAGCGCCTTGAGCATGCTCGATCTGGCGGAAGGCGGCGTAGCCGTGGACTGGACGGCGATGGGCCTTGGCGTGGTGTTGTCGGCGGTGAGCGCCTACCTGTGCATCCACTTCTTCCTGAAGCTGTTGGAGCGCGTCGGCATGCTGCCGTTCGTGATCTACCGTTTGATCCTTGGCGTGGTGCTGCTGGTTCTATTCAGCGGCGCCTGAGCACGACTGATACGGTGAACACCTTGCCGCGCTTCGCGATCCCTCGCTTCCGCGGCGCCGGCCGGAGCTCCATGCGCTATCAACCCTGGGGCAGATCGATCAGCAATGGGCCAAGCAGGACAGCTGCGATACGTGCTTCGGTGAACATTTTCTCGGTCAGAGGCACGCTACGTACTTCGGCGCTGCCAACAGGTTGCGCCTGAATTCTCGCTACCTCTCTGAATGAGTGACCATCTGCCCAGACCATGGTGGACCGACCCTTCTTATCGCACTTCACATTCGCTTCCTTTGCCTGCGGGGTGGCACATTGCATTTATTCGGCCACTACAGATCACTTAGGTTTGGGGTCTGAAAAAAGTTCGTCGTGTTACACGATATTTCTGCACTGAACTGCACGACGAATGCTCCGAGCGTCCCTGCTCAGCTTTCGCTTGGCGTCGCACGCCTCCCGCGCTCTATAATCCGCGCGCTTTTTCCGCTATTGAACCGGAGAACCCTCAATGCTGAAGCGCTCCCTGGCAGCCGTTGCCGGCTTTGCCCTGTCCCTGTCTATTGCCACCACCCACGCCGCTGAAGCCCTGCGGGTTTCTGCCATCCCCGACGAAGCACCGACCGAGCTGATCCGCAAGTTCAAGCCGCTGGGCGAATACCTGGAACAGCAACTGGGCATGCCGGTGAAGTTCACCCCGGTATCGGACTATGCCGCTGTCGTCGAATCCCTGGCCTCCGACCGCCTTGATCTCGCCTGGCTGGGCGGCTTCACCTTCGTCCAGACCCGTCTGAAGACTGGCAATGCGATCCCGCTGGTACAGCGTGAGCAGGACGAGCAGTTCACCAGCAAGTTCATCACCGCCGATCCTGCGGTGAAATCACTGGCCGACCTCCAGGGCAAGACCTTCGCCTTCGGCTCGGTATCGTCGACCTCCGGCAGCCTGATGCCGCGCTACTTCATGCTCAAGGACGGCATCGAGCCCGAGAAATACTTCAAGCGCATCGCCTACTCCGGCGCCCACGACGCCACCGCCGCCTGGGTCGAAGCCGGCAAGGCCGACGCCGGGGTGCTCAATGCCTCGGTATGGGACAAGCTGGTCGCGGCCGGCAAGGTCGACACCGCCAAGGTCCGCGTGATCTCCACCACGCCGCCCTACTACGACTACAACTGGACAGTGCGTGGCAATCTCGACCCGGCTCTGGTCGAGAAGATCAAGGCAGCGTTCCTCGCCCTCGACCCGGCCAACCCCGAGCACAAGGCGATCCTTGACCTGCAGGCCGCCAGCCGCTTCATCGAGACCAAGCCGGAAAACTACGCCGGCATCGAAGAAGCCGCGCGGGCGGCCGGACTGCTGAAGTGACGTTGCGCGTTTCACGCACATGAGCACCTTGCAGGCGCCGCCAATGCCAGACTGCGCGGCCGAACCCGAACCAATGGTGAAGCTGGCCAGCGTGGGGCATACCCACGCGGGCGGCCAGGTTGCCTTGCGCGGAATCGATCTGCAGATCGCCCAAGGTGAACGCGTCGCGATCATCGGGCCATCCGGGGCTGGCAAGACCACGCTGCTGCGTCTTCTGGCCACCTCGCTCAAGCCCGACCAAGGCGAGCTCGATTTGCTCGGCAAGCAGCCCTGGACGCTTGCCGCCACCGCCCGGCAACGACTGCGTACACGGATCGGCCTGATTCACCAGGCGCCGCCGCTACCTCCAAGGCAGCGCGTGGTCACTGCGGTGCTGGCCGGCCGGCTTGGTCAGTGGTCTCTGTTCAAGAGCCTGTTCAGCCTGATCTTTCCACTGGACCGTCAGGGCGCCGCCGATGCGCTCGGGCGTCTCGATCTTGCCGACAAGCTGTACATGCGCTGTGACCAGCTATCGGGCGGTCAGCTGCAGCGGGTCGGAATCGCCCGCGTGCTTTATCAGGCCCCGGATCTAATTCTCGCCGATGAACCGGTGTCGGCCATGGATCCGGTGCTCGCCAGCCACACGCTGGACGTGCTCAGCCGCGAAGCGCAGCGCCGCAACGCCACACTGCTGGCCAGCCTGCACGCAGTGGAGTTGGCGCTGGAGCACTTCCCGCGCATCGTCGGCGTGCGTGACGGTTGCATCCTGTTCGACAAACCCGCCACTGCAATCGGTCATGACGAGCTGACCGCGTTGTACGCCAACGAGCAGCTCGAGCATGCCCCGTCGCCACCCGCTGCGCCGCCCCCGCTGCTGAACATTCCGCGATGCTGAACCCCGCGCTGGTCCGCCAAGACCCCGCTACCGCTTCACGCCTGATGCTGACATTGCTGGTGGTGGCGTTGCTGTGGCCCGGGCTGAAACTGAGCGAGCTGGACCTTGGCGTGCTGTTCGACGGCAGCAATGCCGACACCATGGGCACCTTCGTCTCGGCGTTCTGGCCGCCTGAGCACAGCGGCGAGTTTCTCGAGCTACTCTGGCAGGCCACGCTGGAGACCCTGGCCATCGCCACCGCCGGCATGGCCCTGGCGTTGGGTGTCGCCCTCCCCTGCGCTCTGCTTGCGACCCGCGCAATGTCCCTGTCCGCGCTCAGCCGCGGCGGCCGTCCGGCCTGGTGGGCACAGGCCTTGCGCTGGCCGGTGCGCGGATTGCTGATCGTTTTGCGCAGCGTCCCGGAAATCGTCTGGGCCTTGCTGTTCGTTCGCGCCGTGGGGCTGGGCCCGACCGCCGGCGTGCTGGCCATCGCCATCACCTACGCCGGCATGCTCGGCAAGGTCTACGCGGAAATCTTCGAGTCGGTCGACCCGCTGCCCGCCCGTGCCCTGCTGGGCGCCGGTGCTTCGCGACTGCAGGCGTTCCTCTATGGAGTACTGCCGCAAGCCACGGGCGAGATGCTCTCGTACAGCGTTTACCGCTGGGAGTGCGCGATCCGCGCCTCGGTGGTGATGGGCTTCGTCGGCGCCGGCGGGCTGGGCCAGCAAATGGATCTGTCGATGCGCATGTTTGCCGGCGGTGAAGTCGCCAGCATGCTGCTGACGTTTCTCATGCTGGTGCTGCTGGCCGATCTGCTCAGCCGCCTGCTGCGCTGGAGGTTCGCATGAGACTGCTGTCGCGCCTGCTGATCCCGGCCGGGCTGGTCGCCGCCGTCGTAGCGGCGTTCGCCTACCTGCAGCTGGAGAGCGCGGCACTGCTGAGTCGCGATGGCCTCGCGCAGATGGCCGCCTATGCGTCGGGCTTCATGGCTCCGGACCTGTCGGCCGATCATCTGCAGGCGATCGTCCACGGCACCCTGGAAACCCTGGCGATGTCCGCCATCGGCACCTTGCTCGCGGCCATGCTCGGCTTGCTGTTGGCACTGCCGGCGGCGGGGCGCTTCGGGCTGCTCGCGCAGGCATCGTCGCGCCTGCTGCTCAATGCGCTGCGGGCGATACCGGAACTGGTGTGGGCGGCGCTGATGGTGCTGGCCGCCGGGCTCGGGCCGAATGCCGGGACGCTGGCGCTGGCGCTGCACACCGCGGGCGTGCTGGGCCGGCTTTTCGCCGAGGCGCTGGAGAACACCCCGCCACAGCCCGGCGATGCGTTGCGCCTAACCGGTAGCGGCCGCATCGCGGCATTCTGTTACGGCACCCTGCCCTCGCTCTGGCCGCAACTGGTGGCCTACACCCTGTATCGCTGGGAAAACAATATCCGCATGGCCAGCGTGCTCGGTTTCGTCGGCGCCGGAGGGCTGGGTCAGATGCTTTACATGAGCCTCAGCCTGTTCCAGGAAGCCCAGGCCTCGACGGTGATCCTGGCCATGCTGGCGATGGTGCTAGCGGTTGACAGTCTCAGCGCGTGGGCGCGGCAGCGCTGGGTGCGAGGCTAATCGCCGCGGCCGACTCCGTTGACTTTTGTGAACTAATTCACCGAATATCCGTGATGTCGTTTTGAGATCATCAAGGATGATGAAGTGCCGGCCCTACCGCGCCAGTTGTCTACGCTACGAACCGTACTGGCATTGCTGGCAATCCTGCTGGATCCCTTCGGCCTGACTACGGCCACCGATGGTGCATCGTCCCGCCTGCTCAATCAGCTGCAAGCCAACGCCTACGGCGATGCCGGCGCCAGACAGCAGATCGCAGTTGTGATCATCGATGACGCTTTTCTGCGCCAGCGCGAAAGCCATTGGCCACTGCCCTACAACGAACAGAGCAAACTGTTCCGCCAGCTACTGGCCTATCGACCAGCCGCGGTCATGGTTGACCTGATGTACAGCTACGACCACTCCCGCGGACGCAACGGCGACAGTAGTCGATTCCTGTCCAACGTGTTCGAACGCTATCGAGCTGCCGGCGTGCCGCTGTATCTCGCCAACTCCGGCAGCACTGAATCCAATGCCTTGCCGATCTTTACCGAAGTTAGCGAGCCGGCACTGGTGAGCTGGAGCGGTTATGAAGATCAGTACCCGCTGGCAGCCGAGACCGCATACGGCTGGATGGACAGCGCAGCCTTCGCCTTATACAGAAGCTACTGCACGCGCCATGCCTGCCAGCCGCTACCAGCAACGGCACAGCTCGCCGGAGAGCAACCGCCGATCGCTCTGCAATGGGGCGGTGACCCGGCGCGTGAGCAGCGTCTGGTCAGCGACGTCAACCAGTGCGCTTCATCATCTGGACTTTGGAGCCGGATTTTCAGCCAGCTCGCCCAGTCGGTCTTCTGGCGTCTCAGTGCTCCTACCGAAACACGCTGCCCATTTCACCTGACAATCACCGCGAGTGCCCTGGCTACGACCGTACCGGAGGAGCGCGCCGTGTTACGTGAGCTGCTTGGCGATCGCCTGGTAATGGTCGGCGCCTCCATCAGTTCCGCCGAGGATCTCACCAGCTCGCCGGTTCACGGCAAGTTGCCGGGCGTCTACGCCCACGCCATGGCGCTGGATAACTTGATCGAATATGGCCAGGACTACATCGCCGCACCACCGCAACTGTTCAACACCGAAATCGATGTCCTGGACCTGCTCGAGTTCATCTTCGCTTTGGTCATTCTCTGGTTTCACTCGGCCCGTTCAGGCCTTTTGCCTGGGCATCGCCTGGCGTTCGCGATCGGCGCAACGCTCTGCCTGCTGCTAATCAGCGTGCTGCTTTATCAGTTGCGCGTCACTCCAGTGAACATCCTCGGCTTGTTGCTGCTGATTGGCGTGTTACTGCCAGAAGAACCGGAATCCCCCTCCCTCCCCTCGACCAGCACACGAAAGGAGTCATCATGCGCAAACCCCTCACACTGCTCTGCGCCCTGTTGCTCAGCAGTACCAGCTACGCAGCCGGATTGACCGTAGAGCAATACACCAACGATCCGATCGCCCTGCTTGATGCAGAGGGTCGTTTGCTGAAGAAGATTGCACGCTCCGAGTTACCCGCCACACCACTGGCCGCACAGCAGTGGAATGACGATCTCGAACTGGTGCAGGTCGAGGTAGCCGGACAGCTGGTCTGGCTGGATGGTGTCGATGTCCGCCTGAGTCAAGGCAAGACCGTTCCCATGCCGTGCGCAGCACTGCCCAAGGCCCGCGCAGATAGCGCGACCAATCTCTCCACCATTGGTTACGGGGCTGGCTGTGCGAAGAACTGACCTACTGCGTAAGCGTGCCGCATTGGCGGCGGCTTTACTGCTGACTTGTCTGGGCGGGTGCAGCACGCTCAAAGGAGCACCTGACGCGCTGATCAATCTTGCAGGACAAAGCACGCAAAGCGGGTTTCAGGGCAAGTACCTGGAGCAGGAGGAGGTTCGCAGTTACTTCCGCCTCGATCCGCAGCACAACCACAACCTGCGGCTGAGCTATGACGGCCGTAGCCTGCCAGCCAATGAAATCCGCCAACAGAACGTGGTGCTGATACCTGCGCTGCAGAACTATCTGCAAGGCATCGTCGAACGTCTCGCCAAGGGTTGGCCTGGCGAGCAGCCGCAATTGCGGGTAACGGTCACCGACAGTTATTCGTTCGGGCCATCAGCCGACCCGTACGGCAATCTCTACGTGCCGCTCGGCATGCTGGAAAGCGTAGAAAGCGAGGACGAAATCGCGGCGATGCTGGCCCATGAAATGAGCCATGTGCTGCTGCGCCACCATGATCGCCGCCAAGCCTTCAACGAGCAGCGGGAACTGCTGACCAACATTGCCACCACTGCGGTAATCGCGACGATGGTCGCCGACTCTCGCCTGGATCGTGGAGCGTCGAAATGGAAGGTGGTCAGCAAAAATCCGCAAGCCACGCAGAAGGCCGTCGGTGAGACGGTGCTCTACACCTCACTCGCCAACACCTTTTCAGACAACGTATGGAACACCGCCTGGGGTCGTGCTCAGGAAGACCAGGCAGATCTGCTGGGTACCGATCTACTGATCAAAGCGCGTTACGCGCCGCGCGGTGCCAGCCACAGTCTGCAGCGGCTTAGCGATTTCCAGGGAAAGCAGGAACCCCTCCTGGCCGGTTTTATCCAGGCGCGACGGGGCGCGATGCAAGATTCGCTGCAGCGCCTCGACCTGAACGGCTTTACCCAGGAGATCAACACGTTCGTCAATCAAGGCCTGATGACGACCGTCAGCGCAGTCGGCCAGCACCTCACCCGCTCACACATGTCAGCCCAGCGTCGCGATGACGACCTGCGCCAATATCTGCAGCGCGAGTACGATGCCGAGCGTTATCACCGGGTGAATAAACGGAACTGGCTTACAGTCCGCAACACCCCAAGCGTGAAAGCCTCACTGGACGCTTACAAGAACGCCTACGGAGCCAACGAGGCCCTGGCTCAGAAGAATCTGAAGGATGCCCGAACCTTGGCCGAGCGAGCCCTGAAGTCTCCGGTGGCTAACCAGCCAGGCATTCGTCGTAGCCTCTTCAACGTCCACATGGCAACTGGTGACAAACGTCGTGCACTGGCGCAGCTCAACGCAATCAAGGACTGGTCGCTAGCGGGACCGGAGGTCTACGAACAACTGGTTCACTATCATCTGAACAATGGCGATGCAGTTGCGGCCCTTGCAACCATTGAACGGGCTGAACGCCACCTGGGTTCACAGGAACAGTTCATTGTCGAAAAGATGCTCGCTCATAAGCTCAAGAAAGATGAGAGCGAACTGCGCATGCTCGGCGAAAAATGCAAGCAGATGCCAAATCGAAAGGATGTCTGCAAGAAGATCGGCTGACCTTGAGAGGGCGACGCTGGTTGCGCAGTCGATTACCCGGCTGCGCGCCTCGCCCAGTTTCAGTGCACCACGGGCTGCTGTTCACGCTCCTGCACCAACACCCAGGGGGCCACCACCACGGCCCACAAGGTGGGGTCGCGCTGCTGCCAGTCCTGCGCCTGCTCGGCCTGCATTTTCGCCAGCTGTCCAGCATTCAGCCATGCGGCCACCCTGGCCTGATCGTCCTCGGCGACGGCCTGCGCCACTGCGACCAGATCGGCATCCCCCGCCACCTGTAACAGCGCTCCGCGAGCGAAGAACGGCTGCAGTTCCTGCCAGGTTATCGCTGCAGTTTCGCCCAGCAGCTTGGCATAAAGAGTGCTTGCGTCGTCGGCCATGGGACTCACCAGATACGAAAAAGGCGCAATGATACCCGCGCCCCGATTCCCATCAAACGGTTGAATCTGCCGGCTGTGCAAACGCAGGAGACACTTCTACACTGTGCCGGTACAGTTGCCGGAGCGTTTCGGGATGTTCGCCTCTTAACGGCGCTCCGGCCCGCAGGATTCAAACAATAACGATGCAAGTGGAGCACTTATGAAGACCAAGCAGCGTCTTTCGAAAATTTTCCTGGCAATGGCACTGACCGGCGCAGCCAGCTATACCCTGGCCGCCGATACCATCCGCATCGGATTGGCAGGGCCGGTAACCGGGCCGGTGGCGCAGTACGGGGACATGCAGTTCATCGGGGCCGAAATGGCCATCGAGCAGATCAACAAGGCCGGCGGGGTGAACGGCGCGCAACTGAAGGGTGTTCGCTACGACGACGCCTGCGATCCGAAACAGGCCGTGGCGGTTGCCAACAAGATCGTCAACGACAACGTCAAGTTCGTGGTCGGCCATCTCTGCTCCAGCTCCACGCAACCCGCGTCCGACATCTACGAGGACGAAGGCATCCTGATGATCACCGCGGCTTCCACCAGCCCGGACATCACCTCCCGCGGTTATGAACTGATCTTCCGCACCATCGGCCTCGACAGCTTGCAGGGCCCGACCGCCGGCAACTTCATCGCCGACCACGTCAAACCGAAGAACGTTGCCGTCATCCACGACAAGCAGCAGTACGGCGAAGGCATCGCCACCGCGGTCAAGCAGACCCTGGAAGGCAAGAACATCAAGGTCGGCCTGTTCGAAGGCATCAATGCCGGCGACAAGGACTTCTCCTCGCTGATCGCCAAGCTCAAGCGTGAAGGCGTGGACTTCGTCTATTACGGCGGCTACCACCCGGAACTGGGTCTGCTGCTGCGTCAGTCCAAGGAAAAAGGCCTGAACGTGCGCTTCATGGGCCCGGAAGGCGTCGGCAACTCGGAAATCTCCGCCATCGCCGGCCCGGCCTCCGAAGGCATGTACGTGACGCTGCCGAAATCCTTCGACCAGGACCCGCGCAACAAGGAACTGGTAGACGGCTTCAAGGCCAAGAAACAGGACCCGAGCGGCCCGTTCGTGTTCCCGGCCTACGCGGCGGTTCAGGTCATCGCCGAAGGCATCGAAAAGGCCGGCAGCACCGACACCGACAAGGTCGCCGAAGCGCTGCGCAGCAATACCTTCGACACCCCGACAGGCATGCTCTCGTTCGACGAGAAAGGCGACCTGAAGGACTTCAATTTCGTCGTCTACGAATGGCACCAGGACGGCACCAAGACCGAAGCCAAGTAATTTCCATCAGCCTGACGAAGCCCACACTCGCTTGTGGGCTTTGTTTTAGCGGGCGGCCCCGCCACAAGCATCGGGCCGCCTTGCCGTACCTGTAATCCGACGAGCGGCCTGAACAGCAGGCCCGCCTCGAACCGGCGCCGTGTGTGATCCGCAAGGCACCGTACCGCAGTGGCACCGCGCCAGGAGGGGCGGTGTGTTCGAAGTGGGCAGCGCAGCCGGAGCGGAATGGAATTGCAGGGACTTCGGGAGAGCAGTGATGCCTGAGCTTTACCACTACCTACAACAGCTGATCAACGGGCTTACCGTTGGCAGCACCTACGCGCTGATCGCCATCGGTTACACGATGGTCTACGGCATCATCGGCATGATCAACTTCGCCCACGGCGAGGTGTACATGATCGGTTCGTATGTCACCTTCATCGCGATCGTCGGCCTGTCCATGATGGGCCTGGACGCACTGCCGATCCTGATGATCGGCGCATTCGTGGCCGCCATGATCGTCACCAGCGCCTACGGTTACAGCATCGAACGGGTCGCCTATCGCCCGCTTCGCGGCAGTAACCGGCTGATCCCGCTGATCTCCGCGATCGGCATGTCGATCTTCCTGCAGAACGTCGTGCTGCTGGCCCAGGACTCCAAGGACAAGGCGATCCCCAACCTGATGCCAGGCAACCTGGTCATCGGCGAGAGCGCCATGAACGGCGTGGTGATTTCCTACATGCAGATCCTGATCTTCGTGGTGACCTTCGTCGCGATGTACGGCCTGACGCTGTTCATCTCGCGGTCACGTCTGGGCCGCGCCTGCCGCGCCTGCGCCGAAGACCTGAAGATGGCCAACCTGCTGGGCATCAACACCAACAGCATCATCGCCTTGACCTTCGTCATCGGTGCTGCACTGGCTGCCGTCGCGGCGGTGCTGATCAGCATGCAGTACGGGGTGATCAACCCGCACATCGGCTTCCTTGCCGGTATCAAGGCCTTCACCGCGGCTGTGCTCGGCGGTATCGGCAGTATCCCAGGAGCCATGCTCGGCGGGCTGGTACTTGGCGTCGCGGAAGCCTTCGGTGCGGACATCTTCGGTGACCAGTACAAGGACGTGGTGGCGTTCAGCCTACTGATCCTCGTGCTGCTGTTCCGCCCCACCGGCATCCTCGGTCGTCCGGAGGTGGAAAAGGTATGAGCGGCAATCTCCGTACAGCCTTCTTCAGTGCCCTGCTGGTCATCGCCGTGGCGGTGCCGGTGTTCGGCCTGAAGCTCACCACCGTCGGTATCCGCGTCGAAGTGCATGGCGCCGAAATCGGTACCTTCTGGATCATCGCCGCCTGCGCCGTTGCCATGTTCGTCTGGCAGCTGTTCCGCACGCACTTGGCCGCTGGCTGGGCCGCGAGCCCCAGCTTGCCAACCGTGCCTGCTGGCGCCGGCAACTTCCTCACGCTGCCCTCGACGCAACGCTGGATCATCCTGGCGCTGGTACTGGTTGCGCTGGTCTGGCCGTTCTATGGCTCGCGTGGCGCGGTGGACATCGCCACGCTGATCCTGATCTACGTGATGCTCGGCCTCGGCCTGAACATCGTTGTGGGTCTGGCCGGCCTGCTCGATCTGGGTTACGTCGGCTTCTACGCCGTCGGTGCCTACACCTATGCGCTGCTCTCGCATTACTACGGGGTCGGGTTCTGGACCGCCTTGCCCATCGCCGGCGCGATGGCGGCGCTGTTCGGCTTCCTGCTGGGCTTCCCGGTGTTGCGTTTGCGCGGTGATTACCTGGCGATCGTGACGCTCGGCTTTGGCGAGATCATTCGCATCCTGCTGCGCAACATGACCAGCGTGACCGGCGGCCCGAATGGCATCAGCGGCATCGACAAACCGACGCTGTTCGGCCTGTCCTTCGACCGCCGTGCCGCCGAAGGCATGCAGACGTTCCATGAATATTTCGGGGTGGCCTACAACTCGGTGAACAAGGTGATCTTCCTCTACCTGATCGCCCTGCTGCTGGTACTGCTGACCCTGTTCGTGATCAATCGTCTACTGCGCATGCCGATCGGTCGCGCCTGGGAAGCCTTGCGCGAAGACGAGATCGCCTGCCGCGCATTGGGCATGAACCCCACCGTGATCAAGCTTTCGGCGTTCACCCTGGGCGCGACCTTCGCCGGTTTCGCCGGCAGCTTCTTCGCCGCCCGTCAGGGGCTGGTATCACCGGAATCCTTCACCTTCATCGAGTCGGCGATCATCCTCGCCATCGTGGTGCTGGGCGGTATGGGCTCGCAGCTCGGGGTGATCCTCGCGGCGATCGTGATGATCCTGCTGCCCGAGCTGATGCGCGAATTCAGTGAGTACCGCATGTTGATGTTTGGCGCCCTGATGGTGCTGATGATGATCTGGCGCCCGCAAGGTCTGCTGCCGATGCAGCGCCCACACCTGGAGCTGAAGCAATGAGCCGCCCGATTCTAGAAGTACGCGGCCTGATGATGCGTTTTGGCGGCCTGCTGGCCGTCAACGAGGTGGGGCTGACGGTACATGACAAGCAAGTGGTCTCGATGATCGGCCCCAACGGTGCCGGCAAGACCACCGTGTTCAACTGCCTGACCGGCTTCTACCAGCCGACCGCCGGGGAAATCCTGCTCGACGGCACGCCGATCCACGGTCTGCCCGGCCACAAGATCGCTCGTCAGGGGGTGGTACGCACCTTCCAGAATGTCCGTTTGTTCAAGGACATGACGGCGGTGGAAAACCTGCTGGTGGCGCAGCATCGTCATCTGAATACCAACTTCCTCGCCGGCCTTCTGAAGACTCCGGGTTTTCGCAAGAGCGAGCGCGCGGCGATGGACTTTGCTGCGCACTGGCTGGAGCAGGTGAATCTGACCGACGTAGCCAACCGCCCGGCTGGGACCCTCGCCTACGGCCAACAGCGCCGCCTGGAGATTGCCCGCTGCATGATGACGCGTCCGCGCATCCTCATGCTCGACGAGCCGGCGGCGGGCCTCAACCCGAAGGAAACCGAGGATCTCAAGGCGTTGATCGCCATGCTGCGTGACGAACATGGGGTCACCGTGCTGCTGATCGAACACGACATGAAGCTGGTCATGAGCATTTCCGACCACATCTACGTGATCAACCAGGGCACGCCGCTGGCCGATGGTTCGCCCGAACAGGTGCGCAACAATCCGGACGTGATCAAAGCCTACCTGGGGGAGGCGTAAGCATGCTGACTTTCGAAAACGTCTCGACCTTTTACGGCAAGATCCAAGCGCTGCACGACATCAATGTGCAGGTGGAGCAAGGCGAGATCGTCACCCTGATCGGCGCCAACGGTGCCGGCAAGTCGACGTTGCTGATGACCCTTTGCGGCTCGCCGCAGGCGGCCAGCGGCAGCATTCGCTTCCAGGGCGAGGAGCTGGTCGGCCGGCAGACCTGCGACATCATGCGCAAGGCCATCGCCGTGGTGCCTGAAGGGCGGCGGATCTTCGCTCGCCTGACAGTTGAAGAGAACCTGTCCATGGGTGGCTTCTTCACTGGCAAGACGGACTTCCAGGAGCAGCTGGACAAGGTGCTCGGCCTGTTCCCGCGGCTCAAGGAACGCTATCAGCAGCGCGGCGGCACGATGTCCGGTGGCGAGCAGCAGATGCTCGCCATCGCCCGCGCACTGATGAGCAAGCCCAAGCTGCTGTTGCTCGACGAGCCGTCGCTAGGTCTGGCGCCGATCATCATCCAGCAGATCTTCGAGATCATCGAACAGCTGCGCGAGGATGGCGTGACGGTGTTCCTGGTCGAGCAGAACGCCAACCAGGCGCTCAAGCTGGCCGACCGTGGCTATGTACTGGAGAACGGTCACATCGTCATGCAGGGCAGCGGCGAGGACCTGCTGACTGATCCGAAGGTCCGTGACGCTTACCTGGGCGGCTGACACCGCAACCATGGTCGACGAAAGCCCTGCCGTCCTGGCGGGGCTTTTTCGTTCTCCGATCCCGACATGCCGCCAGACGAACCCGCACGCTGCGCGTACGGTCGAACAGCCGCTATGCTTGCTCGATGCCTCTATCCCCTAATGCCCGTCAAGGAGACCTCACGATGCGCCACTGCCTGTTCGGCCTGCTCATGGCTGCCAGCGTCACTGCGAATGCCGCGATTCAGACGCAGGAAATCCCCTACACCGCTGCCGACGGCACCGAGATGATCGGCTACTACGCCTACGACGACGCCATCGAAGGCAAACGCCCCGGCATCGTCGTGGTCCACGAATGGTGGGGGCTGAACGACTACGCCAAGCAGCGCGCCCGCGACCTCGCCGAGCTGGGCTACAGCGCCCTGGCCATCGACATGTACGGCGAAGGCAAGAACACCGAGCATCCAAAAGATGCCATGAGCTTCATGCAGGCGGCCCTGAAGGACGCCGATGCTGCCAAGGGTCGCTTCAACGCTGGCCTCGATCTGCTCAAGGAACAGGCGCAGACCGATACCGCCAAACTCGGCGCGGTAGGCTACTGTTTCGGCGGTAAGGTCGTGCTGGATATGGCCCGCCAGGGCGTCCCGCTGGATGGTGTGGTCAGCTTTCATGGCGCACTGGCCACCGAGACACGCGCCGCCCCGGGCAGCGTCAAGGCACGCGTGCTGGTCGAGCATGGCAGCGAAGACAGCATGATCAGCAGCGACGATATCGCCGCGCTGAACGTCGAGATGGTCAAGGCCGGCGCCGATTACCAGTTCGTCAGCCTGCCCGGTGCCAAGCATGGCTTCACCAATCCGGGCGCCGACGCCCACCAGAAAAACGGTCTCGACGTGGCCTATCAGAAAACGGCGGACGAGCGCTCCTGGGGCGATATGCGACGCTTCTTCGAAGAGACGTTCGGCGCACCAGCAACCGCTCGGGCACAGTGAAGGCCTCGCCTTCTCGTCCGTGATTCGCCCGGCGGCGCGCCTGCCGCCGGGACGCGTGCTAGCATTGCGCGCATATTCATCGTCGATCACGAGTCATGGCCGAACACGATTTCCGCTACACCCTGCTCAACCCCGCCCACACCCTTACCGAATGCCGCGCTTTGGCGCCAGGTCGCTATCAGGTCACCGGCAATGGCGGATCGATTCGCAGCGGCGACGTGCTGATCGTCACGCTCAAGGGCAGCCGCGATCTATCGCAACGTCTCACCGTCGAAAAGGTACGCCACCTCATCAATCCACCGGGACAGTGGATGGCCGTGGCAAGCGGACCGGTATTCCGCGAACTTGAAATCCTCAACTGGCAGGTCGCTTGCGATAGCTGCGGCAAGCAGCTGGACTTCGAATTTGCGGTCGACGCCAAGCTGGGCGAAGCCGCCCGCAAGCCTGCCGCGCAGGCCCGTATCGCCGAATTGGGCTGGTCTGGCGCTGATGGCCAACACCGCTGCCCTAGCTGTCAGAAGGAGAAACAGGCATGACTTTGCGTTTGTTGCCCTTGGTCGTAGCCGTCGGCCTGGCCGGTTGTGCGACAGAGCCATTGGAGCTTCAGCGAGACGTCACCTACATCGCCGAGTGGATCGGTGACGAGCCGGTGATCGGCCGCACTGCAGTATCGCTCACGCTCAGTGAGGGACGCGCCTACGGCAATGCCGGCTGCAATCACTGGTTTGCCAGCTACGAGCAGAGCGGTCAGCAGATCCGCTTCAGCAACCTGGGCAGCACACGCAAGCTCTGCCCGGAAGAGATCATGGAACAGGAGCATGCGTTCCTTGACCTGCTCAACCGGGTCGAGCGCTGGGACGTTTCCAATATCGACCAGCTGCGCCTATGGCCTGCCGAGGGCAGCGCCCTACGACTCTGGCCCGAACAGGAATAGTTGCGCCAAATGTGCGCAAGCAACAGACATTGCGCACTGCTATCAGGCGGCCGCTGCGCCCCCGCAATTCCTACGTTCAAGCGCCAGGCTGTCAGGCTACAAACAAACCCCTTGTTTTTCCGGGGCACCACCGTTTGCAGCGTCGCAGCGCATCCGCTTTTAACGAAACTGGCATATCCAGTGCATAGACTGGATTAACCCAGTTTCGGGGACCCTGGTACAGGCAGGCCAGGGATTCCCCTCTTTTATCCGCAACCCCACGCAGCCGCTCCCGCAGAGCGGCTGCGTGCCCTCTGCGAACAGCAGCGGCGACGTAGTCGTCAGAACAGCCGCAACTGCTCGAAACCGCCACGCAGATCGATCAACCGCACCCCGACCCCGATCAACCGAACCGGTCTGGCGCCCCGGGAGAAAGCGATGGCGAGCAGGTCCGAATAGTCATCCAGCTCAAGCCCGGCACCAGCCTGCTCCAGGGTCGTCTGGGTGAAGTCATGGAATTTCAGCTTCACGAACGGCTTGCCGGGTCGGTAACTACCGTCGAGCCGGGCCATGCGTGTTGCAAGCTGTTGAAGCAGCTCCGGTAGTCGCTCCAGGCAAGCGGCCAGGTCGGGCAGATCACGATCATAGGTCTGCTCGACACTGACCGACTGGCGGCGGTTCTCGACCTGCACCGGGCGCTCGTCAATTCCCCGCGCGAGCCCCCATAGCCGCTCGCCGAATGCACCAAACTCGCGAACCAACGCCAGCCTGCCCCACTCGCGCAGGTCGTTGCAGGTGTGGATACCCAGCCGCGCGAGCTTCTCCGCCGTGACGCGTCCCACACCGTGCAGACGCTTGACCTCAAGCTCCTGCACGAACTCGTCGACCTGAGCCGGCGTGATAACGAACAGGCCATCAGGCTTGTTCCATTCACTGGCGATTTTGGCGAGAAACTTGTTCGGCGCGACACCGGCCGAGACCGTGATCCGCAGCTGTTGCCAGACTCGTCGACGGATGTCCTCAGCGATACGCGTGGCGCTGCCGGAGAAGTGCTCGCAGGCGGTCACATCCAGGTAGGCCTCATCCAGCGACAGCGGCTCGATCAGCTCGGTATAGGTGCGAAAGATGTTCTGAATCTCGCGCGACGCTTCGCGGTAAGCCTCCATTCGCGGACGCAGAATCAGCAGATCTGGGCATAGCTTCAACGCGTGCCCCGAGGCCATGGCCGAGCGCACTCCGTACGCGCGCGCTTCGTAATTGCAGGTAGCAATGACCCCGCGCCGATCCGCAGCGCCACCCACTGCAATGGGCCGCCGAGCCAGGCTGGGGTCGTCGCGCATCTCGATGGCGGCATAGAAGCAGTCGCAATCGATGTGGATGATCTTGCGCAGGTTGGGCTGACTCACGAAAACAGTGCACCGGGCAGGAGTGAACGAATCTTCAGCGCGACGGGTCGGTTATTCAGATGGTAAGTCCTTTTACCGCCCCGATAGTCGGAGGTTCAGATGAAAATCTTGTATGCAGGCGCGATCGTCCTAAGCGGTCTTTTTTCCGCAACCGCGATGGCTGACCAGGACATGATGAACACCCTGCCGCAAGGCACCAATATTCAGCAAGAAAAACACGGCGATGATCAGGTTCGCGACAACAAGGATGACGTCGATCCGAAAATGAAAAAAGAAGTACAGGACGATTGGCGCGAGGATGCTGAAAAACGTCGCGATAGCGACGTGATGAAGCCCGAGCAGCGCGGCTAGCCAACTACCAGCCAGTTACAGCTCCAGCGGGTACGGCTGCAACAGCGCCTTGCCGTAGCCGTCGACGAACTCCGGCGGCATGCGCTTGGGTTTCCCGCTGGAGAGCTCGATACAGACGAAGGTGGTCTGCGCTCGCAACAGGGTGGCGCCGTCGGCAGGTCTGATCAGCTGAAAATTACGTTTCATCTTCAATCGCTGATCCGACTCGGATATCCAGGTTCCGAGCTGCAAAACGTCACGCTCATAGGCAGCAGCCAGATAATCGATCTCATGCCGTAGCACCGCCATGGCGCGATCAAGACGATGGTAGTCTTCGATGCCAAGCCCGAGACTTTGCGAGTGCTGCCAGGCACAGCGCTCAAGCCAGGTCACGTAGACCGCATTATTGGCATGCCCAAGTTCGTCGATGTGCTCGGGCTGCACCTGCAGATCGATGATGAATGCTTGTGGCTGGTCCCAGCTCATTCGTCAGATGCCTCGATAGCTGATTGCGATGGGCCTATGAAAGCGCAGCAACGCCGGCGAGTCACGCAGGTTGTCGTACGCGATGACGCGACATTCAGAAGCCAGCCGCCCTGCCCTGTTTTTCACCGCACAAAACAAAAAGGGCCATCTCATGAAAGATGACCCCTTGAAGCCCAAAACGGGCAATAAAAATGGCGTCCCCTAGGGGACTCGAACCCCTGTTACCGCCGTGAAAGGGCGGTGTCCTAGGCCACTAGACGAAGGGGAC
>JGI2924J29684_1078251_pt1 | contig 37234 bp, 36 predicted proteins | sample BenlonsequencITS_FD_29684 | JGI IMG/M metagenome (IMG submission 29684)
GGCAGCATCCGCATCCGCCATGCCGGCGACTGGCTGGAGCTGGTCGGCGCCGAGCCGCGCCAGGTACTCGCCGTGCGCCGGCAGACGCTGGGCTACGTCAGCCAGTTCCTGCGGGTGATCCCGCGGGTGCCGGCGCTGGAGGTGGTGATGGAACCGGCGCTGGCGCGCGGCTGGACGCGTGCCGACGCCGAGGCGCGGGCCAAGGCGCTGCTGACCCGGCTGAACATTCCCGAACGGCTCTGGCAGCTCGCCCCCGGCACCTTTTCCGGCGGCGAGCAGCAACGCGTCAACCTGGCGCGCGGCTTCATGGTGAGCTGGCCGGTGATGCTGCTCGACGAACCCACCGCCTCGCTGGACGAAGCCAACGCCCGCGTGGTGCTGGAACTGATCGACGAGGCCAAGGCGGCCGGCAGCGCGCTGATCGGCATCTTCCACGACCGCGCGATCCGCGAGGCAGTCGCCGACCGTTACCTGGACATGACGCAGGAGGACCTGGCCCATGCCAGCTGAACAGATACTCAGCAACGCCCGGCTGGTACTGGCCGATCAGGTGATCCACGGCAGCCTGCTGATTCGCGACGGCCTGATCGCCGACATCAGCGCAGGCGCCAGCAGTCTGCCGCAGGCCCAGGACCTGGACGGCGCCCTGCTGCTGCCGGGGCTGGTGGAGCTGCACACCGACAATCTGGAAAAGCACATGAGCCCGCGCCCCGGCGTCGACTGGCCATCCGCCTCGGCAGTGCTGACCCATGACGCGCAGATCGTCGCCGCCGGCATCACCACGGTGTTCGATGCGCTGTCGATCGGCGACATCAATCCCAAGGGCAAGCGCATGCAGCAGCTCGGCGTAATGCTCGAGGCCATCGCCGCGGCCGAAGCGGCCGGGCAGACCCGCGCCGAACACCGCCTGCACCTGCGCTGCGAAGTCAGCCATCCGCAGTGCCTGGAGCTGTTCCGCGAGCTGGTCGAGCAGCCGCTGGTGCAGCTGGTCTCGGTGATGGACCACGCGCCGGGCCAGCGCCAGTTCGCGCGCATGGAGAAGTACCGCGAGTACTACATGGGCAAGTACCACCTGAGCCCGGCGGAGATGGATCGCTTCGTCAGCGAGCAGCTGGCCAACTCGGCGCGGCATAGCGACCAGCAGCGTGCGGCTATCGTCGACATCTGCCGCAGCCGCGAGCTGGCGCTGGCCAGCCACGACGACGCGACCCTGGAGCACGTTACTGAGTCGGCCGACTACGGCATGGCCATCGCCGAATTCCCGACCACCTTCGAGGCCGCCGAGGCCAGCCACGCGCGCGGGCTGAAGGTGCTGATGGGCGCGCCGAACATCGTTCGCGGCGGCTCGCACTCGGGCAACATCGCCGCTGCCGACCTGGCGCAACGCGGCGTGCTGGACATCCTCTCCAGCGACTACTACCCGGCCAGCCTGCTGCAGGCGGCGCTGGGCCTGGCCGAGCAGGACAACGGCTACGACCTGCCGCGCGCCATCGCCACCATCAGCCTGGCGCCGGCGCGCGCGGCCGGGCTGGATGATCGTGGCGAGATCGCCGTCGGCCTGCGCGCGGACCTGGTGCAGGCGCAGGTACACAACGGCCAGCCGGTGATCGGCCAGGTCTGGCGCCAGGGCCGGAGGGTGTTCTGATGCGCCGAGCACAGCCTGTCGACCGCGCCGCCCCCGCACCTGCGGCGGGCTCTATACTGCCCGCCCACCCTCGGCTTTCGACCCTCGGGAGTAACCTGATGCAAGGCCGCCTGATCTACCTGATCGGCCCCTCCGGCGCCGGCAAGGACAGTCTGCTCGACGCCGCTCGCGCAGCGCTCGCCGAGCGTGGCGTGCGCATCGCCCGGCGGGTCATCACCCGCTCGGCCGAGGCGGTCGGCGAAGCGGCGCATTCGGTGAGCGCTGAAGAGTTCGCGCGGATGGAGGCCGAGCAGGCCTTCGCCCTCGCCTGGCGCGCCAACGGGCTGGCCTATGGCATCCCCGCGGAAATCGACGCCTGGCTGGCAGCCGGCGAGGATGTGCTGGTCAATGGCTCGCGTGGTTATCTGCCCGAGGCGCGCCAGCGCTACCCGGAGCTGCTGGCGGTGCTGCTGACCGTCGAGCAGGACGTGCTGCGCGAGCGCCTGCTGAACCGCGGCCGGGAAACCCCCGAACAGATCGAGGCGCGCCTGGCACGCAACGAACTGTTCAGCGGCGAGCTGGACGACTACATCCGCCTGGACAACTCCGCCTCGCTGGCGAGCAGCGTCGAACGCCTGCTGCACCTGCTCGACGAGCACCACCGATGCGGCTGACCCTGCTCGGCACCGGCGGCGCCGCGCAGGTGCCGGTGTACAACTGCAGCTGTCCGGCCTGCCGCGCCGCGCAGCTCGATCCGAACCGTCGCCGCCGTGCCTGCTCGGCGCTGGTGGAGTGCGGCGAGCAGCGCTGGCTGCTCGACAGCGGCCTGCCGGATCTCTGCGAGCGCTTCGCCCCCGGCAGCTTCAGCGGCATCCTGCAGACCCATTACCACGCTGACCATGCCCAGGGCCTGCTGCAGCTGCGCTGGGGCACCGGACTGCGCATTCCGGTGCACGGCCCGGACGACCCCGACGGCCTGGCCGACCTCTACAAGCACCCCGGCATCCTCGATTTCAGTGAGCCGTTCGCCGCCTTCGAACAACGCATGCTCGGTACGCTGCGGGTCACCGCGCTGCCGCTGGTGCATTCGAAACCCACCTTCGGTTATCTGCTGGAAGGTCATGGCCGCCGCACTGCCTACCTCACCGACACCGTCGGCCTGCCGGACAGTACGCGGCAGCTTTTGCAGGACACCGCGCTGGATGTGCTGGTGCTGGACTGCTCAACTCCGCCACGCGATAAACCGCCGCGTAACCACAACGACCTCACCCGCGCGTTGCAGAGCATCGAGGAACTGCAGCCGGCGCAAGCCGTGCTGACCCATATCGGCCACGAGCTGGATGCCTGGTTCATGCAGGCGCCGAGGGAATTACCGGGCAACGTGCGCCTGGCGCACGACGGAATGACACTCTAGCGCTGCACGGACGACGCGAAAGCTGACTTCCGGGAACGGGAAGAAACAGCCGTTGGCCCGCTGGTGACGCGTGGAAAACGCTGCGCGGTTTTCCACCCTACGGTGTCGGCGTCGGTGTCGGTGCGAGCGTAGGGTGGATAACGCGAAGCTTATCCACCATGGGTTCGTTGCATGGCGAAACGTCGGGCACGGCCTCCGACGCGTGGAAAACGCTTCGCGGTTTTCCACCCTACGGCCATGAAGCATGGAGCGGATTCCGGGCTGACGTCGGCTCTAACGCCCCGGCTGCGGACGGAAACCCGGCACGCTGCTCGGCCGGTCGACACGTGCGGCCGGCATGCTGCAGTTGAGATCGCGGAAGGGTCGGCCGTCGAGCTGCTCCCAGCCTTCCCCTGGGGAGGTCTGGCGGCAGATGATGGTGCCGTCGAGCTTGCTCTGCCATTGGTAATAGGGCGCCGGCGCGGCGCTGGCCGCGATGGGCAGGAACAGGCTGAGGGCGAGCAGGAAAATGCGCATGGCGGACTTCGGCGGTGCGATGGCGCCACTCTAACCGTTCGGTTGGCCTTGGCAAGCGCCGTCCGGCGCGCTCAGAACCAGACCCGCGCCGCCTCGCGCATGAAGATCTCCACGGTCTTCGGCCCGACACCTTCGAATTCCTGCAGGCGCCTTTCCACCCCGCTGCGTGTCGCACCGAGCTCGCGCAGGCGGCTCAGGCTGCCGCCGTACTCGCTTTCCAGCTTGTCGCAGAGTTTCAGCAACCGCGCTGCAGTGGATTCGTCGTAACGCACGTAGCGCGCCTGGCCGAGCAACTGCACCAACCGGCGATGACCAGAGCGGCGAAGCCTGTCCGGCGTGTCCAACTGATTGCGCTCGACCAGCACGCGATAGGCCTCGGCGGCGATGTCGCGCTGGATGCGCTTGCCGAACAGAAAGCTGGCGACGAACCACTTGAACAGCTCGGCTTCGCCCTGCATCACGTCGATGCCCAGATCTGCTGCCGCTGCTTCCGTCATGTGCCCTCCCGTCCTCGTTGAACATTCGAAGGCTGCGTGGCGGAAGGGTTCGCGGGTATATGAGCGAGATCCCGCCTATCAGATCATTGTCATAGGCGGATTCTTGCCTACTGACACCGCGCTCTTCGCCATCACCCGCGGCCTAGAGCCTCCACGGCAGCTGGCACGGCTTCTGCTACTGGCAATCTGCTCGATGCGATTCCAACGACAAGAAGAGCTGCCAGCGATATCACCCGTCCGGGACCTCCCGGCGCCATCGCCCCTCTGCTTGTTCGACCGGCGCGTTCGCTGAATGCGGCATCGTCTATCGTCAACATGCTGCGTCAACCAATAAAAACGAAACGGAGATCCACCATGAGACTGACCAAACGCCTGGGCCTGCTCGCTGCCGCTGCGGCCTTCACTGCCAGCACCGCGGCCGTCGCTGCGCCGACCTTCATCAACATCCTCACCGGCGGCACCAGCGGCGTGTACTACCCGATCGGCGTGGCCCTGTCGCAGCAGTACAACAAGATCGACGGCGCCAAGACTTCGGTACAGGCCACCAAGGCCTCGGTAGAAAACCTCAACCTGCTGCAGGCCGGTCGCGGCGAGCTGGCCTTCTCCCTGGGTGACTCGGTGGAAGATGCCTGGAACGGTGTCGAGGACGCCGGCTTCAAGGCCCCGCTCAAGCGCCTGCGTGCCATTGCCGGCACCTACAACAACTACATCCAGATCGTCGCCAGCGCCGAATCCGGCATCAAGACCCTGGACGACCTGAAGGGCAAGCGCATCTCCGTCGGCGCGCCCAAGTCCGGCACCGAGCTCAACGCCCGCGCGATCTTCAAGGCCGCCGGTCTGGACTACAAGGACATGGGCCGCGTCGAGTTCCTGCCTTATGCCGAGTCGGTCGAGCTGATCAAGAACCGCCAGCTGGACGCCACCCTGCAGTCCTCCGGCCTGGGCATGGCCGCCATCCGCGACCTGGCCAGCACCATGCCGGTGACCTTCGTCGAGATTCCGGCCGAAGTGGTCGAGAAAATCGAGAGCGATGCCTACCTGGCAGGCGTGATTCCGGCCGGCACCTACGACGGTCAGGACGCCGACGTTCCGACCGTGGCCATCACCAACATTCTGGTGACCCACGAGAAGGTCTCCGATGAAGTGGCCTACCAGATGACCAAACTGATGTTCGACAACCTGGCCGCCCTGGGCAACGCCCACTCCGCCGCCAAGGACATCAAGCTGGAAAACGCCACCAAGAACCTGCCGATCCCGCTGCACCCGGGTGCCGAGCGCTTCTACAAGGAAGCCGGGGTTCTCAAGTAACCCAGCGCTGAACGACGGGCTGAGCAGGCCGTAGCGCCTGCCAGCCCGCTCCTTGTAGCAGCAGGCTTGCCTGCGTTGCCTCGTCGGCAAGCCTGCTTCTACAGGCATCCCCTTGCAGTGAGAGAGTGATTCCCATGAGCGAAAGCCAAGGGCTGCACGCCAGCCCCAGCGAATGGCCGAGGGCGCTGTTCTACGTCGCCCTGCTGTTCTCCATCTACCAGATCGTCACCGCCGCCTTTCACCCTGTGTCCAGCCAGGTGCTACGCGCCGGCCACGTCGGTTTCCTGCTGCTGCTGGTGTTCCTCTGCTACCCGGCGCGTGGCAACGGCAAGCCTTTCCAGCCGGTGGCCTGGCTGCTCGGTCTGGCCGGCTTCGCCACTTTTTTCTACCAGTGGTACTTCGAAGCCGACCTGATCCAGCGCTCCGGTGACATGACCACTGCCGACATGGTGGTGGGACTGACGCTGATCGTGCTGGTGTTCGAGGCCGCGCGCCGCGTCATGGGTATCGCCCTGCCGATCATCTGCGCGCTGTTCCTCGCCTACGGTCTGCTCGGCGAATACCTGCCCGGTGATCTCGCGCACCGCGGCTATTACCTGGACCAGATCGTCAATCAGCTATCGTTCGGCACCGAAGGCCTGTACGGCACGCCGACCTACGTTTCGGCGACCTACATCTTCCTGTTCATCCTGTTCGGTTCGTTCCTCGAGCAGGCGGGGATGATCAAGCTGTTCACCGACTTCGCCATGGGCCTGTTCGGCCACAAGCTCGGCGGTCCGGCCAAGGTGTCGGTGGTGTCCTCGGCATTGATGGGCACCATCACCGGCTCCGGCGTGGCCAACGTGGTCACCACCGGTCAGTTCACCATCCCGCTGATGAAGCGCTTCGGCTATCGCCCGGCGTTCGCCGGTGGCGTCGAGGCCACTTCCTCGATGGGCAGCCAGATCATGCCGCCGGTGATGGGCGCGGTGGCCTTCATCATGGCTGAGACCATCAACGTGCCCTTCGTCGAGATCGCCAAGGCCGCGCTGATTCCGGCGCTGCTGTACTTCGGCTCGGTGTTCTGGATGGTCCATCTGGAAGCCAAGCGCGCCGGCCTCAAGGGCCTGCCAAAGGACGAATGCCCGAGCGCCATGGCCGCGGTGAAGGAGCGCTGGTACCTGCTGATCCCGCTGGTGGTGCTGGTCTGGCTGCTGTTCTCCGGGCGCACACCGATGTTCGCCGGCACCATCGGCCTGGCGTTGACGGCAATCGTCATCCTCGGCTCGGCGATCATCCTCAAGGTCTCCAACTTCGCCTTGCGCATCGCCTTCTGGATCGCCCTCGGTCTGCTTTGTGCCGGCTTCTTCCAGCTCGGTATCGGGGTGATCTTCGGCGTCATCGCCGCGCTGGTAGCGGTGTGCTGGTTCATCAAGGGCGGCCGCGACACCCTGGTGATCTGCCTGCACGCGCTGGTTGAAGGCGCACGCCATGCGGTGCCGGTGGGTATCGCCTGCGCCCTGGTCGGCGTGATCATCGGCGTGGTCTCGCTGACCGGCGTGGCCTCGACCTTTGCCGGTTACATCCTGGCGGTCGGCGAGAACAACCTGTTCCTTTCGCTGCTGCTGACGATGCTGACCTGCCTGGTGCTGGGCATGGGCATCCCGACGATCCCGAACTACATCATCACCAGTTCGATCGCCGCGCCCGCGCTGCTCGACCTGGGCGTGCCGCTGATCGTCTCGCACATGTTCGTCTTCTACTTCGGCATCATGGCCGACCTCACCCCGCCGGTGGCGCTGGCCTGCTTCGCCGCCGCGCCGATCGCCAAGGAAAGGGGGCTGAAGATCAGCATGTGGGCCATCCGCATCGCCATCGCAGGGTTCATCGTGCCGTTCATGGCGGTGTACAACCCGGCGCTGATGATGCAGGGCGGCGACTGGGGCGCGACGCTCTACATGCTTTTCAAGGCGGCCTTCGCCGTCGGCCTGTGGGGCGCGGTGTTCACCGGTTATCTACAACGGCCCATGGCGCTGTGGGAGAAGGTGCTGGCCTTCGCCGCAGCCGCCTCGATGGTGCTGGCGATGCCGATCAGCGATGAAATCGGCTTCGCCCTCGGCGCGCTGTTCCTTATCCAGCACATCTGGCGCGCCCGTCGCGCCGAGCCGGCGACAGCGTGATCGGTCTCTGCCTGGGGCTGGCCGGCGTGGTGTGGGCCGAAGTGCCCACGCCCGCCTTCACCCTGGCGTGGAACCACACCATCGAGAAGATTCGCTGGGAAGAGGATTACCGCGTGACGCCGGACGGGCTGCTGCTCGGCGAAGCGCGGGTCAAGGGTTCTGGTGCCGGGATGGAAATCCCGGATGACGCCGAACTGCGCGACGGGGCCTGGCACTACCAGCGCCAGATGCCTGCGTTGCCACTCCTGCGATTGGGGCGAACCCCCGAGGCAGGGGATTACCAACTGTGTTTTGACCAGCGTTGCCACGCGATGAGCGAATGGCTCGGCCCGCCAAAAGCGGACCAGCCGGCGCTGGAAGTCTGGGGCTGTACCGTGCAAACGGCGAGTGTCGGTAACGATTGACCGGCTCGCCGGTGATCGTTGAAGAGGGGTGTTCGCGCAGGCGGCACCCCTTTTTCTTTGGTTCTTCGTTAGGTTCGAGGGAGTAGCAGCGATGGCTGCTTGGATGGATGCAGGTTCAGATCGCATAGCCATTTTCGAGCTGCTTGGAAGCTTGGTTTCGCCCTGCTGGGCGACCTACTTTTTCCAGTCGCGGAAAAAGTAGGCAAAAACGCTTGCCCCTCCATTCGGGTCTCGCTGCGCTCGACTTCCCTCGTTCCATCGCCGCTCCGGGGGCCGGCGTACAAGGGCCATCCATGGCCCTTTATCGCGGGGACGCCCAGTCCTCTCGCGGCATCCATGCCGCTCGCTCCCCTACGCAACGATTGCACTCGGCCTCCTGAAAGGGGCGAATGGTGTCGCCTGATGACTTGTGCGCAAGAAAGCAAAGAAAAGAAAAGCGGATGATTGTGCTGTAGGGATTTGTCGCGTCCTCAATGGAGAGTGCGAGGGCTGGGCCCACGCGTAGGAACTTGGAGCTTTGAAGCCATCAACGACCGCCTAAACGCCGAGCTTGTACGGTCCACCAGGCGACTCCAACGCCCCTTTCAGGAGGGTGAGTGGAATCGGTGCGTAAGGGGGTGAGCCGCAGGGATGCGGCGAGAGGCTTACAAGGGCCATGGATGGCCCTTGTAAGCCGACCCCTGAAGCAGCGATGGAGCGAACGAACCCCGCGCGAAGCGCGGGGCCGGATGGCGGGGCAAGACTTTTTGGTTCCTTTTGGGGCGACTGCCAAAAGGAACTCGCCCAGCAGGGCGAAACCAAGCTCCCAAGCACCTCGGAAATCGGCCACTACAATAAGCCGATAATGCCCCTAACTCCGCATCACCTTTCCCCGGCCAAAAAAAAAAACGCACATCCCTTTCGTTGATGTGCGCCAAAGCGTCCCGCTCGCACGCTATTACTTGGTCTGCATGATCAGATCCCGACGCATCAGTGTCTTGATCTTCACCAGATGGTCATCTTCCTGGGTCTTCGCTTTGACGAAGCTATCGGCAATGTTCGGATGCCCCGCCGCCTGCGCCAGCTCGATCAGCAGTTCCCAGGCGGCGTTGTCCGCCAGCTCGGCCGTCAGCAACGCATTCAGACACTGCGGCACGTTGGTCCGCGGATCGGTCAGCACCTGCATGATGCCCATCGCCATCACCCCGGCGATGTCGGCGCAGGGCGTCTGCGCGGTGGGGTCGGCACCGAGCTTCTCCATCGCCGCATGCACCAGCATCATGTGCTCGAACTCTTCGTCGCGGATGTGTTGCAGCACGCCCACCAGATCGTTGCCGGTGTCCAGGTTGCGCGCCTTGGCGATCATCGCCTCGTACAGGCGCACGCCGTTGCGTTCAAAGGCCAAGCGCTCGCCGAGCTTGTCGATGAATACCTCGGGGCTCTTGCCCTTCATCATGTCGAAGCCGGTCTTGAGCATGCCCTTGGCCGAACCTGGCACCGGCACGGAGCCGATGCGGTCAGCTTCTTCGTTGCGCTCGGCGCGTTCCACCAGCATGCCGCGCTCGTCGCCCGGCACGTCCGGATGAATCTCGTTGACCGCGTCGAGCAGGCGTTTGGTGTCCTTCGGGGACATTTGTACGCCGGTGAAATTGGTACCCACTTTCGCTGCAGTAGCCATAGTCGTCTCCTCAGGAAGCCTTGCGCATCAGTTCGCCACCCGGCGCCCACTGGTAGCCCGCCGAGACGATGTCCGAGGCGAGCCCTTGCGAGGCGAGGTGGTTGCGGTAGTCGAGCGATGATTGCGGTTCCTTGGCCTTGTCCACGTAGACCGGTCCGGCGGTACGCAGGTTGACTTCGGCAGCGAGCACCTGGCGCACGAAATCGCGCTGGCTCTTGAACTCGACCATCTTCGGCAGCGGTCCGGCGAGGATCTCCGCCGGGTCGCGGCCCTCGAGCTTCTTGAACCATTCGCAGGCGACGTTGAGGTGCCCCAGCTCGTAGTCGAGGAAGCGCTCCCACATGGCCTTGATGCGTGGATTGGTCTCCTGCTCAGCGCAGCTGGCGTACATGTAGACCTCCATCGCCTCATGCACCAGCCACTTCTCCATATGGCTCTCGCTGGGGTCGGAGAGCGAGCCGTACTGGGTCACGTGCTGCTCTTCCACCGAGGCGATCTCGGCATACAGCTGACGCGCCAGCGGGTCGGCGAACAGCGGGCCGATGTTCATGTAGTAATCATGGGTCTGGTACTCCGCGCCGGTGATCAGCGCTGCGTGGATCTTGGTGATCAGCGCGGCGGAGTTCTTCTCGTAGTTGTCGCGGATATCGTTTTCCGGATGGCGGTGGTGCTCGGAGGTTTTTCGCCCCGGAACGATGTCGGTGTAGCCCTGCAGGATGTTGTTGGCATCCTTGCCCTCGAGGCGGTCGAGCATCGCCGAGTAGCGGTACAGGTGATCGAAGTCCTCGAGCAGGCCGAAGCGATAGGTCTGCGCCTGATAGGGGTCGGGCTCGTTCTGCGCCACGGCGGCAGTGACTTCAATCGCCACCTGCTCGTAAGCCACGGTGGTTTCCAGCGGCGAGTGGTCGGCGCCGATCAGCCAGTTGACCATCGTCGCCTGATGCTGCTCGACGCGGCGGATCTCGGCCAGCGGCAGACGCAGTTCCTTGTTGAAGCGTGCGATGCCGTGGGAGAGGCGCAGGGCGTCGGTCTCGACCCCGTTCATGAGGATGATGCGCACACGGGTAAAGGCATCGTCATCGAGTTTGCTGATCGGCTTACCGGCCATTTCCTTCCAGGTGAACTTCTGCTTCTCCAGTGGCGTGCCTTTGTTGTCGAGAATTCCGGAAATGGTCTCCATGGAGCCTCCGTTGTCATTCGTGGGGTATCAGGCATAGGGGGATCGCCGCGTGGGAAAATGCGCGACCTATAAAGGGGACCGGGGAGGCTGGAAAATGATTCGAACCGTTCAGCGGATCCGCAGATCGCTGCCGATAAACGGTAAATCGAGGATCTTCGGCTCTAGCGCTTAAACCCGACGCAACCCGCGCCGTTGCCGGGGGCGCCGTTTCGCTTGTTCAGCGGGCCAGTCGGACGAGCGTTGCTTCCCGCTCGTCGGCAGGCATCTCGGCAAGGGTCGCCACCGCTGCGTGAAAGCGCGCCCAGTCGCCGCCGTTCTCTTCGAATAGCGCGGCGAACGCCGGCACCCAGCGGTCGTAAAGGTCGAACGGCAACAATGTGGCGTTGTTCAGCGGCTGGGCAAACCAGCGATCGAAACGCGCGTCGCCCTGCCATTGCTCATCACGCAACGCCCGAGAGCGCTGACGCAGCGCCGTGAACTCGGTCTGCTTGAGCGCGCGTAACTCGGGTGTCGGGCGATCCGAGGCGTACAGCCTCTCCAGGCGGTTGCGGGTATCGAGCAACAGCTCAACCAGTTGCCGATAGCGCATCCGCCCCTGCTCGTCCTGCTCCGGCAGGCCGCGATGGGCACGCCATTGGCGCAGCCCCTCGCGCTCGACGAAGGTGGCGTAGGACTCGTTGAAGGCCGTGTCGCCGGGCAGGTAGAGCTGCTGATGGGCCAGCTCGTGAAAGATCAACGCCGCCAGCTGCCCGTCGTTGCGCCGCAGCATCGAGCTGAGCAGCGGGTCGGCGAACCAGCCCAGCGTCGAATAGGCCTCGACGCCCGCCACATGGGTATCCAGCCCGGTCATGCGCAGCCGTGCCGCCTCGCCACGGGCAGCGCCCTGGCGGAAATAGCCGCGATAGGCGACGCAGCCGGCGATGGGGAAGCAGTGCTCCAGCGGTTTGACCGAGAACTCCTCGGTGGCGAACAGATTCCACACCACATACGGGCGCCCGAGCTCGGCATAGAGCCGGTAGCTGCGATTGTCCGGCAGGTCCAGCGCCTGGCTGGCGAACGTGCGCGCCTGTAGTACCTCGGCCAGCCGCTGGCGCAGCGTCGGGTCGCGTGTGTCGTCGGCGATCAGTGTTTCAATGGGTTGGCGTTGGCGCAACAGATCGAGCTGGCCGACCGCGAGCTGGCTGTAATAGCTGCAACCATTCAGACAGACGGCAAGCAACAGGGGAACCCAGTGCAGGTTGCGGGTGTCGATCAAGGCGGCGTTGGGCTTGGGCATCGGATGAACCGGTCAGTGGTCGGGCGGCGCCGGCGCGCGTAGCGCACCCTACAAAGGCCATGCCGTCGAATGCAACCTGCGGCTACCAGGCTTCCTCTTTCGATTTCTCGCCGGGCCGGATGGTTTCGGCTGGAGCATTGCACATGCGCGGTTTCCTTCTTCTCCTGTTCCTCGCCAGCCTGACCGGTTGCGCGGCCATGATGCCCAAACCCGACCCCGAGCAGGCCTGGATCGACCTCAATCCGAACGGCGAAACCCAGCTGCAGGCCGTCGCCGTCGACGGTCGGACGCTGGAAGACCCGCGCTATTTCCAGGTAGCCCCCGGCAGCCGCAAGCTGGAGATGCGTTACCGCTTCGACGTCGACGGCGCCAACATCGGGCCGGGCAGCAACGCCCTCGCGCGCGACTGCAAACTGACCCTGGAGTACGACAGGTTCACCGCCGGCGCGCGCTATCGACTGGTCGCCGGCGGTTATGGCTTCCGCCCGTGGGCCAAGCTCTACGACCAACACCAGTACGTGCTGGCCCGCGCCGAGGAAAAGGGCTGCGGCGACCTCGCCGGCGGCTGAGCCTGCGTTGAAATGCGCCGCTTTCTGGCGCACCCTCGGCGGCATCGGAAAGGCGCCAGCGCGTCCTGCCCAGCCATTCGCCGAGGATCCAGCCATGCGTCGCTCACTTTCCCTCGCCATCCTTGCCCTGCTGCTGACCGGCTGCGCAGGGCCTTTGCCGCAACCCGATCCGAACATGGCCTGGGTCGACATGACCGCACAGACCAGCGACATCTTCATGTCCGACCAGCTGGACGGTAAACGCACGCCCGACGGCCGCTATTTCCAGGTCCCGCCAGGCGCCCATGAACTCGAAGCGCGCTATGAATTCGAAGTGACAGGGGGCGCCTTCGGCCTTTTTGGCGAAACCCACACCATTCGCTGCACCCTGGTGATCCGCTACGACGATTTCCAGCCCGGCCAGCGCTACCTGTTCCAGGCCCGCTCGCTGGGCTTTACCCCGCAAGGCTGGTTGCGCGACGAACAGCGCAACGTGGTGGCCGAGGCCCAGGCCGAACACTGCCACTGAGCCGACCGCATTCTTCGCATGAGGTAACCGATGTCTCGCATTGCCCAGACCCGTTTTTCCGCCCTCGACCTGGCCCCCATTCGTGATGACGGCACGCCAGCCCAGGCGCTGCACAACGCCCTGGCCCTGGCGCGGCACGTCGAGGGGCTCGGCTTCGAGCGCTTCTGGGTCGCCGAGCACCACAACATGGACGGCATCGCCAGCGCCGCCACTGCCGTGTTGCTCGGCTATCTGGCCGCCCACACCACACGCATCCGCCTTGGCGCCGGCGGCGTGATGCTGCCCAATCACGCACCGCTGGTGATCGCCGAGCAGTTCGGCACGCTGGAGGCGCTCTACCCGGGCCGCATCGATCTGGGCCTCGGTCGCGCACCGGGCGCCGACCAGTTCACCGCCCATGCCCTGCGCCGCGACCGCATGGGCAGCGCCGACGACTTCCCGCAGGACGTCGAGGAGCTGGAGCTGCTGCTCGGCCCGCGCCAGCCCAATCAGCGCGTCATCGCCATGCCCGGCGTGAACAGCAACGTGCCGATCTGGCTGCTCGGCTCCAGCCTGTTCAGCGCCCAGCTGGCCGCGGCCAAGGGCCTGCCCTACGCCTTCGCCTCGCACTTCGCGCCGCGCTACATGCACCAGGCGATCAAGCTCTACCGTGACAACTTCAAGCCCTCGGCGGTGCTCGACAAACCCTACGTGATGCTTGGCGTGCCGCTGATTGCCGCCGACAGCGATGAGCGGGCCGAACATCTGGTGACCAGCGTCTACCAGCGCATCCTGTCGCTGATCCGCGGCCAGAGCCTGGTGCTGCGCCCGCCGGTGCAGAGCATGCAGGGTCTGTGGCTGCCGCACGAACAGCAGGCGGTGGGCGATTTCCTCGGCCTGGCACTGATCGGCGGCCCGCAGAAGGTTCGCGCCCGCCTCGACGTGCTGCTGGAGCAGACCCAGGCCGACGAGCTGATCTTTACCTGCGACCTCTACGAAACCACCGATCGCCATCGCGCCTTCGAGATCGTTGCCGCTCTGCGCCAGTAGCAGCGGACGACTGCCCTGACCGGCGGTGGTCTACTACGGCCCTGCCGGCGAACCCTGCCGCCGACCACCGTTCCAATGGCACACATTCCCTGGGCGCAACGACGCGCCCCGCCACCGGAACACGCATGAATTTTCTCGAATGGATGGCCGTACTCGGCGTCCTGCTACTGATCCTCGCCCTCGCTTCGGCCTTCCTGCGCTGGCTGCCGATCACCACGTCGCTGATCTACCTCGGTTTCGGCGTGCTCATCGGCCAGCTCGGTGTCGGCCTCTGGGAAATGGAATTCCTGCATATCGCCGGCTGGATGGAACACCTCACCGAGGTCGCCGTGCTGGTGTCGCTGTTCGTCAGCGGACTGAAACTGCGCATGCCGCTACGCCATCCGGCGTGGAAAAGCGCCTATGTGCTGGCCGGGCCGGTGATGCTCGCCTGTATTGGTGGAGTCACCCTGCTCTGTCACTACGTGTTCGGCCTGAGCTGGGGCGTCGCAGTACTGATCGGCGCGATCCTGGCGCCCACCGATCCGGTGCTGGCCAGCCTGGTGCAGGTCAACGATGCCCGCGACAGCGACCGCCTGCGCTACGGCCTGTCCGGCGAGGCGGGCTTCAATGACGGCACCGCGTTCCCCTTCGTGGTCTTCGGCCTGATGCTCATCGCCCAGGGCCAGCTGGAAGCCGACTGGGTCGGCGAGTGGGCGCTGCATCGGCTGCTATGGGCGGTGCCGGCTGGGCTGCTGATCGGCTTTCTGCTGGGCAAGCTGGTCGGCCGCGTGGCGATCTACCTGCGCGCACGCCACACCGATACCGCCATGTCGCCCAACGATTCGCTGGCCCTGGCGCTGATCGCGCTGGCCTACGTCGGCGCCGAGTTGGCCGGTGCCTGGGGCTTTCTCGCCGTGTTCGCCGCGGGCCTCGGCCTGCGCCATGCGGAAATGGCCGCCGCCGATGATTCGGAGACGCCGTCCGAAGAGCTGATCAACGATGCCGTGCCGCATCTTGCCGAAGGTGGCCTGGCGCCGCGCGCGCTGTCACTGGATGACCGACAGCTCGGGCAACCGCGGGTCGCCGCCGGCGTGCTGATGGGCGATGTGCTGGCGTTTGGCGGACAGCTGGAACGCAGCCTGGAAGTGCTGCTGGTGACCATGCTCGGCGTACTGGTTTCGGTGCACTGGGACTGGCGCGCGGTGCCGCTCGGCCTGGCGCTGTTCCTGTTGATTCGTCCGCTGAGCGTGATGTTGCTGATGCCGCGGCGCTATCTCGACCGCGGCCAGTGCCTGACGGCCGGCTGGTTCGGCATCCGTGGCATCGGCAGCCTGTACTACCTGAGCTATGCGGTGACCCACGGCCTGCTGCCGGAAGAAGCCCATACGATCATCGGCCTGGTGCTATCGGTGGTAGCGCTGAGCATCGTCTTGCACGGCCTGAGCACCCAGCCGCTGTTGCGGCGCTACGAACGCAGCCGCGGCGAGACGCCCGACGGCCAGGGGTGAAGCCGGCATCCCGGGCAGCCGACCAATCAGTCGCTGCCGGGTCGCCTGGACGGCAGATCAGCTGTTGGCGAGGCGGAAGCCGACCTTCATGGTGACCTGGAAATGCCCGACCTTGCCGTTCTCGACGTGGCCGCGGATTTCGCCGACCTCGAACCACTCGACGTTCTGCAGCGAGCTGCTCGCCTCGGCGATACCGTTCTGAATCGCCTCATCGACGCTGTTGCGCGAGGAACCAACGATTTCAACCTTCTTGTAGGTGTGATGATCCGACATTGAAACAATCCCCTTCTGGTCTGGAGAGCCTCCGCTCGGTGATGACGCGTCCTGTTCATTGAGGCCCGCAGATCGCCCCGGAAGTTCAGCGCAGCGGTCAGTCTGCGATGGCGGACGGCGAATCCTGATGGCGGGAAATGCCGCGCGGTTCGTAGGGTGGATGTCGCTTTCTACATCCACCGCACCGCCACCGGGTGGATGCCCACCCCGTGGATGGCCACCCCGTGGATCGGTGAAGCGCGATCCACCCTACGACCTGCAGCGGCACACGCAGGGTGGCTAACGCGCAGCTTATCCACGCGGTTTCCCGGCACGATCAATCCACGCGCCGATAGCGGTAATGCTGCGGCTTGAATACCTGGTTGAAATGCCGGCCCAGCGATTCGGCTTCGAGCAACGCCTGCACCGCTTCGGGCGGGACCTCTTCATAGCGGTACAGCGCGCCGCTGCTGAATTGCACTTCCAGCACCTGCTGCTCGGGGTCGTAGCCGAGCGAGCGCAGGCTGCGCGAAGACACCGCTACATGCTTCATACCGCCGGCCCGGGTTCCTGGGCGAAGCCTTCGGCCTGCATGCGCCATAGCGCGTCGAACTCACCACCCTGACGGCGCAGCTCCTGCGGCGGGCCGTCTTCGACGATACGGCCGTCGCGCAGCACGATGATGCGATCGAAGCTCGCCAGGGTGGACAAGCGGTGCGCTACCGCAACCACGGTGCGGTTGTGCACCAGATTGTTCAGCGCCGCCTGGATCTCGCCTTCGGACTGGGTATCCAGCGCCGAGGTGGCTTCGTCGAGAATCAGAATCGGTGCGTCCTTGAGGAAGGCGCGGGCGATGCCCAGACGCTGGCGCTGGCCGCCGGAAAGCATCACCCCGCGCTCGCCGACCAGGGTGTCGTAACCCTGCGGCAGCTCGCGGATGAAGCCATCACAGAAGGCACTGCGCGCCGCCGCGACCACTTCCTCGTCGCTGGCGTCCGGGCGGCCGTAGCGGATGTTCTCGCGAATACTGCGGTTGAACAGCGCGGTTTCCTGCGGCACCACGGCGATCTTCTCGCGCAGGCTGTCCTGGCTGACGCTGCGGATATCCTGGCCATCGATGAGAATGCGCCCGTCCTGCACGTCGTCGAGGCGCTGGATCAGGTTGATCAGGGTCGACTTGCCGGCGCCGGACGAGCCCACCACGCCGACCTTCTGCCCGGCCGGAATATGCAGGTCGAGGCCTTCGAACACCGCGCCGCGGTCCGGGTAGCTGAAGCCGATGCGCTCGAAGGTGATATCCCCTTCGGCCAGCATCAGCTGGTTGTCGCTGTCATCGAGGCCATGGGGCTGGACGATGATGCGCAGGGTGTCGTCGATGGCACCGATCTGCTGCGTGGCATCCACCAGCGCCAGTGCCAGATCCCGCGAGCCATGCAGGATGCGAAAGGTCAGCGCGCTGACCAGCACCACGTCGCCGGCCGTGACCTCGCCGCCCACCCACAACTGGATCGCCCAGATCAGCATGCCGCCGGCCATCACCGACAGGCAGATGTCGTGCATCACCCGCGCCTTTTCCAGGTACATCCAGCTGCGCCGCTGGGCGCGGGCTTCGAAGCCGATCTCGTGGGCCAGGCGCTCGGCCTCGCGGTCACGGGCGGAGAAAGCCTTGATGGTCCAGACGTTGGAGACTGCATCCACCAGCTCGCCGCCGACCCGTGCCGATTGCGCAGCAAAGCGCTGATGCTTGTAGCGGCCACGAATGCCGAAGCCGGTGATCAGCACGGCGACGATGGCGACGAACAGGATCAGCGCCACCGCCATGCGCACGTCCACCGTCAGCAGCACCACCACGGCGCCGAGGAAGTCGACGATCGGCGGCACGATCTTCCATGCCAGGCCGCCGTAGATGGCACCCGCCGCCTGGCCGACCGCGGAGATGCGATTGCCCAGGGAGCCAGCGAAATGCTCGGTGAAATAGCGCATCGGGTGGCCGGTCAGGTGCTTGAACAGGTCGACGCGGATATCCACCACGCTGGCGACCACGGTGCGGCAGCCGAGCCAGCCGCCCAGGCGCCAGAACACGTTCTCGGTGACGATCAGGCCGATGAACAGCCCCAGCGGCCACCAGACGTTGGCCGCGCCGCGATCCGCCGTGCCCTGGGCCATGGCATCGACCAATAACTTCATGCCGTACTGCACCGCCACCGCGCAGCTGGCGGCACCGATGATCAGCGCCAGCAGGCCACCGAAATGCCAGGGCCGGGCACAGATGTAATGCCAGAGAAAGGCGACCGGGCGGCTCGGCAACGGCAGCTCGTCCGCCTGCGCCTGCGGCAACCCGGTCGCCTGGTTCATGGTGTGGCTTCGGCGAACCGCGGGGCGGGGCTGGACTGGCTGAAACGCATCTGCTGCAGCCGCAGCTCGTCGGCCAGGCCCTCATGCACGCAGCGCTTGCCAATTTCGTCGGGGAAACCGAGCAGCCCGACCGGGCAGTGGCGCTCGTCGGTCCAGCCCGGATAGTCGAGCACCGGATACAGGCAGATGCCTTCCACCGGCACCCCGGCCTGCATCGCCAGGCCCGCCTGCTCGCTGACATAGCGCAGCCAGTCGCCGCGCACGTCGCCTTCGGCGCCGGTCTCGGCGATCAGCAATGGCCGCTGATAGCGCTGATGGATCTCCCGCAGGATGCCCTTGAAGGGCCGGTAATCCGGGTTGTCCCGCTCGATGGTACGGCCGTCGCCGTGGTACCACTGGTTGTTCGAGTAGTAGTTGATGCCCAGCACATCGAGGTATTCCGGCGCACCGCCGAGGCCCGGCCATTGCTCGCCGCAGAGCATGTCCCAGGCCTCGAACTGCGACTGGCGGAAACGCTCGGCGTCGCGCTGCGGCCCGGGCCGGTCATTCGCCGCGACCACATGGATGGCCGGATCGACCTGAACGAAGCGCGCCCGTGGCTCGACCGCGCGGATCGCCTGCATCGCGGCGATGGTGGCGCGCACCAGCTGGTGCTTGAGTTCGAAACCACGGCCGCGGGCCATGGGATTGAAATAGGCCTCGTCGCCACCGGCCCAGGCCCAGAAGGAGATTTCGTTGAGCGGCGCATAGAACGGCACCTCGCCGGTCTCGTCCTTGATCAGCTGCGCCGCCGCCGCGGCATAGCGGGCGAAGCGCTCGACGAACTGCGGCCGCCAGATGTCGATGTCGTCCGGCCAGCCGTAATGGCACAGATCCCAGATCACCTGGGTACCCTGGCGCTGCGCCGCCTGCAGCATCGGCAGGAAGCTGGACCAATCGTACTGCCCCGGCTGGCGCTCGATCAGGTGCCAGCGCAGACCGTCGCGCACACTGCGCAGGCCGTAGCGGTGCAGCTCGGCGTAATCGTGGGCCGCCCAGCGGTCGTGCCCGGTCGCGGCAATCAGGTCGAGACGCCGGCCGTCGCTGCGCCGGTGGTTCGAACACTCGAAACCACCAAGGAAGAAACTCTTGAACAGACTGGGGTGGTGCATCGTTTACCTCATGGATGACTCGCTACGGCCGGGCAGCAGCCGAGCGGCACTGGCCTGCCGCGTGGCGACAGGCTCATGCATAACGACCGCCTGGCTTCAGCCGAGTTGCTCGGGCACCGCTTGCGGCTGCGTTGCCAGCTCGGCTTCCTCGATGCGCTTGTACAGCGCCAGCGCCTGCCCGACCACCTGATCCATGTTGTAGTACTTGTAGGTGCCCAGACGGCCAACGAAGGTCACGCCGGGCGTCTGGTCCGCCAGCTGCTGGTAGCGCTTGTACAGCTCGGCGTTCTCCGGCCGCGGGATCGGATAGTAGGGATCGCCCTCGGCCGCGGGGTACTCGTAGGTGACGCTGGTCTTCGGATGGACCTGCCCGGTGAGGTGCTTGTATTCGCTGATGCGCGTGTAGGGCACGTCCTCGCTGGGGTAGTTGACCGTACCCACGGCCTGGAACTGTTCCTGCTCGAGCTGCTTGTGCTCGAACTTCAGCGAGCGGTACGGCAGCTTGCCGAAACGGTAGTCGAAGTATTCGTCGATTGGCCCGCAGAAGATCAGGTGGTCGTACTGCACCTCGTCGCGGATTTCCCGGTAGTCGGTATTGAGCATCACCTTGATGTTCGGATGCGCGAGCATCTTCTCGAACATCCGGGTGTAACCGTGCTTGGGCATCTGCTGGAAGCTGTCGGTGAAGTAGCGATCGTCGGTGTTGGTGCGCGTCGGGATGCGCGAAGTGACCGACTTGTCCAGCTGCGACGGGTCCAGCCCCCACTGCTTGCGGGTGTAGCCGCGGAAGAACTTCTGGTACAGCTCGCGGCCGATGCCGTTGATCACCACGTCTTCGCTGGTCTGGATGTTCTCCACCGGCTCGGCGCGGCTGGCGAGGAAATCCGCAGCTTCCTCTTCGGTCGTCATGTTCAGACCGTAGAGCCTGTTCAGCGTGGTCATGTTGATCGGGATCGGCACTTCCTGCCCGTCCACCTGCGCCAGCACGCGATGCTCGTAGGGCCGCCACTCGGTGAACTGCGAGAGGTAGTCGACGATGCGCTGGGCGTTGGTGTGGAAGATGTGCGGGCCGTAGCGGTGGATCAGCACGCCGGATTCGTCGTGATAGTCGTAGGCGTTGCCGGCGATGTGCGGGCGCCGGTCGACCACCAGCACGCGCTTGTTCAAGCCCCGGGCCAGCCGCTCGGCCAGCACGCTGCCGGCAAAACCGGCACCGACGATGAGGTAGTCAAAGCCATGCCTGCGCGCCTGCGGCTCTTCGCCGGCACCGCCGCCGAGACGTTCCGGGTTGCGGTCCTGCGGGCTCATATCGCGCATTGGATCTTCTCCTTCATCAGGCTCCAGGTGTGATCCCAGGACATATCGCCGAGGATCTCGTCGGCCTTGGCCAGCAGCGCATCGCGGTCCTCGGCATCGGCCAGCGCAGCTTCGGTGGCGGCGACGAACGCCTCGGCGCTGTCGGCGATACGCACGATCCCGGTGTCACCGTAGGTGCGCACCACATCGGTGATCGGCGTGGACACCACCGGGCAGCCGCCGGCGAGGTATTCGGGGGTCTTGGTCGGGCTGATGAAACGGGTCGACTCGTTCAATGCGAACGGCATGATCGCCACGTCCCAACCGGACAGGTACTGCGGCAGCTCGTCGTAGGTCTTGCCGCCGAGGTAGTGGATGTTGTCGCGCTGCGGCAGCTCGGCCGGGTCGATCTTGACCACCGGGCCGATCAACACGATCTGCCAGTCCGGCTTCATCCGCGCGACCTGCTCGATCAGTTCGAGGTCGAGGCGTTCGTCGATCACGCCGTAGAAGCCGAGACGCGGATGGGGAATCTCCGCCTGGTCGTCCGGGTCATGCTGCGGCCGGCGCGCGGCGGCGAAGTGCTCGACATCGACGCTGCTGGGGAACGGGTGGGCGTTGTCGTGGCGCTGGCGCTTGGCCTCGTAGAGGCTGTAGCCGCCGGTGAAGACCAGATTGGCGCGACACATCAGCTCCACTTCGCGCTCAATCAGCTGCGGCGGCGCGCCGCGAAACGCCGACAGCTCGTCCATGCAGTCATAGACGATCAGGTTGGGCGCCAGGTGATCGGAGAAAGCCAGGCTCATTGGCGTGTAGTACCAGAGCAGCAGGTCGCTGACGCCCAGCTTCTCCAGGTAGCCATCGAGCAACTGACGCTGCACGCGGGTCGCGTCTTCGCCCTCGCAGCCCGCCGGCAACCGGGGAATCAGCACCTGCACGCCGTTCTCTTCGGGGCGCACTTCCAGCCAGGGCTGGGCATCCTCGGTGGGAATCGGCTCTTCATGGAAGAGCACGTTGTAGTCACGGGCGAAACGCGACATCAGGTGCTGCGGGCGTTGGTAGACGAAGCTCCAGCGCAGGTGCGACAGACACAGCAGCGTCGGCACCTGATCATCGAAGACCACTTCGGCCGGCGCCTGCGGCGCGTTACGGGATTTGCCGATGTCGTATTGGAAAGGGCCGGCCCAGCTCATCTAGCACCTCATGTCGGTAACCGTGCCCAGGCGCTCCTGCCCGTTCACCTGCCACTCCGATGCCAGCGCTGCCCTGCGTAAGGCGTGTCGTCACGCGACGACAACGAGCCATCAAATGTCCTGCAACCCGCGTCGTCCGCCGGTAGTGGACGGCAATCAGCGGTACGGGTTCCCGCCAATCATCCGATAGCGCAGCCCGTCGACCGGCCGGCGGGTAGATGGAACTCGCCCGAAGCTCACCCCGTCCCTATCAGCAGGACGCCTGATTTAAACCGGCACCGGAACCCCCCGCGCGCAGCTTGTCGTCGCCGTCCCGTTCCGTTCGCCGAACCCAATTACGGAGACTCATGCAGCGCCAGCCATGGCCAGCCGCAGTGTCGCGAGCGTGTCGAAAGACTGCGAATTTCGGAGGTAGACAGATGATTCTGGTGACAGGAGGGGCTGGATACATAGGCTCACACGCAGTGCTCGAACTGCTGCAGGCCGGCCACGAGGTGCTGGTGCTGGACAATCTGTGCAACAGCTCGCAGCTGGCGCTCGACCGCGTCGAGCAACTGGCTGGCCGGCCGCTGCACTTCGTCAAAGGCGACGTGCGCAATCGGGCGCTGCTCAAGGCGCTGTTCGCCGCCTATCCGGTCACCGCAGTGATGCATTTCGCCGGTCTCAAGGCCGTTGGCGAAAGCGTTCGTGAGCCGCTGCGCTACTACGAAACCAACGTCGGCGGCAGCATCGCGCTGTGCCAGGCGATGGCCGAAGCCGGTGTGTTCAAGCTGGTATTCAGCTCCTCGGCGACGGTCTACGGCGAGTCACCGGTGATGCCGATCACCGAGGACCGCCCGACCGGCGTGCCGACTAACCCCTACGGCCAATCGAAGCTGATGGCCGAGAATGTGCTCAAGGGCCTGGCCGACTCCGACCCACGCTGGTCCATCGGCCTGCTGCGCTACTTCAACCCCATCGGCGCCCACGAGTCGGGGCTGATCGGCGAGGATCCCAACGGCGTGCCGAACAACCTGCTGCCGTACATGCTGCAGGTGGCGGTGGGCCGTAGAAAGCAGCTGAACGTCTATGGTAACGATTACCCGACCCTGGACGGCACCGGCGTTCGCGACTACATCCATGTGGTCGATCTGGCCAAGGGTCATCTGAAAGCTCTGGAGCGTCTGCAGCTGATTCACGGTGTTTCCACGTGGAACCTCGGCACCGGCAAGGGTCATTCGGTGCGCGAGATGATCACCGCCTTCGAGGAAGTCACCGGCCGCAGCCTGCCCCATGTGATCAAGCCGCGCCGCAGCGGCGACATCGCCCAGTGCTGGTCGGACCCGAGCAAGGCCGAACGCGAACTGGGCTGGCGCGCCGAGAAGGACCTGACCAGCATGCTTGCCGATGCCTGGCGCTGGCAGAGCCGCAACCCGCGTGGTTATGCCGCGGACAAGGTCACCGCAGCGGATCTGCTATCCACACAGACCGCACTGGCCAGCTGAGCCAGCCGCGCTGTACCCCTGAGGTAAAAGCACATCACGGCTGAACAGCGGTGATGTGCTTGCCTGCGTCTGCCCGCCGTTACTGCCGCTCGGCCAGATAGGCCTCGGTGGACTGCACGTTCGCATAGCCGAACGCCAGCGACGCCATGATCGCCGCATGCACCTGCTCCGCCGGCACTTGGGTGCCATTGAATTCGAGGTCACGCGCGGCACAGGCGTCGTGGATCACCGTGGCGCTGAAGCCGAGATCGGCACTGGCACGGGTGATGGCATCGATGCACAGATGGCTCATGTTGCCGACGATGGTCAGCGTGTCGACGCCGCGCCCCCTGAACAGGGCCTCCAGTTCGGTGTCGCGAAACGAGTTGACCTGATGCTTGAGGATCACCGGCTCGCCCGCAAGGCTCTCCACCTTGGGATGAATCCGCGCGCCATCCGAGCCCGGCGTGAAGAATGGCGCATCCGCCGAGGCGAACTCGTGGCGCACATGCACCACCAGATCACCCGCGTCCCGTGCCGCGGCAAGGAGACGCGCCGCGTTGTCCGCCGCTGCCTCGATCCCGTGCAGGGTCCACTTGCCGCCCGGGAAATAATCGTTTTGGATGTCGACCAGAACCAACGCTCGCTTGCCCATCACTTTCTCCTGTCGTGAGCCCAATGCCCGTCTGCAGACTGTAGATGCCCTGGCGACCGCCGAGGATGGGCCAGACCGACATTATCGTGGGAAAAACTGACATGCCTGCCGCACCCGAGACGCTGGAAATCGGCCTGCTCCTCTACCCGGGCGCGCAGCTGGCGGCCGTTTACGGGCTGACCGACCTGTTCAGCGTGGCCAACCGCATGGCGGCCGAACGCGGTGCCGCGAAGCTGCCGACCCTGCGCGTCACGCATTGGTCGCTGCAGGACGGCACATCAGGCATTCAGCGGGTGTTCGACAGCCTGCCAGGCAGCCAGCGTTCGCCACGGATCATCATCCTGCCGCCGTGTCTGGAGGCCCGCCCCGAGGCGCATGTGATCCAACCCTTCGCCGCTTGGCTGGGGCAATGCCACCAGGCCGGCGTCACCCTCGGTTCGGTCTGCGCCGGCGCCTTTCTGCTTGCCGAAACCGGCCTGCTCGACGGCCGCACCGTCACCACCCACTGGGGCCTGGCCCAGGCCCTGCGTGAGCGCTTTCCGAATGTGCAGGTGGATGCGGACCGGATGATCGTCGATGACGGCGACATCATCACCGCCGGCGGCCTGATGGCCTGGACCGACCTCGGCCTGGCGCTGGTGGAGCGACTGCTGGGGCCGACCATTGCCTCGGAAACCGCGCGTTATCTGGTGATCGACCTGACGCGGCAGTCGCAGCGCTACTTCAGCAGCTTCGCCCCGCGCCTGGATCATGGCGACGAGGCCGTATTGCGGGTGCAGCGCTGGCTGCAGAGCCAGAGCGCCAGCGCCGTACCCGTCGCCGCCATGGCCGCCCAGGCCGGAATGGGCGAGCGCACCTTTCTGCGCCGATTTCGCGCGGCCACCGGCCTCAAGCCGACCGAATATTGCCAGCAGCTGCGCGTCGGCAAGGCGCGCGAACTGCTGGAGCTGACCAACCGTGGCATCGAGCAGGTGGCCTGGGCAGTGGGTTATCAGGACCCGGGCGCCTTTCGCAAGGTGTTCCAGAGACTGGTGGGACTGTCACCCGGCGACTACCGCCGACGCTTCGGCAGCGGCACGCAGCCGTCGGAACCGACGTAACCCCGCCGCTACTGGCGGTCGATCTGATGGCCGATACCGGATGTCGACAGCGCCGGCTCGTCACCGCTCCACTTCAGCTTATTGTCGATGCCGTCCAGGGAGATCTGCGCGGGCCCGTCGAACTCCAGTTCCAGTTCATGCTCGCCGCCCGACACCTCGACGATCGCCGTCTGCCCGTGTCCGACGACCTTGGTGCGGATGCGGTTCTGGTTGGTGTCCACCAGCAGTCGGCCGACAGCGGTTGCCGTCACGCTGTTGTCGATACCGGAAACCTCCAGCGCGGAGGCCGTTGCCAGGCTGACCTCATGCTCCGTCCCGTAGACCTGCACCACACCACATTCGCCGGTAAGGCTGATCTTGTTGGCGCTGCCGGAGATGTTCACATCCTTGCCGAGGCAGGGCACATCGCGGGACAGCTGAATGCCATCCAGTTCAATCGGTTGAGCATGGGCAGCACCAGCCAGCAGCAGGCTGACCACGAGCATCGCAGCAGAAGCGCAAGCATTCATTCGCAAAGTCCTTTCGAGGCGGAAGAAGGCATCGGAAAAGCCGCTGCGATCACGCGATCGCTCCGCTGCCGTGCCGCGTAGGACTCGACGGCAGCGACCGAGTTCAGGCCGGCATGGGGCGCCTGCGAACGGCTCTACATCCCGCCCGGCGGCAAACGATGCACACGGCCGTGCCTTGCAGGAACGCAACGAGCGGGCGCCGGCGCTCGTTGCGCTTACGCTTTTACCCGCTGCGTTCAGCGCCCGGCCTGGTTGGACATTGGCAGCGTAGCTATCTCAAGGCGTGCCGCAGGCCAGTTCACGACCGATCTTCGACGCATCCAGGCGGCGATTGAGTTGTACCACGCCGGTCAGCTGCGGGTCCTGCACGGCCAGGCGCAGCAGCGCTTCGCGGGTCTGCGCGGCCGTGGCGCAGGGGTTTAGCGACGCGTACAGCGCGGCCGCACCGGTGACGTGCGGAGCAGCCATGGAAGTGCCGCTCATGTAGGCGTAACCGGCCGCGCCCTTGGCAGTCGGCACCGTGGAAACGATGTCGACGCCCGGCGCGGCGATGTGCACGCTCTTCGCCCCGTAGTTGGAGAAGCCTGCGCGTTGCCCGTTCTGACCGATCGCGGCGACGGCGATCACGTTCGGCAGCTGATAGCTCGCCGGGTAGCTTGGCGTCGCGTCGATGTCGAGGCCGCTGTTGCCCGCCGCAGCGACGAACAGGATGTTGGCATTGCCAGCGGCACGAATGGCGTCGTACAGCGCCTGGGAATAGCCACCGCCACCCCAGGAATTGTTGGTCGCAACCAGATTGATCTTCTTCGCCAGCTTCAGCTGGGTCAGGTAGTTGACCGCTTTCACCGCACCGGCGGTGGTGCCGCCATTGGCGCCGAGAAATTTAGCCGTGATGAGCCTGGCGCTCGGGCAGACGCCGAACACCCCGGCGCCATTGTTGGCCACGGCGGCAACGGTGCCGGCCACATGCGAGCCGTGGTCGTCGGCCGGGCCGTCGTAGACGCTGGCGTCGTTGGCGCTGAAATCCCAACCGTGGATGTCATCGATGAAGCCGTTGCGGTCGTTGTCCTTGCGGTCGGCGCGGCTGCCCTCGCCCGGGTTGATCCAGATATTGGCGCGCAGATCGCCATGGGTGGTCATCACGCCTTCGTCGATGATGCCCACGTGGATCTGGCTCGAACAGGCTGCGCCAGCGTTCCAGGCGGCCAGCGCGCCACTGCCGTAGGGTGCTGCCGGCGAGGTGGTCGCGCCCTGCATGCCCCAGAGGCTAGCGAGCCCCGGATCGTTGGGGTTGGCCAGCTGGGTGCGGTAGATCCAGTTCGGCTCGACGAACTCTACCGCCGGGTCGGCAGCCAGCCGGGCCAGCAACGCGGCATCGATTTTTTTGCCCTTGCCCAGCTGCGCCTGCACCAGATCGCCCTTGGCGTCTTTGCGTGCAGCCTTGTCTAGCAGCTTCTGCGCGGCCTTGGCGCCCTGTTTGCTCAAGGCCGCGCTCTTCGCCGCCTCCGAGGCGCCAGGCTTGAACTGCACCAGCAATTCACCTTCGACAAATGGCCGACCCGCCTTCAGCGAAGCTTCCACCGCCGGGTCCGCCTTGGCGGCCACCTGCTCGGCCGCGACCGCCAGCACCACGAACATCAACAAACCGACACGCCGTGCCATCACCATCACTGTTCTCCTCGAACGACTGCAGACAGCTCCGGCATCAGTGCCACCGGATGCTAACTCTGGGGATCATGCGACTGTATCGACGCAGCCAGCGCCGCTTTAGTGGCGCCAGACAAACGGCGACACCGTTCGTCGCCATGCCGTTAAATGCGGCCGGGCTGGCACCGGTTCGGCTTCGCCATTGCGTGCGGTGTTCACGGCCAACAGCACACGCCAGCCCGTTTTATGAGAGGCACTGCCGGTCGCGTGGCGGCCCGCCTGGCCTGGCGTGTCAGCTTGGCTTTTCCACGCTCCGCAGCTCTGCCCGTAGCCAGTCGGCCAGCCGCTCCGCCCGCCGATCCAGCCGCCGTGCCGGCACCCAGAGCGCCAGCCGGGCGCTGGTTTCGACGAAACCCCAGGGCGCCAGCAGCCGCCCCGATTTCAGGTCATCGGCGACCAGCTGCTGCGGCGCGATGGCCACGCCCAGCCCGGCCAGCGCCGCTTCCAGAAGGAAATACAGGTGTTCGAAGCTCTGCCCGAGGCGCAGCCGTGTCGGGTCCAGCTGCTGCTGGCTGGCCCAGGTCGGCCAGGCCTGTGGCCGCGAGGCGGTGTGCAGCAGCGCCTCTTCGAGCAATGCCTTGGGCGGCGCGCTGCGCAGTTCGGCACAACGCGGGTGGTAGGGGCTGAGCACCGGGCCGATACGCTCGGCGGCCAGCTCGAACACCTGCATGTCCGCCGGCCACGGTGGCTCGGCGTACCACAGCGTGGCATCCAGGCCCGGCTTGCGCGGGTCCAGCTCGCCCTCACTGGCTGACAGCTGCAGGCGCAGCTCCGGCAGGTCGCGATTGAGCCGATCCAGCCGCGGAATGAACCAGCGCGCCAGCAGGCTGCCGGGGCAACCGAGGACGAACGGCGCCTCGGCAGTCTGTCGCTGCAGCTCGGCGCAGGTGCTGCGCAGACGCTCGAAGGCCTCGCTGGCCGCCTCGCGCAGACGCCCGCCGGCATCGGTGAGTTTTACGCCGCGGCCATCCTTGACGAACAGCGTGATGCCCAGCTGCTCCTCGAGCTGCCTGACCTGCCGACTGACGGCACCATGGGTGACGTGCAGCTCACGGGCCGCTTCGCTTACGCTACCTAGACGGGCGGCCGACTCGAACGCACGAAGGGCGTTGAGTGGTGGAAGTTCGTGCGGCATATGTGTGAGTTTTCCTGACAGGTTGCGGCGATCTTATCGCTTTTAACCGGATGCCCATAGCCGTACTCTGACGCCATCGCACCTGCCGTCCCTCGTGACAGCGCTCGGGATACGCAAACCTGACCGCAGACGCCAGCCGGATTTGGCAGCCAGCCCAGAAAGGAGCCTCACATGACCTCATACCGCACCGGTCCCGACAATCGTGGCCTGTTCGGCCGCTTCGGCGGTCAGTTCGTCGCCGAAACCCTGATGCCGCTGATCAACGAGTTGGCCGCCGAATACGAGAAGGCCAAGAGCGATCCGGCCTTCCTCGAGGAGCTGGCCTACTTCCAGCGCGACTACATCGGCCGCGCCAGCCCGCTGTACTTCGCCGAGCGCCTGACCGAGCAGTTCGGCGGCGCGAAGATCTACTTGAAGCGCGAAGACCTGAACCACACCGGCGCGCACAAGATCAACAACTGCATCGGCCAGATCCTGCTGGCCAAACGCATGGGCAAGCAGCGCATCATCGCCGAGACCGGCGCCGGCATGCACGGCGTGGCCACCGCCACCGTGGCCGCGCGTTTCGGCATGCAGTGCGTGGTCTACATGGGCACCACCGACATCGACCGCCAGCAGGCCAACGTCTTCCGCATGAAGCTCTTGGGCGCCGAAGTGATCCCGGTCACCGCCGGCACCGGCACGCTGAAGGACGCGATGAACGAAGCCCTGCGCGACTGGGTGACCAACGTCCACAACACCTTCTACCTGATCGGCACCGCCGCCGGCCCGCACCCCTACCCGGCCATGGTGCGCGATTTCCAGTCGGTGATCGGTAACGAGGTCCGCGAGCAGATCATGCAGAAGGAAGGCCGCCTGCCCGACTCGCTGGTCGCCTGCATCGGTGGCGGCTCAAACGCCATCGGCCTGTTCCACCCATTCCTCGATGACGAATCCGTGCAGATCGTCGGCGTCGAAGCGGCCGGTCACGGCATCGACACCGGCAAGCACGCCGCGAGCATGGCCGGCGGAGCGCCGGGCGTGCTGCACGGCAACCGCACCTTCCTGTTGCAGGACGCCGACGGCCAGATCACCGACGCGCATTCGATTTCCGCCGGCCTCGACTACCCCGGTGTCGGCCCCGAGCACGCCTGGCTGCACGAGATCAAGCGCGTCGAATACGTGCCCTGCACCGATGACGAAGCCCTTGAGGCCTTCCACCAGTGCTGCCGCCTGGAAGGCATCATCCCCGCGCTGGAATCCGCCCACGCCCTGGCCGAGGCCTTCAAGCGCGCGGCCAAACTGCCCAAGGATCACCTGATGGTGGTCAACCTCTCCGGCCGCGGCGACAAGGACATGCAGACCGTGATGCACCACATGAGCGAACAGGAGACGCACGCATGAGCCGCCTGCAGAGCCGTTTTGCCGAGCTGAAAGAACAGAACCGCGCGGCGCTGGTGACCTTCGTCACCGCCGGCGACCCGGACTACGCCACTTCGCTGGCCATCCTCAAGGGCCTGCCGGATGCCGGCGCCGATGTCATCGAACTGGGCATGCCGTTCACCGATCCGATGGCCGATGGCCCGGCGATCCAGCTGGCCAACATCCGCGCCCTGGCGGCCAAGCAGAACCTGCCGAAGACGCTGCAGATGGTCCGCGAATTCCGCGAAAGCAACGCCAGCACCCCGCTGGTGCTGATGGGCTACTACAACCCGATCTTTGCCTATGGCGTCGAACGCTTCGTGGCCGATGCGAAAGAGGCTGGCGTCGATGGCCTGATCGTCGTCGACCTGCCGCCGGAGCATAACGACGAACTCTGCGACCCGGCGCAGGCGGTGGGTATCGACTTCATCCGCCTGACCACCCCGACCACCGACGACAAACGCCTGCCCACCGTGCTCAACGGCAGCTCGGGCTTCGTCTACTACGTTTCGGTCGCCGGCGTGACCGGTGCAGGTTCCGCCACCATGGAACACGTCGAAGAGGCGGTCGCGCGCCTGAAGCGCCACACCGATATCCCGGTGTGCGTCGGCTTCGGCATCCGCACGCCGGAACAGGCCGCCGCCATTGCCCGCCTGACCGACGGCGTGGTGGTGGGCTCGGCGCTGATCGACCAGATCGCCAGCGCCAAGAGCCCGCAAGACGCGGTGGAAGGCGTGCTCGGCCTGTGCCGCGAGATCAGCGCCGGAGTACGTGGCGCCCGCGGCTGAGGCCTGGTTGCCGCAACCGAAAAAGCCGCTGCCCCGTGAGAGGTCAGCGGCTTTTTCGTTTATGTACCGGGTGTCCCGATTGCATCGGACCATGGCGACTCCGGTGGGCTTCAGTCCGCCACTGGACCGCAGCAATCACCACTGCTTTCTGCAAGACCACCAAGAGGCGTCAGACATGGACATCAACGACCTCCCCTTCGGCACTACCGACTGGGCGACCATTGAACCCACCCTGCATCCAGGCGAAACCGGCAGCGCTTGCTGGCGCACCCGCCAGTTCGGCGGCATCCGCGTGCGCATGGTCGAGTACACCGCGGGTTATCTGGCGGACCATTGGTGCAGCAAGGGCCATATCCTGCTGTGCCTGGAAGGCGAGCTGCACACCGAACTCCCCGATGGTCGCCACTTCGTCCTCACGCCGGGCATGAGCTACCAGGTCGCCGACGGCGCCGAGCCGCATCGTTCATCCACCGAAGTGGGGGCGAAGCTGTTCGTGGTGGATTGATTGCAATCGACAGCCGCTGCAACCTGAGGCGCTTCGCACTAAATCAGCGCCTGCGAGGCAGGCACACGGCTGGTGACCACACCGTCATCGGCAGCGAAGGCGCCCCATCGCCCGGCCATCACTTCTTTTTCTTCTTCAGTCCCTTCAACCGCTGCGCCGCGCGCTCTACCGTGGCCTTCTTGTCCGGGCGCTTCATGCGCTTCCATTTGCGGATCTCATCCTTGGTGCGGCCGCAGCTGGTACACAGCTCGTCACTGAGCTTGCAGGCGGAAATGCACGGATTCTCGACGTCCTTGGCCACTGTCAGTGCCGTGTCGTGGCGTGGCGGGCCAGGCGCCGTTGCCAGTCACCGCCATCGTTGCGCTTGCAGGCTTCCTCGCTGTCAGAGCGCACCGGGGCGATAAGCGCACTCATGTCGATACCCGCCTCAGCCAGCGCCGCTTGGGTGAGCGCCTGCATGCGGGCGCCCTGTCCTTGGCCTATCGCCAGCGCCCTCTGTGCCTCCGTGACGAATACCCAGGTGACCTGCAGGCTCTCGGGAAAGCGCGCGTAATCGACCTCATGGGTGAGCCAGCTGAATCCGACGATCTCCGCCTTGCCCGCTTCGCAGGCCTGGCTCAGGCAGCTGGAGAGTTGCCGTTCCATACGGGTCTGATCGCGTTTGCTGAGAAGCATCGTGCCGTCCTGTTACGGTTTGGCCCCGCGTCGAAGGGGGCAGAAAGAAGGAGTCTAACGCGACCCCTGCATGCCGGACCGTCAGCACCGCTTGTTGGCAATACCGCTGATCGATACATCTCGGACAATGGGTTGGCCCCACTTTCGCAAAATCTCACTTCAGCAATATCCCGCCGGCGCGGCGACCCGGCGATAAGCGCTTGATAGTCCTAGGCAGTGGCACAGCCCTGCCGCTTACCTATCAGCGACATTGCATCGAGCACTGCACCCCGCGACAAATTGCACTAAAGTGCAAATCAAGAAAGGTGCCTTCTGGTAAATTTGCTTTGTATTGCAATAATTCTACTTCCGCCCTAGATTATTTGCACTTTCCTGCAAATCCTACCGACATGCCTTATTCCTTGACCATTCAGGCCTTCATCGACCAGCAATGGCGCGATGCACTGATCATGCAGTTCGCGAACCCCGAGCAGGTCGACGGCCATCGCTGCGCCAGCGGCTACGTGCAGAGTTACCTTCTCGATCACCTTGATCTGATCGATACGCCATTCGCCGAGTCGGTCAGCGTCTGCAACCGCCTCGGCTGGCATAGCCAGTACACGAGCGGTTTCCCTGCCTTCGTCTACGACATCATTCCCTCTGGTGCAGCGCGAAAGTCACTGGAACGCCGCTTCGGCCATGAGCGACCCGCCGGCATGGACCTCAACCTGTTCCTGCTCGAACGCTGCGCGCCCGCACCTATAGGTCATCTGCGGGTGAAGGAAGCGGCCAGCCATATCGATGCGAACAGCCGCGTCGCCTTCAGCCGCACTGACGTGGTGGAGCGCACCAGCGCCTTTCTCGAATATGCCTATGAACAGGGTGCGGCCATTGGTGGCGCAACCGGCGCCGGGGGTGAGGCACCCAAGCTGCTGATGACCGAAGACGCCCGCGGCGACCTGCATGCCGATGCCACCCTGCCTGATGAGCAGGCCCATCGTCATTGGCTGGTGAAGTTTGCGCGCAACCAGGCCGGCGAGCGGGACCGCGACATCCTGCGCACCGAGTATCACTACTACCAGGCCATCCGCCAGCTGGGCCTCGATACCATTCCGGCGGACGGGCTGGTGCTGGAAGAGGCCGATAAGCCAAGCCTGTGGATGCCGCGCTTCGATCGGCGGGTCAGCGGTGGCAAGGTCGAGCGCGTCGCGCTGGAGTCCGTCTATTCGCTGTGCAACAACACGCGCCCCGGCTCGCACATGCAGCATGAAGATGTTATCGCCAGGCTCGCGCAGCTGTGGACGGAGGCCGGCCAGCAGGCAGAGCTTCCAGAACTGGTATTCGAGTATGTTCGGCGTGACCTGCTCAATCGCATCCTCGGCAACTCCGACAATCACGGCAGAAACACTTCGATCACCCGCAGCGGTGGCCGTCTGACGCTCGCGCCCATCTACGATCTGGCGCCCATGGTGCTCGACCCGGAAGGCATCAGCCGCGTCACCAAATGGCGCGAGGAGCGGATGGGTGAACCGCAGTGGCGAGACGTCTGTGACCAGCTCAAGGCCTTCACCGACCCCGAGACGACCTACGAACGGCTGCGGCAAGCCGCCAGGGATTTTCTCGCCTTGCCCGACCTGCTGAGCGATATTCCAGACGGCATCAAGCAGGCCACCGGACGCTTGCCAGTGCTCCAGCTGGAGCTCAACCTGAAACGCTGGGGGCTGCTGTGAAGACCATGAGCATCGAAGAGCGCGATCAGCTGATTCGCTCTATCTGCCAGCAGGTCGCCGACGGCACGCTGGGCATGCCGGACGCGATCAGGCGACTGCGCGTCGAGGTCACCGGGTTGAACCAGGCCCGCTTCGCCAAGATGTGCAAGATCTCCATGCGCGCCCTCAACCACCTGGAATACGGCGACGGCAACCCCACGCTCAAGACGCTGGAATCGGTGTTCAAGGTATTTGGCATACGGATATCGCTGGCGATGGTGAGCGGGCCGGTCGATACACCGCCGCCTATGACTCCGTAGCTCCACTTCGCAGCCAGGAACGAGACTCCCGAACAAACCATCGCCCATCGATGACCAATATCGACCCGCTTGATTTCGACAGCGCCGGCCGAGGGCGTAGCATGCCCTGCACATCCCCAGAGCCACCGAGGAGGTTGTTCATGCCTGATACCCCTTACGTCCCGCCGAAGGTCTGGACCCACGACGCGCCCTCGGGCGGCAAGTTCGCCAGCATCAACGCCCCCACCGCCGGCGCGCGGGAGGAGAAGGTGCTGCCGGTGGGCAAGCATCCGTTACAGCTCTATTCACTGGCGACGCCCAATGGCGTGAAGGTCTCGATCATGCTCGAAGAGCTGCTCGCCGCCGGCCACACGGGCGCCGAGTACGACGCCTGGCTGATCAACATCGGTGACGGCGACCAGTTCGGCAGCGGCTTCGTCGAGATCAATCCGAACTCGAAGATTCCCGCGCTGGCCGATCACAGCGTCGACGGCGAACCACTGCGCGTGTTCGAGTCCGGCTCGATCCTCGTCTACCTGGCGGAGAAGTTCGGCGCCTTCCTGCCCACGGAAATCCGCGCGCGCACCGAAACGCTGAACTGGCTGTTCTGGCAGATGGGTTCGGCGCCCTTCCTCGGTGGCGGCTTCGGGCACTTCTACGCCTACGCGCCGGAGAAGTACGAGTACCCGATCAACCGCTACGCGATGGAGGTCAAGCGCCAGCTCGACGTGCTCGACCGCCAGCTGGCCGAGAATCGCTACGTCGCCGGTGACGAATATACGGTCGCTGACATGGCTATCTGGCCCTGGTACGGCGTGCTGGCCAAGGGCGAGCTGTACGACGCCGGCGAATTTCTCTCCGTGCAGGACTACATACATGTGCAGCGCTGGGCCGCGGAAGTCGCCGAGCGCCCGGCCGTGATCCGCGGACGCAAGGTCAATCGCACCTGGGGCGACGAATCCGAGCAGGCGCCCGAGCGCCACAGCGCCGCCGACCTCGACTGAAGCGCAACCCGAGCGGGCGGTAGAAAGCGCAAAGCCCCTGCCATCGCCCGCTGCCTGCCCGCGCTGGTTACCCGGCCCTTCCGCCGGGTAGCCGGCGAGGCGTTCTGCCTCAGAGCTTCCTCGTCACGCGCACGTCCTTCGCGCAGCGGCCGCGCTGCCCTCCTCCGACCGCTGATCCTCCACGCTGAACTATGCCGGTGCGCTCCGACCCAATGTTCATGAGCGCCGTTAATCCGCGACAGACGCGGCCATCAGCACACGGCCGCTGCCATCGCGACAGGTGCAGAGCGCTCACAACCCGGTTGTTCAACACAACGTGAGGTGGATCATGAGACACACACTGGTAGCAGCGTTCGCCACGCTGACCGACGCCAACCGCACTCGCGGCGACCTGATGTCGCGGGGCATAGCGCGCGAACAGATTCACGCCATTGGCGCCGAAAGCGCCGATATCCATGCCTACGACGCGCCCTACACCACCACTCCCGACGTCCCGGTGGATCGTACGCATCACGAATCCAAGGTCACGCATTTCTTCAAATCGCTGTTCGGCCATGAGCCGCACGAAACGCACCGTCACTACGCCACCGCCTATCCGGATGCCGTGCGCCGCGGCGCCCTGGTTATCGCCGTGGATGTCGACGATGAAGACCAGCTGGCCAAGGCGCGCGATGCCCTGGAATACAACGGCGCCATCGACATAAACGAGCGCGGCGGCACTGGCACAGTCGAAGGCTACCCAGGCCCGAGCAGCCCCTATGCTGGCGCGACCGGCGGCGACAGCCATCTGGACAAGCATTTCACCACCCCCGCAACGGGCACCGCTGCGACGGCTACCGGGATACGATCGGCAAGCGAGCGTGTCGGCGAAGGCACCGGAGTCAACACCGCCGCCGGCGTAGGCCACACTACCGACCCGACCGACTACAACGACCGCAGCTCGGCCGACACAGGCCGCTATGACATCGGCAGCGCGGCCAAGCGGGCCGGGACCGACTACCCGGACACCACCGCCACCACTGCTCCGACTGGCGCAGGCACGACCGGCCATGGCAGCAGCAGCGAAATGCCGGAAGTCGCAGCGGGCGTCGGCACCCGAGATGCAGGGCTCAGCCGCGACCGTATCTGCGTGATCCAGCGACCGAGCTGACCGCAGTCCCACGGGCCGCATCATGCGGCCCGTTTTCTGTCAGGCCCCGGCCGGGCTTTCACCCCCGTGACGACTTGCGATTCATCAAGGCCATAGGCTCCCGCTGCTGCGACGATTGGCGCAAGGCCGGACCGCTGAGTGCTGGATGCACCTGGCGTATGCTGGCGCTTCAGGCAGCCTGAGCGCTGCCAAGCATGCAGAGGGCCACGCCATGCTTACGCTGAGAACCGTCTCGTCCTGCCTGATGCTCTGTCTTCTCGCTTCGAGCGCCTGGGCCGCGCAGCCCGCCATGGAGCAGACCGAAGGCGCGTCGAAGAGCGCCTTCGTCCTGCATGAAGGCGGCAACATGCACACCGACCAGGCGGCGCTGCGTGAACGGCGCGCCAGAGCCTACGAAGCGGAGTTACGGGAAGCCGAGGACGAGCTGATGGCGGCCAAGTACGCGATCACCCGGAAATACCTGGCCAAGCTGCCCGCCCATGAACGCGAGGCCATGCAGGCCGAACTCGCCGCGCAACACGCCACCTTCGCCTATCGCTACCCCGAAGCCCACGCACGTCTGCTCCAGCGCAATCCGCACAAGGCCGAGCTCACGCCTGAGTGACGGCCCCGGCAGCACCGGCCGTACGGCGGAAAACGGCAACTTTGCCACGCGTCCACATCACCGCAGCGCGAAGCGCGAGTGGCGTGTTACCGCCTACGCCCGCCTTCGCCCAGCGCCCGCCGCAACCCAGCCTTGCCGACCGTCAACGCCAGACATTCCTCAACCGCACCCAGCGCCGCGTTGACCAGCGGCCTGGGCTGATAGGGCTTGCGCAGGCTCAGCCCGATCTTGGCTGCGACCAGCGCCGCCGTCGCGCCGAGCAATGCCGGCAACAGCATCGGCTCGCGGCGCACACCGGCCAGCGCCGCTGCACTCAAACCGCCGGACAGCGCACGGAACATCATCGACGGCACGATGGTGCGATCCGGCGCAAAGGGCAGCTTGTCGCCGATCATCTCGCTGGCCGCGAGCGTGGGCAGGAAGGTCTGCGCCGTATCCGACGTCAGCAGGTGCGCGGCCTCCCCTGCCCCGGCGAGATCATCGCGCTCGCTCAGTGCCCGGCTGACCAGCGTCGGCGCCAGCATGCTGCGCATGCCCGTCACGGCCCCGATCGCCAGGGCAGCCCATACCAGATTGCTCGAAGTCGTCATCGTCAGTTCTCCCGTCGGTTGCTAATACCGACCGGAAGCCCGCCGCAAGCGTTCCGCGCAACGCGTTAACGGCGGCCCGCCCC
>JGI2924J29684_1078250_pt1 | contig 37227 bp, 34 predicted proteins | sample BenlonsequencITS_FD_29684 | JGI IMG/M metagenome (IMG submission 29684)
AACCCGGGTTAATAGTTCAGATATTTGTTCTCCAAAGGATTGATTTAAGAGTTTCAACCTTATTCCTTCGGATAAACTTGACAGACGTCGAATAGGTTCAGTCCGAACACTATCAACAATATCGTTTTCGGTCTGTAATTTGTCGGAAACCGCCCTAGCAGGATTTACATAATAGGCCAAGCTAATAGCAAACTCCTCAAAGTTATCTCTGAAAAGACTTCCTTCCGTACGAAAGCCGAATCCTAGAAATTCCGGTACATCAGCTGGTAAGGCCCAAAGCCATATTTTTTCCAGCTTCTTATCGACCGCTAATTCAATCAGTTCTCTGCTGAAGAAAGCTGGTTTTATTCCTCGTAAATAGCCGTTAACAACCAGCCGTTTATTCCTTTCATCCACGATAATATGACTTGAGGAACTTACCAAGCTCATCATATTAAGCATTTGTGCCACCTCCACCGGAAACCTTTTTTCTTCTCTGCTCTCTGCTATTCTCTTGAGGCGTAAGGCTAATCCTTTCGCCCTTTAGAAGCTTAACCAAGCCAATCTTGTGATTTTTCTTACTGATACAGGAGTCAGCACACGTCTTGCAACGGCTTTCTTTGTCATCAGGTTCCTGGTATACACTAATGACCCCTTCATAATTGCGTAAAATCACTTTGTCATTGGATTGAGAAATCAAGTAGTTGGGCTGTAGGGGAATTTTTCCTCCACCTCCCGGTGCATCAACAACAAATGTTGGGACTGCGAAACCAGAGGTATGTCCCCTAAGCATTTCTATGATTTCTATGCCGGTACTGACAGAGGTACGGAAATGTTCGATACCACAAGATAAATCGCACTGATACAAATAATAAGGTCTAACTCGGTATTTGACCAGTTCATGAACCAGCTTTTTCATAACTACTGGACAATCGTTGATCCCCTTAAGTAAAACCGATTGGTTTCCAAGGGGTATACCAGAATTAGCTAGTTTGTTGAGAGCATTTCGTGCTTCAAGAGTAAGCTCTTGAGGGTGATTAAAGTGTGTGTTGATCCAAATCGGTTGGTATCTCTGCAAAACTTCGATGAGATGATCTGTAATGCGCATAGGAAGTACTACCGGAGTTCTCGTTCCAATCCTGATAATTTCAACATGGGGAATAGAACGAAGATTAGAAAGTATATAGTCTAAACGCTCATCCGACAATGTAAAGGGATCTCCTCCTGATATTAAAACATCTCGAATTTGTGTGTTGGAACGGATATATTCAAGGGCAAGCTTGAAGCGATTTAATGGTAAAGCCTTATCCGTTTGCCCTGCCATTCTTCTTCTGGTGCAATGTCTGCAGTACATTGAGCATTGATCTGTTACCAAGAGTAATACTCTGTCAGGATAACGGTGTGTCAATCCCGGTACAGGAGAATCGGCTTCTTCATGTAACGGGTCTTCTAAATCACAGGAGGACTTATTTAATTCAAGAATTGACGGAATTGCTTGTTTTCTGATAGGGCAGGTTGGGTTCTGTGGATTCATAAGTGAAAAGTAGTATGGAGTAATTGCCATACGAAAATTTTCCAGACACTTCCCAATTTGATCAGCCTCCTCTGCCGGAAGAGACATAGATTTAAGTAATTCTTTATGACTCGTAATTCGATTAGACATTTGCCAATTCCAATCATTCCATTGGCTGTCATTAATATTAGGCCATATCGTTTCCCGTTGCTTATTCATTCTTCTACCTCCTCGTCTGGTTACCTGAAAGTTAATACAGGATAGCGCAGGCTTCGGTTTACACAAAGAAATTGAGCGCCAAAAATACAAACAACTGACAACTTTCTATATAAGAATAAGTTGTTGGTAAATAATTGTCAACTAAAAGTTTTGTAGAATTATAGGTGCTTTAAAATATACAATTATTGGTCATAGTATGGTATACTATAACCACTAACAACTTAATATTTATTTACAAGTTGTTAGAATATCAACCTAAAATTTGCTCAGTCTTAATCGGAGGTGGTTCTATTGCTCTTATAGAAAGCGGGAATACATGATCCTTATCAAATAGGTATATAGGAGGTAGAAAGAATGAAAAAGTATAGAGGGCTTGTCCTTTTAACACTAGCATTGCTGGTGATCACTGGCTGTGGTACATCAAAAAGTAATTCTGAACCAACCCCTACAGCAACCTTAGATCGGATTAAGGCTGATGGAAAAATAACCTTTGCTATGAGCGGCCAGTATCCCCCTTTTAATTATTTTAATGAGCAAAATAAGCTTACAGGTTTTGATGTGGAAATAGGACAGGAGATTGCTAAAAGAATTAATGTAAATTCAGATCCCATCGCAACCGAATGGGATGGGATTATTGCCGGATTAACAACAAGCAAATTTGATATGATTTTGGGAAGTATGGCCATTACAGACGAGCGACTTGAGAAGGTAAATTTTAGCACACCTTATTACCGATCAGGTGCTCAAGTTATTGTGCCCTCGGACTCGAACATCAGTGGAGCCGCTGATCTCAAGGGCAAAAAGGTTGGGGTTGTGCTTGGTACTACATTTGAAACGAAAGCACGGGAATTGGGTGCCACTGTAAATACCTACAAAGGAGACCCAGACGCCTTTAACGATATGCTTAATGGTAGACTCGATGCCGTGATTACAGACAAAATTGTAGGTCTAAATGCGATTAAGAAAAATAATTATCCGTATAAACTGGTAGGAGATTTGTTATATGTTGAAAAAATGGGGATAGCGATTCGTAAAGATAGTCCAAAATTGCTTGAAGCCGTAAATAACGCCCTCACAGAAATGATGGATGATGGAACCTATAAACAGATTAGTGAAAAGTATTTCAATCAGGATATCCGTTAAAATACTTAGATCTTAAAGTGGTTTATATACTGGCACCAATTTTAAGTGATAACCACATATAAATAGAAGCCTGAGACTAGGCATATTCGGCAAAGGGGTGCGCATTGAGCATACTGGAGGTAATTGGTTATGAATCTCGATTTTAGTGTCATCATTAAATATCTTCCCTTTTTATTGCAAGGAGCAGGTTTAACTATAGAACTCGCAGTACTGGGAATTGCTTTCGGTATCTTTATTGGCATAATTGCAGCACTTTTAAAGATATCCCATACTCCTCTGCGATATGTTGCTCACTTTTACATTTGGTTGGTTCGAGGAACCCCTTTGCTGGTTCAGCTATTTCTCATTTATTTTGGTTTGCCGCAACTTGGAATTACCTTAAGTGCTTTTGCTTCTTCGGTATTAGGACTGGGAATTAACAGTGGAGCTTATCTAGCAGAGGTCTTTCGGGGTGGAATAGAAGCAATTCCTAAAGGACAAACTGAAGCTTCTTTATCACTTGGAATGGGAAAATTTTTGACTATGCGCAGAATTATCTTTCCACAAGCCTTGCGAATTTCAATTCCCTCATTAGGCAATCAGTTTATCATCTCTCTTAAAGATTCATCGCTATGTTCCGTAATCACTATGTCGGAACTTCTTCAAACTTCGCAACGTTTTGCCAGTGTTACTTTTGGTTCTTTGGAGTTCTACACTACCGCTGCTCTCCTCTATTTGTTGATGACAACTGTTATTTCAGCAGTATTACGCAGCCTAGAATGGAGATTATCTAAAGAAAATAGGACAAGGGCGTGTTGATAATGGAATTAACAAAAATAAATGAAAAGTCAATGATCAATGTAAACTGTTTAGTCAAAGACTTCGGTAATCATAGGGTTATTAACGGCATTAATGCTACAGTGTCTCCGGGTGAGGTTGTTGTACTGATCGGAGCAAGTGGTTCGGGAAAAAGTACTTTTCTGCGCTGTTTAAATGGGCTTGAGGCCTTAACTTCGGGTGAAATATTGATTGATAGCGTCCCGTTGGAGAGGAACTCCAAAAGTCTTAAGGAGATTCGGCGTCAAGTAGGAATGGTGTTCCAGCAGTTCAATCTGTTTCCCCACCTAACGGTCTTGGAAAATATCATTGAAGCACCTATTCATGTACTTAATCGACCAAAGAGCAAAGCAATCAAAGATGCCCAGGAGTTACTTTCTAAGGTCGGACTTTTCGATAAACAGAACTGTTACCCTGGGACATTGTCTGGTGGCCAGGGTCAAAGAGTTGCCATTGCGCGAGCACTAGCAATGCAGCCAAAAATAATGCTTTTTGATGAGCCTACCTCAGCCCTTGATCCTGAGTTGGTGGGGGAAGTTCTTTCTGTTATGAAGCAGTTAGCCGAAGATGGAATGACTATGGTTGTCGTAACCCACGAAATGGGGTTTGCCAAAGAAGTCGCGGACAGGGTAATTTTCATTGACGAAGGCCGGATCGTAGAGGAAGGCTCACCTACTCAGATTTTCGGAAACCCTCAAGAAACACGCACTCAAACTTTCCTTGGTAGGTTGAGTCATTAACTACTCGACCTGTTTTATACTACAACATATCAAGTGGTTGCAACATTAGTCGACTACCTGATTTAATAGTATCTGTAGCTACTCCCCCTTGTGTGAGGGCTTTTCTAAATATATTGCTCTAAGTGCACCAATTCAAAAAACGACCTTTCAGGTCGTTTTTTGAAAAATATTTTAAGTTTCCTAAAGTATGCTATTTTTTTATAACCGGAATGGGATCCTTTGAAACCTCGTCTAAATTATCCTCCCACAGATACTTTTTTGTTTCTGAGACGATAACTCCACTTAAGAGCAACAGGGAAACGAGGTTTGGTATAGCCATTAATGCGTTCATAGCATCTGCCATATCCCAGACCAGTTGAAGAGTCATTATGGACCCCAGGAATACAGCAAGTACCCAGACCCCGCGGTATGGCATAATTGCAGCTTTTCCGAACAAGTATTCAATCGCTCTTTCTCCATAATATGACCACCCGAGAATGGTTGAAAACACGAAAGTTAAAAGTCCAACTGTTAAGACAATGGGGCCAACTACGGGTATTTGAGCAAAGGCAATTTTCGTTAGCGCGGCACCTTTTAATCCTTCTGTAGCAGCAGGATTGCTCATAATGCTGCTCACTACAACGATACCAGTCATTGCACAGACCACAACAGTATCCCAGAAGGTTCCGGTTGCTGAGACCAAAGCTTGGCGAACTGGATTTCTAGTTTGAGCCGCTGCTGCCACAATGGGGGCAGACCCTAATCCTGACTCATTGGAGAACAGCCCTCGGGCAATACCGTAGCGTGCTGCCATCATAATCGACGCTCCAATAAAGCCACCGCCCGCTGCTTGAGGAGTGAAGGCGGATTTAAAAATCAGGCTGATTGCTGGTATTACGAATGAAGAATTTAGAACTAAAATAATAATACAACCAATTACATAGAATATTGCCATGAATGGCACGAGCATTTCACACACTCGGGCAATGGACTTAACCCCCCCAATAATAACAAAGCCGGTGAGAGCAGCCATTACACCACCAGTGATATATGGCGAAATATTAAAGCTCTCATTAACCATAGCGGCAATGGAATTAGCTTGGACCGTATTTCCAATTCCAAAAGCCGCGATGGCTGTAAAAATACAAAATAAGACCGCCAGCCACTTTTGACCCAAACCATTTTCCAAAGCATACATAGGTCCACCAAGCATTGTCCCATCTGAGGTCTTAACTCTATACTTTACCGATAACAGAGCCTCAGAGTACTTAGTAGCAATACCAAAGACTCCCGTTAGCCAGCACCATAGAACAGCGCCTGGGCCTCCCAGAGCTACGGCAGTAGAAACCCCTACGATATTACCCGTACCTATTGTTGCTGCTAATGCTGTGGTGAGTGCCCCGAACTGGCTTACATCTCCCTCAGAAGACGTATCTTTCGTTAAGGAAAGCTTAATGGCTTTAATAATGTGTTTTTGGATGAAGCGAGTACGAAAGGTTAGAAATAAGTGCGTACCGAAAAGTAAGATGAGCATTGGGGGACCCCAGAGGTAATCGTTTAGCCAGATGATAGCGTTGTGAAATGATTCCATGTCGTTTTTCCTCCTCCGTTAATATAATACCTTTGTGGATTGCTGCTAATGCGCTCCATCTATATATAAAAAGAGCCAAATCTTGCGATTTGACTCTGGATTTAAGTAGTAAATAGTACAAGTTTATGGAGAGATCACAAATGTGTCTGACCATTAAACTTCAATACTCTGTCCTTTTGCCTGAGAGATTAGCAAAGCATTTTGCGTTGCCCCTTCGGCGCCCATTAATGGATCTCTCCAGAGTCCTGTCAATTTGCGGTCCTGCTTAAATTTAAGCTCCTGAAAGTACAACCTCTTCGGCAGGCAAATTTGCCTATCTCCCGTAAATATCATCCAGTAATTATTTAGTTAAGTTTTTAGTGAGCTAACTTATATTATAATTTTAATTTAGAAATTATTCAATGATTTGCCAAAAAATTTATAAGGATTTAGCAAGTCAATCTACCCTGACTATAACGCATCTTAAATAGGGCAGATTAACTTAATTTAAAAGTTTTTCTAACTTCTATGCTTCACACACGGGATGCTCCCGTAAGCTTTAGTTATATTGTAGAGCTTTTTCAATTCTTGTTTTTACCTGTTGTGAGAGATCCTCAACCCGCACGAGGTGAGTATCACCAGATTTTCGTTCTTTGAGTTCAACTTGACCATTGGCCAAGGTTTTACTTCCTAAAGTTACCCTTATTGGATAACCTACTAAATCTGCATCCTTAAATTTCACGCCGGCACGTTCATCTCGATCATCCAGAATGACTTCGACTCTTAAATCTTTTAACTCTTGATAAAGTTTCTCAGCAGTTTCAACAACCAAGGAATCCTTATTACTGGTTGGTATAATTATACAATGGTATGGAGCAATTGGCATTGGCCAAATAATTCCGTTTTCGTCGTGGTTTTGTTCAATGGCTGCGGCAATTGTTCTGCTTACCCCAACGCCGTAACAACCCATCACACAGCTTTTTTCGACTCCGTTCTCATCTAAAAAGTTCGCACCAAGTGCTTTGCTGTATTTGGTTCCAAGCTTGAATACTTGACCAACTTCAATTCCTCTGGCCTCTTTAAGTGGAGCTCCACATTTAAGACAGGCTTCACCCTGTTCCACCATTCTTAAATCAAGAACCTCGTCTATACGGATATCTTTGCCGGGTACAACATCTACATAGTGATGATCCGGTTTATTCGCTCCACAGACCCCTTTCTTCATCAGGGGAACTTCTTGATCAGCAACTACCAAAAGTCCATCAGGTGCTCCGACTGGCCCTACAGACCCAGGTTCACACCCCAAAGTCTGCTGAACTAACTCAGATGAGGCAAGTTGAAGGGACACAAATCCACCTAAAGCGTTATTCAGTTTTATTTCATTGAGCGTGCGATCCCCACGTATTAACACCAAAAAGATTCTATCATCCCCTTGGTAGAGCAACGACTTTATGGTGGAACTCTTCGGTACTGCCAAAAACTCACTGAGGTCTTCAATGGTCTTTACTCCCGGTGTAGACACTAACTTACTCTTTCCTTCCGGAAATGCATCGTCAATTACCTGAGGGCGACACTCAGATTTCTCCATATTAGCTGCATAATCACACCCTGAACAATGAACGACGGCATTCTCTCCGGAATCAGCAAGAACCATAAATTCATGGGTTCCCCCTGTACCTCCAATGGCACCAGCATCTGCTTCAACAGGACGGAAAGTTAAACCACAGCGGGAAAAAATTCTACAATAAGCGTCATACATTTTTTTATAACTTTCATGGAGTCCAGCCTCGTCACGGTCAAAGGAATAGAGGTCTTTCATAACAAATTCACGGCCACGCATTAATCCAAAGCGAGGACGCCGCTCGTCCCGATATTTATTTTGTATTTGATAAAGAAGCATTGGGAGCTGTTTATAAGACCGAATTTCCCCCCGAACTAGGTCTGTGATAATTTCTTCGTGGGTTGGACCTAGACAGAACTCACGATTATGACGATCTTTTAGCCGAAATAACTCTGCACCATAAACATCCCAACGACCACTTTCTTTCCATAGTTCAGCCGGTTGCATAATTGGCATAAGGACTTCCTGTCCGCCTTTGGCATCCATTTCCTCTCTGACAATAGCTTCAATCTTTTTTAAGACTTTTAATCCTAAAGGCAAATAAGTGTAAAATCCGGAGGCCGACTTGCGAATTAAGCCTGCCCGGAGCATTAACTGATGGCTGATAACTTCTGCTTCAGCAGGTACTTCCCGAAGTGTAGGATTTAATAATTGACTGACGAGCATTGTGTCCATTCCCTTCTATATCATCTATTTATTTTTGTAAGTAAGTATGATAGCTAATTCACTGAGGCTATCGTTTCTGGTGTTCTTTAACATACTCTTCAATTTCGTGAAGCAAGGCTGCCAGTAACTCATGTTCTGGAAGGCGAGCAACTATCTCCCCCTTGCGAAATAAAAGCCCCATACCCTTTCCACCGGCAATCCCGTAATCGGCTTCACGAGCCTCGCCAGGCCCGTTGACTGCGCACCCCATAACCGCTACCTTTAACGGCTTGTCCAGGGGGGGAAGTTGAGCTAGCCGTTCCTCGACTTGCTCTGCCAATCCGGCCAGATCAACTTGAGTTCGACCACAGGTTGGGCAACTGATTAACTCTACACTACGCTGCCGCAAGCCTAAGGTATGTAAGATTTCTAAAGCCACGGGGATTTCTCGTACGGGATCACCGGTTAATGATACCCGAATGGTATCCCCTATGCCTTCGGCTAAAAGAGTACCAATTCCTATTGCCGATTTCACTACCCCGGAACTTACCGTCCCGGCTTCTGTAACCCCTAAATGCAAAGGATACTCGGTAACTTCGTGGATCTTTCGATAGGCTTCAAGCATTAAAGGAACAGAGGATGCTTTTAGAGAGACCTTAATTTTATCATATCCCTCGTCTTCCAGAAGACGAATATGTCCTAAAGCACTTTCGACCATTCCCTCGGCAGTAGGCCCCCCGTACTTTTCCAGGAGTTCCTTTTCTAACGAGCCGGCGTTAACTCCGATCCGAATAGGGATTTGCCGTTCCTTAACTGCCCTAACAACCTCTTGCACCTTCCAGCGGGCTCCAATATTCCCCGGATTCAACCTTAGGCCATGAACCCCTTGCTCAACTGCTTGAATAGCCAAACGGTAATCGAAATGTATGTCAGCGATTACAGGGAGTGAGCTATCAACTGCAATTATCTTTAAGGCCTCACCCGCATCCTGATCTAGAACTGCCAGTCGCACAATCTCACACCCAGCTTTCGCTAAAGAATGAATCTGGGCAAGTGTGCTGACAGTGTCTCTGGTATCCGTATTAGTCATAGATTGTATAACGATCGGAGCCCCTCCGCCTACTTTTATAGATCCAACCTGCACAGCTTTGGTGCTTTTTCTGTGAATCATGAATTCCGTTCCCCCTGTATATCAATCAAGGCAAGATCTAACCTGCTTTAACAAACAAGCGCAAAACATCTTTATAAGTTACAGCCAGCATTAAACCCATAAGCAAGACAAAGCCCACCAAATGGATCATATTTTCCTTTTCAGGATTAAGAGGTTTGCCTCTCAAACCTTCAATTAAAAGAAAAACCAGTCTGCTTCCATCAAGTGCCGGTATAGGAAAAAGGTTAATGAGACCTAGTTGAATACTCAAAACACCTGTTAACCCTAATAAATTAGAGAAACCTTCTTTAGCACCCTCTCCAATAACCTGGGCTATCATCACCGGGCCACCCACGTCTGCAGGAATTTTTCCAGTGATCATTTGTACTAAGGTTACAACGATCAGCTTAGTAAAATCAACGGATCGTTCAATTCCGACTCTTGTTGCCTCGATGATTGAGGCGTGAACATAAGTAACTTCAGGTGCGATCCCTATCATTCCGTGCCCTGTCTGAGCATCCTTTTCGGTCTTTACAGAAACAGTATGACGTTGCTGATCGGCACCTCTCTGGATAGTAAGGTTTATCACTTGCTCTGGTTTAGAATGAATTACTTCAGTTAAACGTGTCCAGTCTGGCGTTGGGTCTTGATTGACAGCAATAATTCTATCCCCAGCAAGGAGGCCAGATGCTGCAGCCGGCTTATCTTTGAGTAATGAGCCAATCGTGTTAGTATTGCTCTGAGCCGGAATCCCCATGTAAGCAAAAACACTGACAAACATAACAATTGCCAATACAAAATTCATAATAGGACCGGCAGCTATTACCGCCATGCGTTGCCATATAGGCTTGTTCATGAAACTTCTGGCGTCTTTGTTTGAGGCAATTACTGCTTGACCATTATCATTGATTTCCGGATCCATACCATGAAGTTTGACAAACCCCCCAAGAGGAACAATCCGTAGAGAATAAAGTGTTTCTTTCCCCTGATAACCCACGATTTTCGGACCAAAACCAAAGCTAAACTCAATTACCTTAACTCCAATCCACTTTGCGACAATATAGTGTCCAAATTCGTGAATCATGACCATGCTTCCAAAGACAAAAACAATGGCTAGTGTCGTTAACACTTTAACCCCCCCTTATCGATATTCGCGGCTCCATATCAGAACCTGGTTCGTAATTCGTGGATCGAAAGGTTTATAATTTGCTTCCACTGAATGATATTTATGTGCCAAGATTTAATTTAGAAATTGTGTGTTGTTAATCTTTTAGAACCCAGAAATTAATTCTTCGGCCCGTTGACGAGCCCAATTATCTGCATCGAGTATACTTCCCAGATCCAGATTATCTAAAACATAATGTTCCGAGCAGACTTTTTTAACGATATTTATAATTGCCGGATAAGAAACCTTCTTTTGGAGAAATGCTAAAACTACAACCTCATTAGCCGCATTCATTACAGCTGGGAGAGTTCCCCCTCGTCGACCAACTTGATACGCTAAAGCCAGGGCCGGAAAGGCTTCAAAATCCGGCTCATGGAATGTCAAGGTTTTCCCCCGAAGATTAAGTCGCTCAAAGGGATTTTTCCATCGTGTTGGGTAACTTAAAGCATATTGAATTGGCAATCGCATATCCGGCCTGCCTAACTGAGCTAGTACGGAACCATCCTGATATTCGACCATAGAGTGGATTACACTCTGTGGATGAATGAGAACTTCTATTGCATCATACTCCAAGGCAAACAAATGATGGGCCTCAATGACTTCCAATCCTTTATTCATCATTGTTGAAGAATCAATAGTAATTTTTGCACCCATTTCCCAGTTTGGATGGCAAAGTGCTTTCTCCAAAGTAACAGTGTCTAACTTTTCCTTTGTCCACCCAAAGAAAGGACCTCCCGAAGCCGTCAAAATAATTTTTTCGATTGTTTCAGGACTTTCTTCTAAACACTGAAATATGGCTGAATGCTCACTGTCCACAGGTAGTATTTTACAGCCGTTTTTTTCAGCCGCGGACATTACCAAATCTCCGCCGGCCACTAAGGTCTCTTTATTGGCAAGGGCAATAGTTTTTCCTGCTGCAATTGCAGATAGCGTAGGTTCCAACCCTACTCTGCCTGATAGGGCGGTAACAACTATATCGACTTTCTCAGCAACAACAGAATTAATTATTCCTTCCATTCCTTGAGCCACTTTGATTGGTAAATCTCTCAACCGACCGCGTAGATCACTGGCAGCAGGTTCATCCATCATTACTACAACTTCAGGTTGAAACAGCCGAGCCTGTTCTTCCATAAGCCGGACATTTTTATCGGCTGCCAAGGCGTAAATTTTAAGGCGTCCTTCGGCATGACTGACAACATCTAATGTTTGCCGCCCTATCGACCCTGTAGACCCTAAGATTGTCAGTGTTTTCAAGACGAATCATCTCTTCCTGCTTATAGCTTATTATATTAATAGAAATTATATCTACAAACTTTTAGTTTTTTGGAGGCCCGAACACACCAACTCTTCGCACAGCTTCATAACATATTACAAAAGCAGGCCCAACAATAAGACCAAACCCTCCTATCAATTGAAGCCCTACATACATTGAAATAAGCGTGGGTAAGGGGTGAATCCCAATTCCTTTAGATAAAATCTTTGGTTCTAAAAATTGTCGTATAGTGACTGTTACAATCCACATAACTAAGAGCTTTACCCCTTCTCCCAAAGATCCCATAATAAATAGTCCAATTATCCAGGGGACGAAGAGGATTCCTGTACCCACAACAGGCACAATGTCCAAAATGCCAGCAGTTACCCCTAAAGTTACTGCATAACGATTTCCCATGATTAGTAGTCCTGCAATTGTAGAGAGGGCCGTTACCGAAACTAAAATTGCCTGCGACCTTAAATATCCCACAACAGCGGCTCCCAGATCAGTGCTAATTGCTTGAGCACTTACATGCCATCGTCGTGGAAACAAGTTAGATATAAATCTTCTTACTTCCGGATAACTTGAGCTGATTAGTAATGTGGCAACAATAGAGACCACTAATATTATGAATACTCTAGGCAATGCAGTTAAAAACGACAACAAAAGTGAACTGGCAGACTTTGCCCAAGCCTGTAGTGTAGAAGCTAACGATTGAGTCGCTGAAAACAAAGTATCTTGTATTTGAGGATTAACCTCTACAAACCTTTCAGCTGTCTCCACTTGCTTGGAGACCAAATCTACCAGATAGCCATAATTAGGTAAACTGATAGCTAACTCAGACAACTCTGTATAGAGGCGTGCAACAATTATAAAAACAAAAAGACTTAATCCTGCAACTGCAATAAGTAAAGAAAGTATTGCTGCATAAGGTCTTCTAATTCTTACTGCCCTCATTAACCTAACTAGAAGGGGTTCAAGTAAAAAAGCAATGATCAGGGCAATAATGAAGGGTAGAAATGCGCTAAATAACTCGCTAACAACTCCAAAAAAAATCGGTAAGAAATCATGGAAAAAGTATGTAAAAAGTTTTAGGAGGACAAGCAGACTTGTTACTATTGCCAACCTATTGATATTTGCCCATAGAGGGTGTTTTTGAATACTCATTACTTTCACCTCATGACAGCAGTATTATTCCATAGTATACCAACGGTAAGGCAAATATAAGACTATCAAAACGATCTAAAATCCCCCCATGCCCAGGTATAAGGTTCCCTGAATCTTTAACTCCTGCACTGCGTTTTAATGCTGATTCAAATAGATCTCCAATTTGAGCACTAATTCCAATTATTACGCCTATGACAATATAGTTATGCCAAGGTGCTCCTCCGATTATGTGCCAGCTGACAAGGGCTATTATGATACTGAAGACTAAGCCTCCGATGGAACCTTCTATAGTCTTCTTAGGACTTACATTAGGAGCTAAAAGATGCTGACCAAATTGTCTCCCTATAAGATATGCACCGGTATCTGTAGCCCATACCAAAAAAATCGTAAGCATTGTCCACTCGATTCCTCGCGGAAGTTGCCGAAGTAAGTAGAGGTGAGACAGCATGACTACTGCATAAAGAACAGCTAATAAATTAAAATTTGCTTCCGTGAGCTGCGTCTTAGGATATGTTAAGGCAAGGCGTCCCAGGCAAATAAGAAACCAAAATATAAGGGCCGCCATTATCCATTCTTCCCTACCAATGAATAAACTAGTCAGCCACACAGCAGTGGCTGTAGAAGTTTGTATATACCAAGGGGCTACTCCCATCTGAACACCAATTTGTAAAAATTCTCGCAAGGCCAGGAATGTCAATACAGCTATCAAAAATGCTGTATAAGATCCCCCCAAATATATTAAACCCAGTAATAGTGGCGCACCGATAAGTGCACTCATGGTTCGTTTAAACATGTGTTTTCCTCAATCTGTATGTATTCCACCAAAGCGGCGATCCCGTTGTTGGTACGCTTTAATTGCATTAAGTAATGACTTTTCCCCGAAATCGGGCCAAAGCTCCTCGGTAACTACAATTTCAGTATACGCTAACTGCCAGAGCAAGAAATTGCTTAGCCTCATCTCTCCTGAAGTCCGAATCATTAAATCAGGATCAGGCAAACCCTTTGTAAAAAGTGCATCACTAATGCATTTTTCATTAATGTCTTCTATTTTCTGTTTCTGATTTAAAACTTCGTTGCTTATTTTTTTGACAGCATCTATGATTTCTGATCGTCCACCATAGTTTAAGGCAATATTAAGTATAAGGCCCGTATTATTTTGAGTACGTTTAATTGAGTTTTCTAACTCCTTCTGCGCTTCCGAAGGCAGAGCTGAAATACCCCCTATAGCCCGAATAACAACATTATTATGATGAAGTTCTTGCAGTTCTTTTCTTAAGTATTCTGTAAGAAGAGTCATAAGAACACCAACTTCATCCTTTGGCCTACTCCAATTTTCCGTAGAAAATGCATAGACGGTCAAAACCTTAATTCCTAAGTTGGAACAGGTCTTCACAATCTTTCGTAAAGCCTCGACTCCCGCCCGATGTCCCATTGACCGGGGAAGCCCACGCTTTTTAGCCCACCGCCCATTCCCATCCATGATTATGGCAACATGGCGAGGAAGACGTTCGAGCGCAATCTGATCGAGAGAATTCTCTTTATTTTGTTTCCAAGCCTTGAGCCACATCATTTACACCCCTATTTCGATATTCGTTGTTAGTGGTTCGATGTTTGTGTCATATTTGTCCTCTTAAAGCGATTCATTTTGTATGCCCTTAGTACTCACATCGACACATAGTTCTTGGGCCGTTCTTCGAAGCCACTCGAACTACAAACCCGTATTAAGAGTAAGACCCCCTTAAATCTTAGGGGGTCAATGTCTGTCTGATCGAGAAATTTTCATGTGCTAATACGAAATCCAAATGGTCACAAAACTCTCTGACCCGAACAACTCGGTAGATTCCCCACGATTCTATATTACCATGGGGACGTGTGATTTGGAAAGCGTAAGGTTTAGATAAGCGCTCAATTTCGGGTTTAACCTCATTCCAATCTCGACCGAGCCAAGTCTGACTCATACTTCTACGATTTCACTTTCTTTTGTTTCCATGACTCGATCTATCTCTTTAATAATTTTATCGGTTATTTTCTGCACTTCATCCTGTGCGCGTTTAACCTCATCTTCAGAGACTTCATGATCCTTCTCTAACTTTTTCAACTGATCATTAACATCCCTGCGCACATTCCGTACTGCAACCCGCGCTTCTTCCGCCTTCTTTTTAACGGTCTTGACTAATTCCGTTCTCCTCTCGGCAGTCAGTTGAGGTATCATAAGGCGTATAACATTTCCATCGCTGGACGGATTAAGGCCCAAGTCTGATTTCATAATTCCCTTTTCAATTGCCGGTAAAACCGTTCTGTCCCACGGCTGAATCAGAAGCATTCTTGCTTCAGGAGTTGAAATATTGGCAAGTTGATTAATCGGTGTAGGGGCACCATAATATTCGACCATTACCTTATCCAAGACACTTGGGTTGGCCCGACCTGCTCGTATTGTTGTGTATTCCCTGCGCAATGCATCAACTCCCTTGTGCATTCGCTCGTTAGCGTCTTTAATGACCTCAGAAATCATTGACTATCCCTCCCAACATATGTTCCAATCGATTCACCCATCAGAACTCGACGAATATTACCTTGTTTGGTTAGGTCAAAAACAATTACCGGTATATTATTATCCATGCATAATGATGTAGCCGTGGAATCCATTACCCCAAGACCTCTACTAAGTACATCTAAATAGCTCAATTTATCAAATCTTTGAGCATTTGGATTTGTCATCGGATCAGAATCATAAACTCCATCAACTCGTTTAGCCATTAAGATTACTTCAGCTTCAATCTCCGCAGCTCTTAAGGCTGCAGTAGTATCCGTTGAGAAGTAAGGGTTACCAGTCCCAGCTGCAAAAATCACAATCCGCCCTTTTTCCAGATGTCGGATGGCTCGCCGGCGAATATATGGTTCAGCGACTTGTCGCATTTCTATAGCGGATAGAACCCGGGTATCTGATCCTGCTTTTTCCAGAGCGTCCTGTAAAGCCAAGGCGTTCATCACTGTTGCCAGCATACCCATGTAATCAGCTTGAGAGCGATCCATTCCTTGTGCGCTACCCGTAATACCACGCCATAAGTTTCCTCCACCAACAACTAGGCTGACTTCAACCCCCATGTCTCGGATTTCAGCGACTTGCTCCGCTACGGAAACCAGCATATCATGTTGAAGGCCAAATCCTTGATTCCCTGCCAGCGCTTCCCCGCTTATCTTAAGGACAACTCGTTTATACCGTGGTTTTTCCATGGATTAACCTCCACCATTCTATTTCTATTCTTTTGTATGCATTTTGGATATTTCAAAAAGAGAACACCAGGGTGTTCTCTAGATTGCTGATTATGTCAATTATCGATTTAACTCTTTCATTACCTCAGCTGCGAAGTCATCTTGTCGTTTTTCGATACCTGCACCCAACTCGTAACGAGTGAAGCGACGAATGACAATACGCTCACCGATCTTAGCTGTCTTATCTAGAACCAGATCCTTAATGCTCTTATCTGGATCTTTGACAAAAGCTTGTTCTAATAAACATACTTCTTTATAGAACTTTTCAATTCGGCCTTCTACCATTTTTTCAATAATTTTTTCCGGTTTACCTTCATTAAGAGCTTGGGCCTTCAAAATATCTCTTTCATGTTGGAGTACATCTGCCGGAACTTCTTCCTTGTTTAGATATTGTGGGTTTGCAGCTGCAATATGCATGCCTATATCACGAACCAAGGTCTTAAATTCGTCCCCGCGAGCCACAAAATCCGTCTCACAGTTCACTTCTAACAGTACACCGATCCGTCCGCCACCATGAATATAGGCTTCAATTAATCCTTCTGCCGCAACACGTGCACCCTTCTTCGCTGCTGCAGCAAGTCCTTTTTCACGGAGATAATCACAAGCCTTCTCCAATTCACAACCACATTCTATCAGTGCCTTTTTACAATCCATCATGCCTGCACCGGTACGTTCTCTGAGTTCTTTAACTAGAGCTGCAGTTACTTCCGCCATTGTTTTAACCTCCTATTTTCGAGGCGTAAAACGCGAGATGCGAGGGACGATCATCGATTTCATCTCGACACTCGATGTTTAACGCCAACTATATTATATGTGTTTTCTACAAACCAAACGTTTTAAGTATTTATGGTATATCAAATAAAGTTGTAAGTAATATCAAACATGCGAGGTTCGAACTTCGAACTTCGAACTTCGAACCTCGCATTTCAATAATACTTGACTTACGCCTCAGCAGCTTCCCCAGCTTCTTCAGCTTCTTCTTCATTACCTTGTTGTCCTTCAATAATAGCATCAGCCATTTTAGCTGTTAACAGCTTGACTGCACGAATTGCATCATCATTTGCTGGAATAACAACATCAATCTCATCCGGGTCACAGTTGGTATCAACTATTGCTACAATAGGAATATTCAAACGGCGTGCTTCTGCAACAGCAATACGCTCTTTACGAGGATCTACAATAAACAGAGCATCCGGGAGTTTTTTCATGTTTTTGATTCCACCCAAGAAGCGCTCCAATTTTTCCATCTCGTGACGCAGTGCTGAAACTTCCTTTTTCGTAAGCACTTCAAAAACACCTTCTGCCTCCATACGCTCTAAAACACGCAAACGATCTACACGTTTTTGAATAGTTTGGAAGTTAGTCAGCATTCCACCGAGCCATCGCTCATTAACAAAGTACATTCCACAACGAGCAGCTTCTTCTTTAACTGACTCTTGTGCTTGTTTCTTGGTACCTACAAACAGCATGGTACCGCCTTCAGTGGCAAGATTCCGTACAAAGTTATAAGCCTCATCAACTTTTTTTACTGTCTTTTGCAGGTCAATAATGTAGATTCCATTGCGCTCAGTAAAAATATAACGTGCCATCTTCGGATTCCAGCGACGAGTTTGGTGTCCAAAGTGAACACCCGCTTCCAGTAATTGTTTCATTGAAATTACAGCCATTTTAAATACCTACTCTCTTTTTGTTTTGTCCACCGCAGGTTCATCTCAAAGTACCCCTTGCCTCCCGACAAGGAACTGATACTTTCATCCCACTGCGTGTGTCATTAAATCACACTGCTACTAGCTTAACATATTCCCTTTTCCATTGCAACGAAATATCTATATAATGTTTTGGTGTTGTCTAAGTTAGCAGGCAGCATGTCTGGAAAGATTTGACCGGATATCATATTTCTGAATAAAGATCTCCAAATCACTCATAAGTTCAGGAAAGGGGAAATAGAATTCGCTCACATAATATAAGTCCTGGCCTGTCCGTATCTGAGCGATTTCTTGACCTTTATCATCAAAATAAAAGGCAACTCGTCTAATATCTTGTGGCTCCAAAACACGTTCTCCAAGTAAGGATTGAAAGATAATTTGCCCCTTATCAATAATAACATGTTTACTCTTTCCAAATACCCACAAGGTTATAATAACGAGTACTGCAACAGCATAGATTCCAATCAGCACTCGAAGCTCTAAAGGAGGCAACTTACTAAAAGCGTGTATACCCCCAATAATCAAGGGATATAGAATAAGAAACACAAGGCCCGGTACAATAAGGGGCTTCAGTTGGTAAACATAATCATGTTGTTCCTCATCATGTTCTTCCATCGTAACACCTCCTAAACAATACTGGCTGGTGTAGATTGCTGTGGAACTTTACTTCATGTGCTTAGTGTGTTTTTCCAATTCATCAAGTAAGTAATCGTTAAGAACGCGAATATAAGTTCCTTTCATCCCTAAAGATTTTGACTCGATGACCCCGGCAGACTCAAATTTTCTCAGAGCGTTAACAATTACGGAACGAGTGATTCCTACACGATCAGCAATTTTGCTGGCAACCAAAAGACCTTCTCCGCCTCCTAATTCGGCAAAGATATGCTCAACTGCTTCTAGTTCAGAGTACGACAAGGTTCCTACTGCGATTTGGACAGCAGCTTTTTTACGCGCCTCTTCTTCAGCACGTTCTGCCTTCACACGTAAAATTTCCATACCGACGACAGTTGCTCCATATTCAGCAAGCACTAAATCATCTTCATTAAACTCCACATCATACTTAGCAAGTACTAGGGTTCCAACTCGCTCTCCTCCACCTAAAATAGGTACAGTGGTGGTCAATTTATTAGTGAAACCGCAGGATTCAGTGCTATTAAAAATACAGCCATTAGCAACTTGAGTAGTATTTGTCGTAGTTCCGGTAATCTTCATTAACCCTTCATTGTAACTTTCCGGAAATCGCTCGCTGTGAACAACAATGTCTTCCATGATTCCGCAAGCAAAACCATCCATAAAGCTGTAACCAAGGATCTTTCCGCGTCGCCCTACAATGTAACAGTTCGCCGTTACAGCCTGCCTTAATACTTTGGCCATTTCCTCAAAATCTACAGGATTACCAGCTGCCCTCTGAATTAATTTATTTATAGTTCTTGTTTTTTCTAATAATGTCGTTTCCATGTTAATAAATCCCCCTTTAACTTTAAGTTCTCCGTTTGTCAAATTTACAAAATATAACGGGCTAGGTCTTGGTTTTTAATGACATCGCCTAAGCGATGTTCCACATACTCCTTGTTGATAGTTACCGTATAATCTTCAGGGAGTTCCGAAGCCTCAAAGGATAATTCTTCCAGAACTTTTTCGACAATCGTATGGAGTCGTCGAGCCCCAATATTTTCTGTGGTTGAATTAACTTTGTAGGCAACTTCTGCTAATTCATCAATAGCATTCTCTGTAAAATCAACGTTTATCCCTTCAGTTCTCAATAAAGCACTGTATTGCTTAATAAGTGATGATTGAGGCTCTGTAAGAATTCTTTTGAAATCTGCTACACTTAAGGATTCAAGTTCCACCCGAATCGGAAATCTCCCTTGCAGCTCAGGAATTAAATCTGAAGGCTTACTTACATGAAAGGCCCCTGCAGCAATAAACAAGATGTGGTCTGTCTTAACCGGACCATATTTTGAGACAACAGTCGATCCTTCAACGATTGGGAGAATGTCACGTTGAACTCCGCCTCTAGAAACATCTGCTCCACTTGTACCTTCACGTCCGGCAATTTTATCGATCTCATCTAAGAACACAATTCCTTCTTGTTCAGTTCTACGAATTGCTTCCTGCACAGCTTCATCTTGATCAATTAAATTTTGGGCTTCTTCCTGAATCAAAATCTTTCGCGCTTCGCGAACGTTAACTTTTCTTTTCTTATGACGCTTGGGGAGCATCCCGGACATCATATCCTGGATATTGAGCCCCATCTCCATCATGTTATTGTTGCCTAACATATCCGACAGAGGCGTACTTTCCTCAACCGTAATATCAATAACTTTCTCTTCAAGCTCCCCACGCAGTAAGTGTTCTTTAACAAGCTTCCGTTCTTTTTCAATTTCAGGAGTCACTTGAGGTTCCTTTTCCTGGTTCGATGCCTGACCAAATAACATTTGAAAGGGGTTGCTGGATGTACTCTCGGCGCGTTTTTCCGGAACAAGTAATTCGAGCAAGCGTTTTTCGGCATTAACCGCTGCCTGAGCCTGTACTTGTTCCATTCGCTCGGCCTTGACCATGCGTAAGGATATTTCAACTAAATCTCTGATGATTGATTCAACATCCCGGCCCACATAGCCAACTTCGGTAAATTTTGTTGCCTCAATTTTTATAAAGGGGGCTCTGACGAGCCTAGCTAACCGTCTGGCTATCTCTGTTTTACCAACGCCTGTTGGACCAATCATCAAAATGTTTTTGGGTATAACTTCTTCTTGCAAATCTTCCGGCAAACAAGAGCGTCGGTAACGATTCCGCAAAGCAACGGCAACAGCTCGTTTTGCTGCATTCTGTCCGATAATATACTGATCCAATTCTAAGACAATTTGACGCGGAGTCAAGTGTTCCATAGTCACACCCCCTATAACTCTTCGACGATTATTTGATCATTGGTATAAACACATATTGACGCAGCTACTAGCATTGCTTCTTTTACAATAACAGATGTTGGTAGATCCGAATGTTTAGCTAAGGCACGCGCCGCTGCCAGCGCATAGTTTCCACCTGACCCAATAGCTGCGATTCCATCATCTGGTTCAATCACTTCACCTGAACCGGATACAATTAAAAGATTTTGGGAATCGGCAACAAGTAATAAGGCTTCAAGATTCCTCAGCATTTTATCCATTCGCCATTCCTTCGCTAACTCTACAGCTGATCGCTGTAGGTTTCCATGATACTCTTCGAGTTTTTGCTCAAACTTATCAAAAAGAGTAAACGCATCCGCAACGGATCCGGCAAACCCTGCAATGACTTTCCCATGAAATAAGCGACGAACTTTGCGGGCCGTATGTTTCATAATGGTCGCTTGCCCCATAGTTACTTGACCATCACCCGCTATAGCTACTTGTTCCCCTTTCTTCACAGCGACAATAGTTGTTGCATGAAACATAATCAACCCCCCTTAAATCAAGTTTACTAGGGCAATTTCAGCATGTCAAGTTGAATTGTAGGTAATTTACATTTTTTTGAGAAAACTTATCATTTCTCGTCGTTTATAGAGAGTTTTGCTCGAGGATGAGCTTGACTAAAAACCTCTTTAAGCCGTTCCCGAGTTAGATGAGTATATATTTGAGTGGAAGAAAGCTTCTTATGTCCTAATAGCTCTTGGACACTTCTTAAATCCGCTCCTCCATCTAACAAATGAGTAGCAAAAGAATGACGCAGCATATGAGGGTGGACATGTTGTTCAAGGCTAATCTTAGCAACCAGTTTATCTAAAATCCTACGAACCGATCTCTCTGAAAGACGCGTTCCTTGATAATTCAGCAACAGTGCTTTATTGTGATCTGCACGCATCTTCAGATAGGCTCTTATGGCTTGAATAGCGTAGTTTGTAACCGGCACCACCCGCTCCTTATTCCCCTTGCCAAGCACTCGTATCAGGCCGCTGTCCAAATCCAAACTGTCTCGATCAAGACTAATCAACTCACTCACTCTAAGCCCTGAACCGTAAAGAAGCTCAAGAATCACTTTATCTCGACAGCCTAAAAGATTCGACTCATCCGGAGCCCCAAGCAGCCCTCCAATCTGATCTGTATATAGGAAATGCGGGAGTTTTCGTCCGAGCTTCGGACTTGCCACCCGCCGTACCGGATTATCTTTTAGGATGCCCTTGTAGCATAAAAATTTAAAGAATGACCGCAGAGCTGCCAGTTTTCGAGCCATGCTCTTTCTTGCTAATCCATGTTCTGACAGGATACCAAGAAAACTACGAACAGTATAGATATCGATCTGATCCACGGTGAGTGCTTCAGGTTCTTGTCCCAAGTCAGACGCCGCAAAATTGAAGAACTGGTTTAAATCGGTCTGATAAGCAACAATCGTATGCTCTGAACGATTTTGAGAGTTTTGGTAGCCTATAAACAAACTTAATGCTTGATCGATAAGCATTCCTACCTCCCCATATCCTCTCTAAGGCAAAATTCCTCTATGGCAGCCAGGGCTCGTTCAGCAATCCTAGTATTCTTTTCCCGCTTATCTCTTATCCTCTGAGACAAAGGCGGGAGTAAGCCGAAATTTATGTTCATCGGTTGAAAACTTTGACTCGGGGATCCTTCTAAATGGCGGGCTAATCCCCCTATAGCCGTTTCAGGAGGAAAAACCAAGGTCTCCATCCCATTGAGCCTCCTCCATACATTAAGTCCTGCCAGAAGCCCGCTGGCTGCAGATTCGACATACCCTTCGACTCCTGTCATTTGACCGGCAAAGAAGAGCTCGGGGTTAAGACGTAAGCTAAAGTCAGCCTTTAGAACTTTCGGAGCATTCAAGAATGTATTACGGTGCATTACTCCATAACGTACAAACTCGGCCTTTTCTAAGCCTGGAATTAAAGCAAATACTCGCTTTTGTTCTCCCCATTTTAGATGAGTTTGAAACCCTACCAAATTAAATAAAGTTCCCGCCTGATTTTCTTTACGAAGTTGCACTACAGCATATGATCTTTTTCCGGTTCTCTTGTCGACCAAACCTACTGGCTTTAAGGGACCAAATGTAAGTGTCTGTGGTCCACGCTTGGCCATCACCTCAATAGGCAGACAACCTTCAAAGACCTTGCCTTGTTCAAATCCCTTAACTTCCGACATCTCAGCTTCAACTAAGGCCTGATAAAAGGACTCATACTCCTCCTTACTCATTGGACAATTCAAGTAATCTGCTTCTCCTTTATCATACCGGGAAGCATAAAAGGCTTTCTCTAGATCAATCGATTCCAAGGTAACTATTGGAGCAGCCGCATCATAGAAGGATAATGCATTCTCACCGGTTGTCCTTAATATATCCTCTGCTAAATCATCTGAGGTTAATGGACCGCTAGCGACTATTGTAATTCCTGTTAACGGTAGCTTATGCACTTCTCTACGATGAATACTCACATTGGGATGTTGTTCTAATCTTTTTGTAACTTCACTTGAAAACAGTTCCCGATCGACAGCTAAGGCACCGCCAGCGGGAACCGCATTATGATCTGCCGCACTCATGATCAAAGATCCTAAACGGCGCATTTCTTCTTTTAATAATCCGACGGCATTCTCAATAGCAGCGCCTCTAAGGGAATTGCTGCAAACAAGCTCAGCAAACCCACCTGTTTGATGAGCAGGTGGCATTTTAGTCGGACGCATTTCAAACAATTCAACCTGAACACCGCGCTCGGCAAGCTGCCAAGCAGCCTCTGAACCTGCTAGACCTGCTCCGATAACAGTTATTGACTTTTGCATGTAATTTATTCGCTCCTAAAGTTTAATTAGATTCACTTTCCTCAATTACTTTTGTGTGTCGACATTCCGGATTTGTACAAACGTGCTTCTTTTGTCGTTTTGTTGATTTTATAACCATCAGTTGCTGACACTCTGGGCAAGGGTCAGGAGCAGGCATTTCCCAAGAAACAAAGTCACATTCCGGATAGCCGAGACACCCGTAAAACTTACGCCCCTTCTTGGAACGGCGAACCACAAGAGGTTTGGAACAAGTGGGACAGTTGGCCCCCACCTCTTCGAACAGAGGTTTAGTATTCCGGCAGTCAGGAAAGCCTGGGCAAGCTAAGAATTTACCATAACGCCCCATTTTTATGACCATATTGCGGCCACAGCTTTCACATATTTCTTCTGAAACCTGATCCTCAATCTTTACCTTGCCAATTTTCTCATCTGCCTCGGCCAGGGTTATCGAAAAAGGAACATAATAGTCTTGAACCACAGCCTTCCATGAGGCCTTGCCTTCTTCGATAAGATCAAGCCGCTCTTCTAAATTCGCTGTAAACTCCAGATTCAAGATGTCTGGGAAATGCTCTTTGAGTAAAGTAATGACGATATCACCCAGTTCTGTAAGCAGCAGCTGTTTTTCCTCTTTAAGAACATAGCCCCTTGTTTGAATGGTCTCAATGGTTGGGGCATAGGTACTTGGTCTTCCGATCCCCTCTTCCTCCATCTTTCGAACAAGAGATGCCTCAGTGTATCGTGGAGGTGGTTCGGTAAAATGCTGTTTCTCTTGAAGTTTAATGACCTGCAATTTTTCTCCTGGCGTAACTAAAAGAGTCAAAGCGCTTTGTTCGTCCTCTGTCGATTCAGCATCATCATTGCCTTCTTCATAGATCGCTAAAAAACCCGGGAATCGAACACTGGAGGCATTTGCTCTAAATAAATAATCATCCACTTGGGATTCCACAGTCAAGGTATCAATAATGGCCACACTCATCTGACTTGCCATAAAGCGCTCCCAGATTAAACGATACAATCTCAATTGATCACGGGACAAAATCCCCTTTAACAAATCAGGAGTTCGCAAAGGGAGAGTCGGTCTGATTGCCTCATGGGCTTCTTGAGACCTCCCTTTATTAGCAAACTGACGTGGTTCCGGCGGATAATACTCATTACCGTAGTTAGCCAGAACCCATTCCTTAGCCTCCTCCTGAGCAACTTCTGCAATCTTAACTGAGTCTGTACGCATGTATGTAATTAAACCGACGGTACCTTCTTTGCCGAGATCAAGCCCCTCATACAACTGTTGAGCCAACATCATGGTGCGCTTTGGTGAAAACCCTAATTTCCGGTGAGCTTCCTGCTGCAAACTACTTGTAGTAAAGGGTGGCGCAGGAAGTCTCTTTTTCTCTTTAGTACGCACATCAGAAACTTCAAACACTTTTCCAGCTAAATCTGCTAAAACAGTGTCCATTTCTGTTCTGCTGGAAATAGTTATTTTCTTGCCGGATTTTTTCATAAGTTTAGCGAAGAATTTTCCTCCGGCAGATTGAAGGTTCGCATTTAAACTCCAATACTCTTCCGATACAAATGCTTGTATTTCTTCTTCTCGGTCATCAATTAAACGGACTGCGACAGATTGAACCCGTCCGGCACTTAGTCCTTTCTTAATTTTCCGCCAGAGTAATGGACTTAGTTGATATCCCACCAAACGGTCTAATACCCGTCGCGCTTGTTGAGCATCCACTCGATCCTGATCAATTTGACGGGAATGTTTGATAGCAGATTGAATAGCTTGTTTAGTAATTTCGTGGAATTCAATCCGATTTTTATCCTCTTTGTTAAGTCCTAGTAAATGGGATAAATGCCAGGCTATTGCTTCTCCTTCTCGATCCGGGTCAGAGGCTAAAAAAACCTTGTCCGCTCCTTTAGCAGCGGCACGTAATTCCTTAATCAGATCTCCTCGTCCGCGAATGGCAATGTATTTTGGTTCAAAATCATTTTCTAAATCCACACCTAATTGACTTTTCGGCAAGTCTCGTAAATGTCCCATTGAAGCTTTAACTGTATACCTGCTTCCTAGAAATTTGCTGATGGACTTTGCCTTAGCGGGAGACTCCACTATTACAAGCGTTTTTGACATTATTTCACCTCTATAACATAAAGAAAACTCTTTGGAGGTTCGAATTCCGATACACCGAGAATCGAACTTGAATGTTTTCTTTCAGAAAACAGTAATAACCTAATTGCTTTCTTATATACACTTATATCCAGAATAGTTTATTCTCAGTACTTAAGAATAAAAATCATAAAACTAAGCCCTATCTTAACGCCTTTTTGGTAGTATGTCTAGCGTTCTCTAGCTAATACATAATGTTGTCCCGGTAATTGAGTCACTTTTCCCCCTAATTGTAGTTCTAATAAGGCCAAAGAGATCGCCGATACCGTGAGGCTAGAATTCATAGTAAGTTGGTCAATATGTATTGGTACATCACTTAATTGACTTAAAAGAGACTCATAATCTAATTCCTCTTTTGCAAGACCAGAGCCCTCTTTACTTGTGCCTGAAGGCCCTCTAAGCAACGAACTATATCCTTCATGGTTTGACCATATAGGCAGTTCGTTGCAAATATCATCAATACCTTCAACAATTTTGGCTCCTTGACGAAGCAAATGATGAGACCCCCGACTTACCTCGCTAAAAATCGGTCCCGGAACCGCAAATACTTCTCGCCCTTGTTCTAGGGCAAAATCAACGGTTATTAAGGCACCGCTTTTTTCCGCTGCCTCTACAACCACAACTCCTCGAGAAGAACCACTGATCAAGCGATTACGGGCAGGAAAATGTACAGCATTAGGTGGGGAGCCCGGTACAAATTCACTAATTAATGCTCCATTTTTCAGTATTTCATCAGCAAGTCCTTTGTTTTCTTGAGGATATATTTTGTCAAGGCCACAACCGAGGAAGGCCCAGGTTACTCCATCCGCTTGCAGGCTCCCTTGGTGGGCAGCAGTATCAATTCCTCGTGCGAGGCCGCTGATAACAATGATTCCTTTGGCAGCAGCATCCCGAGCAAGCATCTTAGCAACTGCTTTTCCATAAGGAGTTGCCTTTCGAGAGCCTACAATGGCCAGCCCATCCCCATCCCCTTTTAATTGCCCACGATAATACAATAGAGGAGGCGCATCCGATAACTCAGCTAACAAAGAAGGGTATTCCTTCTCATCTGGAGTTATTATCTTGATTCCCTGTCTTATCAGCGCATCCCCTACCTTTTGAGGATCAATTATTTGTCTGGCTTTTAGTAATTCCTTAATCCACTTTTCCTGATTAAATATATGAAGATATTCCTGCGTGGAAGCTTCCCAAGCTTTGACTGCACTGCCAAAGCAGGCAATAAGCTGACGTAAGTGCTGGCTTCCCAGACCCTTAACTGTCCGAAATGCCGCCCTAACTATTTTTTCTCGTTCCATCCCCATACCCGCGCCTCCTCCTTAGCCTCCTCTTCGGGACAATAGGCTACTTCTCCTGCGCAGAATATTGTTGCATTTTCAGCTTTTATGCAAAATAGCGTAAGATCTCGGGGAAATCATTGGTTTTAGTCATAATTAAACTTAATCCTCATTTTTTTCAACATATATGAAAGTGATCTACCGTTAGGGGTTGAAACGGCAACCCTATTAATTGAAACCATTCCCTATGCTTCCTTTGCTCGTCGCGAAGTTCTTTTTCGAGGCGTCAATGTGGATTTTGGTTTGTTTATAATTTTATCTTGTGAATTGTCTGCATGTCTTTTCTCAAGGCCATCACCATCGTTAACTGAATTAATTAAATTTATTGTTTCATTGGGTTTTATTGGCTGTGATTGGCTTTTTTCGCTTTCGGTTAAAGCAATGCTAGCTTTGAGAGCTTCCATTAAATCGACAACTTTTCCACCTTTGCTAGGGGTTTCTACTTGATAAGTTTCACCAGTGACCTTGCTTTCTATTAAGCTAACCATTTGCTCATGTAATTCGTCATGATATTTTTCGGGGTCAAAGGGGCGAGCCAGATTCTCTATCAATTGCCTAGCCATAGTTAGTTCTGCTTCAGTTGGAACCACACGATCCCAAACTACATCCATGTGACGAATTTCTTGCGGGTAATACATGGTTTCCATTACCAGGCCGTTTTCAAACACACGCAAACAAGCTAGATGTTGTTTAGAGCGCATTGTTACCCTCGCTAAGGCAACTTTTCCACTTTCCTCCATGGATTGACACAGCAACCGATAAGCTTTTAAAGCAGTTTCTTCGGGGGAAAGATAATATGATTTTTGATAATATATCGGATCAATCTCCGGAAGATTAATAAAATCAAGAATGTCAATGGATCTGCTCATAGGTTGTTCTAAAGAAGTAAGCTCCTCGTCGTCTAACACAACATATCGATCTTTTTCATATTCAAATCCCTTAACTAAGTCGTCTGACCCAACCTCTAAATCACAAACAGGACATTTTTTGATTTGACGAATGCGGTTTTTACACTCTTTATGCAGATAATTAAACTTAAGATCTCGTGCTTCCGTGGCAGCATGCATTTTCACTGGGACATTAACTAAGCCAAAACTAATGGAGCCTTTCCATAATGTATGCATTTAACATTCCTCCCTGTTTTATTGTGATCTGTAAAGGAGGTAATAATGCATTGTGTTAGATTGACCTGGCAGGTGATCAGCTGGTAATATTAAGATTAATTTAAAGTTCTAGGAGGACTATGCATATGTTTACTTCTTTAGCAACATTTATTCTCAGCTGGGAAAAGGAATCGGAATCTACCCAAAAACTATTAGACTGTTTAACTGACAAATCCCTTGGACAATCTATAACAGTTAATGATCGCACTTTAGGTCGCATTGCTTGGCATATTGTAACAACAATTCCTGAGATGCTCGCAAAGACCGGTTTGGAATTTGAGGGTATTCAAGAAGATGCCCCCGTGCCAAAGGATGCAAAAACAATTGCTCAAACGTACACTGACGTTAATAAGACAATGCTTGCTGAAATAAAAAGACGTTGGAATGATCAAACTCTTTCAGAAAAGCGAGATATGTATGGAGAATCCTGGACAATCGGTACCACATTAAGTGTCCTTATTAATCACCAAATCCATCATCGTGGGCAGATGACTGTTCTTATGCGTCAGGCAGGAATCAAAGTTCCCGGGATTATGGGCCCGTCTCGTGAAGAGTGGTCTCAATTCGGTATGGAGCCTCCTTCGGTATAAATAGTCGAAAAATCTTTGCTCTTATATTAAGGCCCAAGCAAATTGAAGTTTGCCTGGGCCTTAATATACAAGCTCTTGTAACACGAAATTATCCTTTATAACCTTGCCTTGATCCGCTTAAAGCCAAAGACAACCGTACTGGCTAAGACTGCAAAATCCTCAGTTGGCAAAACAGTTGGTGCAGACGCATCAAAAAGGATGTTTCCTGAGGCAGGAAATTCCTCATCTGCTCTCCAAAGGATCAACGCTATCGGAACGCGGGGAAATACCTTATATGTAATTCCTACGTCTCCCAATCCATTGGCTTGCCCTCCTAAGTACTTCGCTACTGCAAGGAGGCCCTCCGGGTCAGACCCAAAAATTCTTACCAGTGGGTCTATAGCCCTTCCGGTAAATGGTTTAATATAAATAGCTCCTCCGGGTAATTCCTTGTAAGAAATAAATGAACCTACTTCAAAGGGTTCACTAAGATTAGAAACGTAGTGCAGAATTAATATTTGAGTTGCTATCGGAAGTTCTCCGTCTGAAACCTGTATCGGCTTAAAAGTACCCTTCGGATAGTCTAATTCAAAATGCTGGCCTAAAAAATCTATCAGTAAAGAATTGTCTTTTATTGGATAGCCTGAACAGCGGGACATTTCTTCCAAAGAACAAGACTGAAACTTATTTAGGGCTACCTCATGAGCTGCAGAGTAATTCATTCAATCTCCTCCTACTCGTTCCTCTTTAAACCAAGATATCATTTTCTTTTCTTTAAATTGTAGTGACTAATCAGCTAAAGCTGAACATCCTCTCTATAGATACTGAGGGGTTCTATCAAATACATTTTTCTGATTTCTATTGTGCCGTGTATACCTTTTGTAATAAGAGTGCATCCTCCTCCAAATTGGGGCTTTCGCAGATTGCCAACCCATCCACACCAAAGCTATGACAGGCTTTGATAAGTTCCTCATACCGGCAATCAGATTCCCTTAGGGGAAGATGGCGTTTTTCACCCTTTAATCCATATTCAATCCCGGAAATGTGAAAATGAACATTCTTCACCCACCGATCCCCTAAACTCTCGGCGGTTACATCCAAGATCTCACAAAATTCGTCGTAGGAATTGTACCGGCCATTTGTCCGGGCATGAAGATGTCCAAAGTCAATACAAGGTAAAACTCCAGGTACTTCTTGAGCTATCAAAATACTTTCTTGCAGATCCCCAAATTGCGTCCCTTTTCCTGTAGTTTCTGGACGAAGGATGACCTCATTACCCTCTGCATCAAGGGTTTCTCGCACGAGAGATAGTTCACGAACTACTCGCGCTAAGACTATCTCAGATGAATTATCGTGATTGAAAGCAGGATGAAATACTACACTACGCACACCTAAAATTTTTGCAATTCGTCCAGTTTGTAAAATACGATCTCGGCTTGCCGAAATTTTCTCAGGTTCGCGAGAGTTTAGATTAATATAGTAAGGAGCATGACAACTTAAAGCAATATTGTTTTCTTGGGCAATCATACCAACTTTTCTTGCTTTCTCTTCCCCCATTCGTACTCCCTGGACAAACTCTAACTCTAAGGCGTCGAGATTTAACTCTCGTATGCGACGCACCCCTCCTTCACTGGAACGATCTTTCGAAGAGAGCGGGACACCTGCTGTTCCAAATAATAATGGCAAAAAGGTTCACTCCATTACTGTTTTTTCTAAACATTATATCCTTTTTCTTCTAAAAAGCCAATGAACCTAAGAAGAGTACCTATTGTTCAAGCCCAATTATTTTAAATTTCAATCCCCTAATTATTGCTCAATTTCCAATAATAGTTGATATGTTAACTACATACTGTTTTGAAATATTGTTATACTAATAGTACTTTCATCATAAATGTTGAAAGAAACTGACCCCACTTTGAAAGGAGGATTCCCTTATGTCAAGACGTCGTAGCAGTATTATGTCTGATGCTTTAAAAGAACAGATTTCTCAAGAGTTAGGTTTTGCGGGAACCCTTCACCAAGAAGGATTTGGCGGTGTTTCTTCAAGGGATTGCGGCAATATGGTGAAGATGGCTATTGAAATGGCAGAACGTAATCTGCCCGGAAAAAGCATGACGTAATATTTTTAGAGCCGAGCAATTTAATGCTCGGCTCTAACTCTGAACCTAGACTAATGAAAATCTACTTCTATGTTACGTGCTGCCGGGTGAGCATCTTTTAAAAAACTCAGTTTTAATACTCCGTTTTTATAACTGGCATGAGCACCATCAGTTTTAACCATAGCGGGAAGTGTCAACAATCTTGAAAATTTTCCAAAATGCCTTTCCGAATGTCGAGAAATACTTTCTTCATCGCCATCATAAGTAGATTTTCTAACCTCTCCCTGAATTGTTAATCGATTTTCATCTAACGTAATATTAAGATCCTCCGGTTTTTCAATTCCAGGAATTTCTGCAACTACAATAACTTTATGTTGGGTTTCTTCAACATCTATGCGATACAAACCTTCTGTAAATAGTTCCTTTCCTTGCTTCAAAAATCGATCCATCTCATTCCAAAAAGGATCCGACAAACTAAATGGTTCGTTGGGAATCAACGACGACATATCACTCACCTCTTGTTTTTAGCCTTAGGATACACTTTTTTAACCCTGATTATCCTTGCCAGATAGAGAGATTTATGATAACTGTTACCTTCATAAATTATAAAAGGTGAAGCAACCTACTTAAAAAGCAGTTTGCAACACCTCCTCTTCTTTACTTAACTGATGACTTTCCCTGAAATATTAGCTGGCCCAATAAGTGTTATTGTCCCTTGAGAAGTCTGCAGGTTACGAGCGAATAGTTGATAGACATGATGCCCTGCAGCAACATTAGTTAGGACGGCTTGAAATGTGCTTAAATTCTCCAGAGGCGTATCTGCTCCATCTTCTATTGATTCCTGATTGATTGAGGCAACGACTAGACCATCTTGTAGAATGGTAAGAGCAATTATTGGCTGATCTGGTTCCAGGGGATTGACATTAGTGACGATCCAACCAACCGATGTCAGCAGTTCGACAAAATTTGTGGATTGCGAGACAAATAGTCCAAACTGTAAAATTAATTGGTCAAATCCGTCGAGTACGACCGCAGAAGTATAAGCTTCATTCGTTAGAATACTTCTGTTGTAATTTAAGAGGGCCATTTCTATAATCCTCCCTAAATATATTTATAGAGAATTTTTGTTAGTTCGCTTATTCTCTATTCAATGGTAATATATGTAATTTAGAGAAGGTTGGACATTATTATAATTAATTTTGATGAATTTCCCGCTTATTTTCGTATCGTACACCATTCAAGCAAATAGCAACAAAACATAAAGATATCTATCCAAGAAATAAGTTTCTAAGAATAGATACCTTTTGATCATCGTTTAACGTAATTTCATGGCAAATATTTGGGCTAGTTCAGGATCAAACTGTGTCCCCGAATTTTTAAGTATCTCTTGTAAGGCTGCTTCCTCACTTAAAGCTATTCGGTAGGGGCGTTCACTTACCATTGCATCATAACTGTCGGCCAGAGCAATGATTCTTGATACTTTAGGAATTTCTTCACCTTTTAACCCTTTCGGATAACCCTTACCATCCCACCGCTCATGATGAGCCAAAATACCTTCGGCTAATTCTAACATTTCATAGGATGTACTCAATATTCTAAAACCGATATCAGGATGCCTCTTAATTTGTTCCCACTCATTCTTAGTAAGCTTTTCGGGTTTATTGAGGATATGTTCTTCAATGGCGATTTTCCCTATATCATGTAATAAGCCTATAACTTTTAGACCACTTACTTCGATTTCAGGTAATCCTATTGCTTTTCCAATATCTTGACATATTTGACTTACTCTTTTTGAGTGTTGTTCCTCCCGAGGGTTCTTTTCATGTAAGGTATTAATGATGGTATTAATCGTATTTCCTCTCATGCCTTCATTCTCAATAATTTTATTTTTGTACATCGAATCTTCAGCACTCTTAAGAACTTTAATTATACTCTCATCCGATTTTGTTTTTGTATCCCATCCAAATGAAATACTGACACGTATTGAGTTTACTTGTACATTGGCATATTTTTCTCTTATTCTCGTTACAACTCTTTCCGCGTCTTCCATCGTTGTTTTTGGCAAAAGGATAACAAATTCGTCTCCACCCCAGCGGGCGACAATATCATCTGCTCTGCACGCCCGCTGAATAGCCTTAGCTGCTTTTACCAGAAGTTCATCCCCTTTATCGTGTCCAAATGCATCATTTAAGATCTTAAGTCCATTCACATCCCCTACAATTATTGAAATTGGAATGTTACGCTCTGTATCTAAACGTTTAATTTCTTCTTCATAGAATCTTCGATTATAAAGACCAGTCAAAGGATCATGATAGCTCAAATAGCGGTTTTCATCTTCCTTTTTCTTGCGATCTGTGATATCTCTCACGATACTGAGAAGAACTCTTTTTTCTCCTAAGTAGGTACCTTGTGAACTTACTTCAACATTAATCGGAGTTCCATCTTTTAAGTAATGAATTGCGTCAAAAATAATTCCCTCGCTATCCGCCAAAGCCATTTGATCAACAATATTTGAGGCATCAATACGCCTTAAATCAAATATTTTTAAGTTCAGGAGTTCGGAATATGTATAGCCATAGATCCTAACCGCGGCATCATTAGCTTCGAGAATATTTCCTTCCTTATCGATAAACAGCATTGCATCATTAGCCTTTTCGGCTAAAACCTGATACTTTTTAACTCTCTCATTTAACTGCTTCCACTCTGTAGTATCAATTCCTATTCCTGCAAAATATTGTTTGCCATTGATAACTACAGTACTTGCTGTAAAGTACATAGGAATTTTTATACCGTCCTTTGTTTGTAAGTTGGCTTCAGCGGTTCCAAAGCCATTCTTCGAAACCATTCCGATTCCCTTTAAAACAGCACTCTTGCTCTTCTCGTCTCCTTCGTACCAATCTAATAAACTCTTATGAGCTAACTCTGCAGAGGTATACCCCGTCATCTCCTCATGCTTCTTATTCCATCGAATTAGCCTTTGATTATCATCGTAAAGAAAAATCATTCCTTGAGCACTGTCAAATAAGGCATCGGTGAAAACTCTTTCTTGATTCAATTCATTTTCAGCTCTTATCTTCTCAATTATCTCCTCTTCAAGCATTGCATTGATATCCTGCAGTTGGTTTGTTCGCTCAATCACCTTGTTTTCAAGGTCTTCATTTAATAGCCTAATTTCCAGTTCAGCCCTTTGCCGTTTAGCGATTTCTTCTTCAAGCATTGCATTAATCTCTTCAAGTTCGGCATTTGTTTCTTCTAATACAGCATTTGTTTCTTCCAGCATAGCATTGCTGTCTTGCAACTCTATATTAAGCTCTTCGAGCCGTGTAGTTCTTCTTTTTACTTTTAGTTCAAGTTCCGTATTCAACTCTTTCATTTCTAATTCTGTATTAATTTTACTGGCGATTTCATGCTCTAAGGAAACTCCTTTGAGAGCATATTTGGAAAGCATTTGAGCATTTAGGTACAGGTAATTACAAATATTTACAAACTGGGATTTGCTCATACGCTTTACTTTCCCTAATTCTTTTTCATAAACATCTCGCTTAATTCCTATTAAATCTGCATAATTATTTTGGTTTATATTAAACTCGTCATCAACGATTTGACCGATCAGCCAGTTAGCAATGTGTTTACCACCAACAATGATACTTGCTCCTCCATCAAGCAATCCTCCGCTTAAACATCGTTTGATATTCGGCCCTTCCTCATTAGGACTTCCAATGATCGAATCCGAGATAAGGCAATTTCTAAAACCTATTTCAGTCTTTCTTATTTCGTTACATAAACCACAAAAGCCACTGGGTTCGGTAATGGGGGTTCCATCAGGTTCCGTTATGAGTGAAGCTACACCCATCGCATCCGAAAAAAGATCCTGCAGTTTCTGAATTTCAGATAGATCGAAGAAGTCTGTGAATTTGTATTCCATGGTTTTCATTCATTTCACCAACCTTGCAAATAAAATGCCACTAGCGTTTGACAAATCACCTTCGCCTGGGCTCAGGATCTTTGGTCATTCCTCTTAGAAATTATTATAATTTAACATTGGCATGATAAGTTATACTTTCTAATAAAGACTTTCATTTTGTAATTTAATTATTTAATTAGTTCAACAAATCTGTCTTTTTTCCTCTTATCTTTGACAACATATTTCTACAATAATTCGTTGTATACATTAAAATTTCGACAATTATTCACTAGTATTGTAAATCAAAGTGTCAGACGCTTGTTAATATGCACGAACATAAAGAGGACGCAGTTCAAAACTCTACAACGTCCTCTTTGATCTTTCTACCAATTTATCCATAACAATTTCTAATGACTATGACATTCGTTTATCCAAAGAACGCAATTGTATTGACTCAGCTAAATGCTCTGGAAGAATCTCTCTCATGCCAGCTAGGTCAGCAATCGTACGCGCAACTTTTAAAATCCTGTCATGTGCGCGACCACTAAGATGTTGAGCATCAAAAATCCTCTGCAAAAGTGACTCACCAATCAAAGTTAGTTGAGTGTGATCTTTAGTCTCTTTGCCCGTCATTTCTGCATTGGTTTTTACCGATCCGAGGCGACTCCATTGAAGCTGGCGGGCTGCCATTACTCGCTTCCTGACCACTTGAGAAGATTCTTTGTTATTGCTAGTTCTCAACTCCGAAAAACTAAGTCTGGGAACTTCAATATGTATGTCAAATCGATCTAAAAGCGGTCCTGAAATTCTACCTCTATAGTTTTGTATTTGAAAAGGCGTACACTGGCAGACTTTCCCCTGATCGCCATAATAACCACACGGACAAGGATTCATGCTGGCTATAACACTTACATGAGCTGGATAGGTAATACTTCCTGATTGCCGAGTAATTGTTAATTCCCGATCTTCCAAAGGTTGCCGGAGGCACTCTAAAACTTCACGTGAGAACTCCGGTAGTTCATCTAAAAACAATACGCCATGATTTGCCAAGCTAAGCTCACCGGGGCGTAACTTGCGACCTCCTCCAATCATACCAGCTTTGGTAACTGTATGATGAGGATTCCTAAATGGTCGTTTTCGCACTAGTGAACCATTAGTATTTAACAACCCACAAACACTGTAAAGCTGTGTAACCTCAATACTCTCTTGCTCATTTAATTGGGGAAGTATCCCTGAGTAAGCTTTTGCCAATAGAGTCTTGCCTGATCCTGGTGGTCCAATGAGAATTGTATTATGACCACCCGCCGCAGCTATCTCCAAGGCACGTTTAACATGGTGTTGTCCATGAATATCAGACCAATCTATTTGTTTGTCGGTATATCCTTCAGTTTGATTCAACTGACCAACTGGTTCATCGTCGAAGTTGCTCTTGTTTTCAAGAGCCATAACTATTTTCGACAGTGTGGAAGAGCTATGTGTTTTGATTGCACTTACCAGACGTGCTTCAGCTAAATTATCGGGGGGAATTATTAATGCTAACCCTTCTGAAATCCTCACTTCATCAGATTCTGACTGGGAATTCTCTTGATTTAGAGTAATGGCCATAGTCAAGACACCGGGTACAGGACGGAGAGTTCCTTCTAAGGATAATTCGCCGGAAAAAACATAATGATTTACTGAAGGACATAAGCACTGTTGGGTTGCAGCTAGAATTCCAATCGCTATCGGGAGATCGAGTCCTGAGCCTTCTTTTCGTAAATCGGCAGGAGCCAAATTGACGGTTACCCGCTGAAATGGAAATTGATAGCCTGAGTTACGGATAGCAGACCGAACTCGATCTCTAGCCTCTCTAACAGCTGTATTTGGCAGACCCACAATATCAAAACACGGAAGACCATTCGCTACGTCAACTTCAACACGTATTAAATGAGCTTGTAAACCAAGAACCGTCATCCCATAAACAGCAGCAAACATACGGAATTCCTCCTTGTATAAATAAATTCGTGATTATTCTGTTTTTTCCTTCCATACTCAATTATTAGTTATGTAATGAACTTCAAACAACGATATAGAATACTATAAAAAATATAGCTATCTAATAATGAGAGTCCTCAGACATGCATTATTAGATAGCTATATTTTTATGAACAGTAGCAATTGGACACTGATAGAGGCTTAATTATAGGAACATATAAACCTCATCCAGAGCATGTCAAAATCGTAAACGTGGGTCTGTTGACAAAGTAAACAGTATTACCCACCGAAATGGTATAATGTAGTAGGGTGATGTTTGATGATGACTGAGCAAA